>ERZ834859.3424-NODE-3424-length-11480-cov-3.024508_pt1 | contig 11480 bp, 10 predicted proteins | sample MGYA00519947_ERZ834859 | MGnify/ENA primary metagenome ERZ834859 (study PRJEB31850, sample SAMEA3708763) | human gut metagenome | biome: human gut; feature: human-associated habitat; material: faeces | place: China | collected 2014 ...
CATGGCCAGCCGCTGCAGGTCCAGGGCCAGGTGCTCCGCCCCGTATTGGTCCACCGCCTGGGTCAGCCGGCCCTCCAGCGTTCCGCCGGACAGGGCGGTGCACAGCAGTATCGTTGCCCCGGCGACAGGGCAGTGCTCCGGGACGTACAGGGTCCGGCCGCAGGAGGCCAGCAGGGGAGAAAGCGCCTCCAGCAGGGCCAGACGGTCCGGCCGGGCAGGCGGGTCAAAGTCCGCCGCCGCCCCGGCGTAGCCCCGCCGCAGGCAGGTCCGGGCGATCTGCCGGGCCAGGCGGTCCGGGTCGTCCAGCGGCGGGCAGTCCCAGTCCGACACCACCATCAGCCCGCCCCGCAGAGCGGGCGGAAGCGGCGCGGCCAGCAGCTCCGAGCCGGGGCCCAGACGATAGGCCACATGGGCCAGGCGCGGCGTCACGGCCCGGGCCCGGGCCAGTCGGTCCGGTGTGGCGGCAAGATACAGCGGCATGGAGATCCCCCCTTGCGTTCCCATGAAAAAAATGCTACACTATAGCCAAAGCTATGAGAAAGGGAAGTGGTGTATGCGTATTTCTCTGGTGCCGGACGGGGTATACGAAAGCTATCAGCAGATCACGCCGGAGCTGCTGCAGAGCAGGGGCATCCGGCTGCTGCTCAGCGACCTGGACTATACCCTGGCCCCCAAAAGCGTGTCCCGCCCCGACCAGGCGGTGCGCGATTGGCTCTGCCGCATACAGGCGGCGGGGATCCGGGTGATGATCCTGTCCAACAACCGCAGCCCCCGGCGGGTGGAGCAGTTCTGCCGCAACCTGGGGATCACCTATGTGGGCCACGCCAAAAAGCCGCAGACGGCGGGTTTTCGCCGGGCCATGGACCAGGCGGGGACCGACCCCGCCCACACGGCCATGCTGGGAGATAAGCTGCTGACGGATATGCTGGGGGCCAACCTCAGCGGCGTCACGGCCCTGATGGTGGAACCAGCCGGCGGGGCCAGGACCCCGTGGCAGAAGGTGCTGCATGCCCTCCAGGCCCCCTGGAAGCATTTAGCCGGTGGCGTTCACCGGATCTGAAAGGAGTTTTGATTATGAACCATTTTGCGAAAATCGCGGAAAAGCTGTCTGCCTATGAGCTGGACGGTATGCTGCTGACCTGCGAGGCCAACCGTTTCTATGCCTCCGGCTTCCACTCCACCGGCACCGACGGCGTGGCCCTGGTGACCCGGGAGGGGAACTTCTATTTCACCGACTCCCGCTATATCGAGGCCGCCCACAACAAGGTGCAGGACGCCGAGATCGCCATGACCGACGCTGCCCACCCCTATGTGGACCTGATCAACGCCGCCATGGAAAAGACCCATGTGCAGAAGCTGGGCTTCGAGGATGCGTACATGACCGTGGCCGACTATCGCCACTATTCCGAGAAGCTGCACTGCCAGCTGGTGCCCGCCACGGAGCTGCTGATTTCCCTGCGCCAGAGCAAGGACGAGGAGGAGATCCAGCGGATGATCGCCGCCCAGCGCATCGCCGAGGGCGCACTGGACCAGATCGTTAAAGAGATCAAGCCCGGCGTCACCGAGAAGGAGATCGCCGCCCGGCTCCAGTATCTCATGCTCCACTACGGGGCGGAGGACAAGTCCTTCGATCCCATCGTGGTGTCCGGCCCCAACGGAAGCCTGCCCCACGGGGTACCCTCGGAAAAGGTCATCCAGGCCGGGGAGTTCGTCACCATGGACTTCGGCTGCATCTATCACGGCTACTGCTCCGACATGACCCGTACCGTGGCGGTGGGATCCGTGACGGATGAGATGCGCCAGGTCTACGACACGGTGCTGCAGGCCCAACTGGCGGGTATCGCAGCCGCCCGGGCCGGGGCCACTGGAAAGGCCGTGGACGGCGCCGCCCGGGACATCATCCGGCAGGCGGGCTACGGTCCCTGTTTCGGCCACAGCTTCGGCCACGGCGTGGGAGTGGAGATCCACGAGGGGCCCAACGCCACTCCCTCCAACGACAAGCCCCTGCCCGCCGGGGCGGTGATCTCTGCCGAGCCGGGCATCTACCTGCCCGGGAAGCTGGGTGTGCGGATTGAGGACGTGCTGTACCTCACACCGGAGGGCTGTCAAAACCTCACTCTGGCCCCCAAGGAGCTGGTCATTCTCTGACCCCGATTCAATCCCACGCAAGGAGGAAAAATCCCATGGCAAGCTATATCGGCGCGTCCGCCGAGCAGGAGGACGCCGACCCCATTCTCATGGCCTTTGCCGCTGAGGCGGCCAAGGGCGACCCCGCCAGTCCGGAGGCCCGGGAGCTGGTGCTCCGCTGGCAGGCCCATCTGGTGAAGTTCAGCCGCAGCTGCGACGAGGAGAAGCTCCGCCGCCTGGCGGACCTGTACAGCTGGGACAACCGCTTTGCAGAGGTTCTGGACAGCTACGGCCCCGGCACGGCCCACTTCATGGGCGAGGCCATCGAGGCCTATTTGGAAACCCTGTGAACGCCGTCGCGCACCGGCGCAAAACCGCCTCCGCCCCCGCTGGCGGAGGCAGTTTTTGCCCTTCCGGCCCCCGGTTTTCCGGCCTGCGGGCTGTTGACAAACCTGCACCGGAGACGCATAATAAAGCTATCAACACGCCAAAAATTGGATGCCCCGCATCCACTTGAGAGGGAGTATTCATGGACACCATCTATATCACCGGACACCGGAACCCGGACACGGACTCCATCGTCTCCGCCATGGCCTACGCGGCGCTGAAGAACGCCCTTGGCCAGCGGCAGTACGAGGCCGCCCGCCTGGGCCAGATCAGTGACGAGACCCAGACCGTGCTGGATCGCTTCGGCTTCCAGCCCCCCAAGCTGCTGAACAACGTGCGTACCCAGGTCCGGGACCTGGATTACGACACGCCCGCCACCCTGTCCGCCGCTGCCACCATCAGCCGGGCCTGGCGGACCATGCAGAAGGACAAGATCTCCGCCATCCCCGTGGCCAATGAGGACGGGACCCTGTTCGGAATGCTCTCCGCCGGGGATGTGGCCAACTATGACATGTCCTCCGTCCGCAACCCTAAGGTGGGCGAGATCCCGGTGTACAACCTGCTGTCCGTGCTGGAGGGCAAAATTCTCAACCAGGGCGGCGAGATGCGGGACGTGATCTCCGGTGAGGTCACTATCGCCCTGCCCGCCAGCCGGGAGAACCTGGTGTTCTCCGACCCGGGCAGCATCGTGGTCTGCGGCGACCAGCCAGACATGATCCGCCGTGCGCTGGAGATCGGCGTCAGCTGCATCATCGTCTGTCAGGCGGAGGTGGACCCGGAGCTGCTGGCCATGCAGACGGACACCTGCATCATCTCCACCGCCTATGACGCCTACCGGGCAGTGCGGCTCATCTACCATGCCATGCCCATCAGCAGCATCTGCAAGAACAAGGATCTGGTGTGCTTCCACCTGGACGACTATATCGACGACGTGCAGAACACCGTGCTGGAAAGCCGCTTCCGGGCCTATCCCATTCTGGATGAGGAGGAGCGGGTGGTGGGCACCCTGTCCCGCTACCATCTGCTGCGGCCCCGCCGCAAGCAGGTGATCCTGATGGACCACAACGAGAAGGCCCAGTCCGTACCGGGCCTGGACCAGGCGGAGATTCTGGAGATCATCGACCACCACCGGCTGGCGGACATCCAGACCAAGAATCCCATCACTGTCCGGAACGAGCCCGTGGGCAGCACCACCACCATCGTGGCGGGGATGTATCAGGACAAGGGCCTGATGCCCACCGCCAAGATGGCGGGATTGATGGCCGCGGCCATCGTCTCTGATACGGTCATGTTCAAGTCTCCCACCTGCACCCAGCGGGACATCGACGTGGCCAACCGCATGGCCCGGATCGCCAACATCTCCCTCCAGGCGCTGGGACAAGTGATCTTCTCCGCCTCCGGCGGCGGTGCGAAGTCTGCAGAGGAGATCTTCCGCACAGACTACAAGGAGTTCCACATCGCAGGCCACAACTTGGCGGTGAGCCAGGTCACCTGCATGGACTCCGACCAGCTGCTCCAGCGCAAGGGAGAGTTTTTGCAGCTCATGAGCTCCCTGCAGAAGAAGCAGGGCTTCGACATGGTAATCCTGATGATTACCGATGTACTGCTGGAGGGCACCCAGCTGCTGTTCGTGGGCGACAGGGACAGCATCCGCCAGGCCTTCAATGTGGAGGATGCGGAGGACGTGGTGTTCCTGCCCAAGGTCATGTCCCGGAAAAAGCAGGTCATTCCCATGCTCTCCGCCCTGTGGGGCTGAGGAGCGCGTGGCCCCGCCGCCCGGCGCTTTCTGCTGAGGAAGCTGCCGGGCGGCTCTGTTTTTTGGGAAATCTCCTGCCTCTGAAACATTTTCCAGAGATTTTGTATAAATTCACCATTGACTTTGCCTGTTTAAAGCAGTATGGTGTAAAAGTACAAAGGCCGGTCGGCAGAAGGGAGCTCTTCCATGGTTTTGTTTGCAGCAGCGTTCCGCACTGTGGCGGGGTTCTCTCGATTTTATGGCTGCCAGGTCCGCTATGCGGGCCGATATTGTCATAGGCAGAGCAGCCAGTGAAGGTCCGGCGGCCGGTGGATCTCACCCCGTATGGAAGGCGGCTCTGCTCTTCGGACAGAGCCGCTTTTTGTAATTTCCCCGCGATCAATCTTGAAAAGGAGATCTCTGCGATGAAAAAGAAGTTTCTTGCCCTTGCGCTGACCGCCGTCATGGCTCTGAGCCTGGCTGCCTGCGGCGGCGACACCCAGTCCACAGATACCGATGCCGATACCAGCGGCGACGAGTCCGCCTCCGGCAGCCAGACCTACACCGTGGGTATTATCCAGCAGGTCCAGCACGAGGCCCTGGACGCCGCCACCCAGGGCTTCCAGGACGCCCTGACGGAACTGCTGGGCGACAGTGTCACCATCGACCCCCAGAACGCCTCCGGCGATACCGCCAACTGCACCACCATTGCCAACAACTTTGTCTCCCAGGGCGTGGACCTGATCATGGCCAACGGCACCACCGCTCTCCAGGCCGCTGCCACCGGCACCAGCACCATTCCCATTCTGGGCACCTCCATCACCGAGTACGGCGTGGCTCTGGGCATTGACGGCTTTACCGGCACCACTGGCTACAACGTCTCCGGCACCTCCGATCTGGCGCCCCTGGACCAGCAGGCTGAGATGCTGCACACCTGGTTCCCCGACGCCCAGACTGTGGGCCTGCTGTACTGCTCCGCCGAGCCCAACAGCCAGTATCAGGTGGACACGGTCCAGGGCTACCTGGAGGATCTGGGCTATACCTGCACCCAATACTCCTTCTCCGACTCCAACGACCTGTCCGCTGTGGCCTCCTCAGCCTGCACGGCCAGCGATGTCCTGTACGTTCCCACCGACAACACCGCTGCCAACAACGCCGAACTGATCGGCAACATCTCCCTGGACACCGGCACTCCCATCATCGCCGGTGAGGAGGGCATCTGCAAGGGCTGCGGCGTGGCCACGCTGACCATCAGCTACTATGACATCGGCTACAAGACCGGTGAGATGGCCTATGATATCCTGGTGAACGGCGCCGATCCCGCCACCATGCCCATCGAGTACGCCCCCCAGTTCACCCCCAAGTACAACCCCACCATGTGCGAGGCTCTGGGCCTGACCCCGCCCGACGGCTATGAGGCCATCGCCGAATAAGGACGAATGGACGGAGAACCGATAAAGAGCCGGCGGATGTTTTCAAATTCTTGTCTGCAAAACTTCCGCCTTCACCGGCGGGGAGCCCTCTCCGGGGCTCTCCGCCGCCCGGTCTCCGTCCTATGGGCGGCGTCTGCGGTATGCCACCCTTCCGCCCCGTCATCCAAATCTTATCAACACACTTTCAGCGGAAAAGGGGCTTCCCCTTTCCGCTGAACTTTGCTAGAATAGAGCAGCAAATTGCCTCCGGAAACAGCCGGGGGATTTTGGAGGGATTTCACTTGAACATCATGCATCTGGTCAACGCCCTGCCGGGTGTGGCCGCCCAGGGACTGATCTGGGGCATCATGGCCATCGGCGTCTACATCACGTTCCGGATCCTGGACGTGGCCGACCTGACGGTGGACGGCACCATGGCTACCGGCGGCGCCGCCTTCATCATGCTGACCATGGCGGGGGCGCCGGTGCCGCTGGCGATGCTGGGGGCGTTTCTGGCGGGTGTGCTGGCGGGACTGGTCACCGGCCTGTTCCACACCGCCTGCGGCATTCCGGCAATCCTCGCCGGTATCCTCACCCAGCTGGCCCTGTACTCCGTCAACCTGCGGATCATGGGACAGGCCAACCGGCCCGTCAGCTCCCGACAGTATGACCTGCTGGTGGACCAGCAGAGCGTCCGCTCCCTGAGCCTGGACAACCCCATCCTGGTGGTAGCCATTTTTGTGGCGGCGGTCATTGCCCTGCTGTACTGGTTCTTCGGCACGGAGCTGGGTGCCTCCCTGCGGGCTACTGGTTCCAACCCCAATATGTCCCGGGCCCAGGGCATCAACACCAACTTCACCAAGGTGCTGGGCCTGATGCTGTCCAACGGACTGGTGGCCCTGTCCTCCGCCCTGCTGGCCCAGTACCAGGGTTTCGCGGACGTGAACATGGGCCGGGGCGCCATCGTCATCGGCCTTGCCGCCGTCATCATCGGCGAGGTGATCTTCGGCAAAGTGTTCCGCAACTTTGCGCTGAAGATGCTGGCTGTGGCCATCGGCGCCATTTTGTACTACCTGGTGTACCAGGTGGTCATCTGGCTGGGCCTGAACACCGATGACATGAAGCTCATCACCGCCCTGATCGTGGCGGCCTTCCTGGCCATCCCCTACTGGAAGGGGAAATACGCCCACGTCAAGGTGCCCGCCGGGAGCGCCAATGCCGGAGCAAAAACAGGAGGGGATCAGGATGCTTGAGATCAAGGAGATCTGGAAGACGTTCAACGCCGGGACGGTCAATGAAAAGCAGGCCCTCCGGGGCGTCAGCCTGACGCTGAAGGACGGTGACTTCTGCACGGTCATCGGCGGCAATGGCGCCGGCAAGTCCACCATGCTCAATGCGGTGGCCGGCACCTTTTCTGTGGACAGCGGCGCCATCGTCATCGACGGGGTGGACGTGACCCGCCTGCCGGAGCACAAGCGGGCCAAATTCATCGGTCGGGTGTTTCAGGACCCTATGATGGGCACCGCCCCCACCATGCAGATCGAGGAAAATCTGGCGCTGGCGGCCCGCCGGGGCCAGCCCCGCGGCCTGGGCTGGGGCATCACCAAGACGGAGCGGGCGGACTACCGGGAGCTGCTGCGGGACCTGGGGCTGGGTCTGGAGGACCGTCTGACCAGCAAGGTGGGGCTCCTCTCCGGCGGCCAGCGCCAGGCGCTGACGCTTCTGATGGCCTCTTTGAAGCGGCCCAAGCTTTTGCTGCTGGACGAGCACACTGCCGCCCTGGACCCCAAGACCGCCGCCAAGGTTCTGGCTCTCTCCGACCGGATCGTGGAGGAAAACGGCCTCACCACCATGATGGTCACTCACAACATGAAGGACGCCATCGTCCACGGCAACCGGCTCATCATGATGTACGACGGCCGTATTGTCATCGACGTGTCCGGCGAGGAGAAGAAGAAGCTCACCGTTCCCGACCTGCTGGCCCTGTTCAGCAAAGTCAGCGGCTCTGACGAAGCCGACGACAAGCTGCTGCTTTCCTGAGCCGCGGAAAACCCGATTCAAACTGCATGTTACTCCCCGGCAGGGCCATCCTGCCGGGGTAGTTCTTGCCCCGGATTTTATCTCTTTAAAGCAGCAAAAAAGATTTGTGCAAAATCACGGTTGACATTTCCGCCGCCGCTTCGTATAATGCAAAGCAATCAAGCAAAACCGATGAGCAAGAGGAGTACCTGGTCAGGTCACCTTTCAGAGAGCCGTGGATGGTGGGATCACGGCAGAGAACTTTCCAGCGAATGGACTTGCGAGGGCAGCGCAAACGGCAAAATGCTCAGTAGCGTCTGACGGGGCCCGCACCCGTTATCCGGGCGGCGCGTATGAATGTACGTGGAACGAGCGGGCGCTTTGCGTCAACTTGGGTGGTACCGCAGGATGGTTTCAAGTCTTGTCCCAAATATGGGGCAGGGCTTTTTTTGATTCCCCTGATCGGTCCGGGAAAGGAGTATGGAGATATGAAACACAATACCAGACGATGGCGCGGCCTGTGCTGCAATATCAATTCCCTGAACGGACCCCTTTCAAATATTCTGTATCAAAGATTGGAGAATCTATTATGATGAATCTGCTGAAGAAGCTGGCCGCCTGCGGCCTGTCCCTGACCATGATCCTGTCCCTGGCCGCCTGCGGCGGCACCGATGACACCTCCTCCGGCGAAAGCGGCGGTGAGCCCGTCAAGTATCTGATCGGCATCAGCCAGTACGGCCAGCACGGCTCCCTGGACAACTGCCGGGAGGGTTTCCTCCAGGGCCTGGAGCAGGCCGGTCTGGTGGAGGGCACGGACTTTGAGGTGGACTACCAGAACGCCAACTTCGACGACAACCAGGCTACCCAAATCGGCCAGATGTTTTCCGCCGAGGACGCGGACCTGATGGTGGGCATCGCCACCAACTCCGCCATCGCCTGCTTCAATGCCGCGGAGGACAAGGACATCCCCGTGATCTTCACCGCCATCACCGACCCGGTGGGCGCCCACCTGGACGCGGGCAACATCACCGGCACTTCCGATGCCCTGCCGGTGGAGGGCCAGCTCCAGCTGATCCGGGCCCTGCAGCCGGATGCCGACACCATCGGCATCGTCTACACCACCAGCGAGGCCAACTCCGTCTACTCCATCAGCGTCTATGAGGAGCTGGCAACGGACTACGGCTTCACCATTGACGCGGTGGGCGTCACCTCCCAGGCAGAGGTCACCCAGGCGGTGGATACCTTGCTGTCCCATGGGGTGGACTGCCTGTCCAACCTGACGGACAACAATGTGGTGGGCGTGCTGGGCGCCATTCTGGAGAAGACGGACGAGGCGGGTATCCCTGTCTACGGTTCCGAGGTGGAGCAGGTAAAGCTGGGCTGCGTGGGCGGCGCGGGCCTGGACTACATCCAGCTGGGCATCCAGACCGGCCTGATGGCCGCCAAAGTCCTCACCGGCGAGGCCGCCTGTGAAGACCTGCCCTACGAGACCATCGAAAACTATGGCCTGTATATCAACTCCGACGCGGCGGCCGAGCTGGGCATCACCATTCCCGACGACATCGCCCAGGAGGCCCAGGAGTGCGCGGAATAACATCTGTAACATCCATTACCAAGGAGAACTCTTCATGAAGCTTGTCACCTATCGTCTCAGCGGCGCCGAGCATGTGGGCGCCCTCACCGCCGATGGAAAGGGCGTGCTGCCCCTCCCCGCCGCCGATATGAACACCTTGATCGAAACCATGACCCCTGCCGACCTCCGTTCTGCCGCCGCGGCGGCAGAGCGGGGCGGTGCGGTCCCGCTGTCAGATGTGGAGCTGCTGGCTCCCATCCCCCGCCCCCGGCAGGATGTGGTCTGCCTGGGCATGAACTACCGGGACCACGCGGAGGAATCCGCCCGGTACAGCGCCGATGCCTTCACCAAGAACAGTACAGCGGCGGTCTACTTCTCCAAGCGGGTCAGCGAGGCCGGGAAGCCCGACGGCGTCATCCCCCGTCACGCGGGCCTTACGGACCGGCTGGACTATGAGGCGGAGCTGGCGGTGGTGCTGGGCAAAGCCGCCCGGGACGTGAAAGCCGTCGATGCGGCAGACTGCATCTTCGGCTACACCGTCCTTAACGACGTATCCGCCCGGGACCTGCAGACGGGCCATAAGCAGTGGTATTTCGGCAAGAGTCTGGACGGCTTCACGCCCATGGGCCCCGTGCTGGTCACCGCCGACGAGATCGCCTATCCCCCGGCGCTGGAGATCACCAGCCGGGTCAACGGTGAGCTGCGGCAGAAGTCCAATACCGCTCTGCTGATTACCTCCATCGGGCAGATCCTGGAGGAGCTGACCGGGGGAATGACGCTGCTGCCGGGCACCATCATCGCCACCGGCACCCCGGCGGGAGTGGGCATGGGCTTCGATCCGCCCAGATTCCTCCAGTCCGGCGACACGGTGGAATGCGCCATCGAGGGCATCGGCACCCTCTGCAGCACCGTGATCTGATCTTTTCACAAGGAGGCTTCTCATCTCATGGATGTGATGGAACTGCTGACCAGCACTCTGATCCAGGGGCTGATCTACGCCCTGATCTCCTACGGCGTGTATATCACCTATTCCATTCTGGACTTTCCGGATCTGGGGGTGGATGGCACGTTTCCCCTGGGGGCCGCTGTCACGGCGGTGCTGATGACCAAGGGCGTCGATCCCTGGCTGACCCTGCCCGCCTCCCTGATAGTGGGCGGTCTGGCGGGACTTTTCACCGGTCTGGTCCACGTGAAGCTGAAGGTGCGGAACCTGCTGGCGGGCATCATCACCATGACCGCCCTGTTCTCTGTGAACCTGCAGATCGCCGGGTCCAACCTGACCATCGACCGGGGTACGGACACCATTTTCACCTCTGCCCCGGTGATGGCCCTGTTTGGGGATCTCTCCCTCTCCGGGCGGAAGCTGATTGTGTCCCTGGCGCTGGTCATCGTCATCAAGCTGCTGCTGGACGCCTATTTCCACACGAAGTCCGGCCTGCTGCTGCGGGCGGTGGGCGACAACGCCACCCTGGTGACCACCCTGGCCCAGAATAAGGGCAACATGAAAGTGCTGGGCGTGGTCATTGCCAACGCCCTGGTGGCCCTCTGCGGCGGGGTTCTGTGCCAGGAACAGCGCAGCTATTCTGCGGTCATGGGCATTGGGCAGGTGGTTTTTGGCCTGGCTACCGTCATCATTGGAATTTCTCTCATCCGATTTTTCACCCGGTCCAAGGTCTCCCAGAGCCTGCGGAAGGTCAGGGGCCTGCGGTTCCTGGCCACCCCCCAGGGGACCACAGCGGTGCTGCTGGGGAGCATTCTATATAAGTTCTGCATTCAAATTGCCATCAACGCGGGCCTGCCGGCCAACATGCTGAAGTTTATCACCGCCGCCCTCTTCCTGCTGGTGCTGGTGATCGCAGGGCGCAAAGGGGAGGAGATCATCCATGCTTGAGCTGCGGGATATGACCAAAATCTACAATGCGGGAACGGTGACGGAGCTGACCCTGTTTGACCGGTTCAATCTCACGGTGGAGGACGGCCAGTTTGTCTCTATCGTGGGCAGCAATGGTTCTGGAAAGACCTCTCTGCTGAATATCCTCTGCGGGTCCATCCCACTGGACGGGGGAGACGTGCTGGTGAATGGAAAAAGCATCCGAAAGCAGAAGGATTTCCAGCGGTACGCCACCATTGGCCGAGTATATCAGAATCCCTCCCTGGGCACCTGTCCCAATTTGACCATGCTGGAGAACCTCTCCCTGGCGGACAACAAGGGGAGACGATTTGGCCT
>ERZ834859.3433-NODE-3433-length-11454-cov-3.048952_pt1 | contig 11454 bp, 8 predicted proteins | sample MGYA00519947_ERZ834859 | MGnify/ENA primary metagenome ERZ834859 (study PRJEB31850, sample SAMEA3708763) | human gut metagenome | biome: human gut; feature: human-associated habitat; material: faeces | place: China | collected 2014 ...
AGCGGCCCGAGGCCAAGAAGGGCCTGGCTACCCTGTGCATCGGCGGCGGCATGGGAACCGCTGTCGTGCTAGAAAAATGCAGAATGTAATTACAAAAAAGGAGGACAAGAAGAATGTCTACCCCGCTGACGATCAACTCGGTTGAAACACTGGAACAGGCGCTCCCCATTATCCGTAAAGCACAAGAGCTCTACAGCACATTTAGCCAGGAACAGGTAGATGCCATCTGTGAAAAATCCGCCATGGCCGTGTCCAAAATGCGCATTCCTCTGGCCAAGATGGCTTGTGAGGAGACCGGTTACGGTATCATGGTGGATAAGGTTACTAAGAATCAGTACGCCTCCGAGCATGTATGGAATTATATGCGCAATAAGAAGACCTGCGGCGTGATCGAGGAAAACAAGGCCTTCGGCACCATGCGCATTGCTTCTCCAAAAGGCGTCATCGCCGCCATCACCCCCACCACCAACCCCACTTCCACCACCATTTATAAGATGTTGCTGGCACTGAAGACCCGCAACGCCATCATTCTCTCTCCGCACCCCCACGCTGTAAACTGCTCCATCGCTGCTGCAAAGATCATTCGCGATGCCGCTATTGAAGCAGGGCTTCCCGAACACGTCATCAGCTGGGTCTCAGTCCCCTCTCTGGAAATTTCCGATTACCTGATGAAGAACGTGGATCTCATCATGGCCACCGGTGGTTCCGGCATGGTGAAGGCCGCTTACTCTTCCGGTACCCCCGCTATCGGCGTCGGCCCCGGTAACTGTAACGTGGTCATTGATGAGTCGGCGGATCTGCGCATGGCCGTGGAATCCATCATCCACTCCAAAACCTTTGATAACGGTATGATCTGCGCTTCTGAGCAACACATCACTGTTTTGGCTAGTGTGTACGATGAGGTCAAACGGTTACTGAAGGAAGCCCGTTGCTACTTCCTGAAAGATGACGAGGCCGCCAAGGTTGCCGAAGTTTTCTTTAACTCCAAGACCCACGGCGTTAAGCCGGGCGCGGTTGGCCAGACTGCCAACCGCCTCGCAGAAATGGCTGGTATCGACGTTCCTTATGACACCAAGGTCCTGATCTATGAGACCGACGACACCTCTCACGACTGCGCATGGGCCAACGAGAAGCTGACTACCCTGCTGGGCATGTACAAGGCTGAGACGCTGGACGAGGCCTATGACATTTGCTACAAGCTGGTGCTGGAAGGCGGTGCCGGTCACTCTGCTGCCCTGTACATCGATCCCGCCGAGGAAGAGAAGATTACCAAGTTTGGTCTGCGTATGAAAGCTGGCCGCGTCATCATCAACCAGCCCACTTCCTTTGCCGGCATCGGTGACCTGTACAACTTCGACATTGCTCCCTCTCTGACTTTGGGACCTGGCGCCGTCGGTCACTCTGCTTACATGGGCAACACCAACTACGAACAACTGCTGGATATCAAGGTCCTGACCATGCGCAAAGAAAATATGCTCTGGCTTCAGTTACCCAAGAAGGTCTATTTCAAAACCGGCTGCACCCCCGTGGCTCTGAGGGAGATGAAGGAAGTTTATGACTTCAAACGCGCTTTCATTATCACCGACTCCACTCTGTATCAGCTGGGTGCCTGCGACGCCATTATTAACCAACTGCGTGACTCTGGCATTGAGACTGCCGAGTTCTTCGATATCCGTGTCGATCCCCAAATCCAGGACGCTATGAAGGGTTTGCCCAAGATGCATGAGTTCCAGCCCGATGTCATCATTGCCGTGGGCGGTGGCTCCGCCATCGACACTGCGAAGATCATGTGGATCATGTACGAGCATCCCGAAGAAGCCTTCCTGGACATGGCCACCATCTTCCTGGATATCCGTAAGAGAATCCGTTTCTTCCCGCAAATGGGCAAGAAAGCCAAGCTGGTCTGCATCCCCACCACCGCTGGTACCGGATCCGAATGTACACCCTTCACCATCATTTCCGATGCCAACACTGGAATGAAGTGGCCTCTGATTGGCTATGAGATGATGCCCGAAATGGCAATCATCGACGCTGATAATATGATGAAGTTGCCTCCCAGAGCCACTCAGGCCTCCGGCTATGACGTGTTGACCCACGCTGTGGAAGCGTATGTCTCCACCTTCGCTACCGAATACACCAACGGTATGTGCCGCGACGCCACGAAAATGGTCTTTGATTACCTGCCCCGTGCCTATCGCTCCGCATTTCACGATGCGAAGCCCGATCCTGTGGCTCGTGAGAAAATGGCCAATGCCTCTGCTATCGCCGGTATCGCGTTCGCCAATGCATTCCTGGGCATTAACCATTCTCTGTCCCACAAGTTGGGCGGCTGGTTCCACATCCCCCACGGCACCGCCAACGCTCTGCTGTTCCCCTTCGTCTGCCGCTTCAATGCACAGCGTCATCCCTATAAGATGGGCACTTTTTCGCAGTATAAGTATCCCCAGGCCTTTGAGCGCTATGTGGAGTTGGGCGAGTTAATCGGTGTCAAGGGTAAGACCGATGAGCAGACCTTTGAAAACTGGATCAAGGCCTGCGAGCAGCTGAAGAAGGATATCGACATCCCCGAGACCATCCTAGCTTGGTTGCTGGAAGCCCATCCCGAAAAGAGTGCCGAGGAGTGGGAAGCCGAGTTCCTAGCCGCTGTGGACCAGATGGCGGAGTGGGCATTCCACGATGCCTGCACCGGTTGCAACCCCGTATACCCCACCATTGGCGAGCTGAAAGGCTGCTACCTGAAGGCTTTCTATGGCGAGAAGAAGTACGCCGAGAAGTACGGTAATATCTGGGAAGTGGAAGTCAGCCTGCCCACTGAAACCCACGCCGCCTATCCCATGGGCCTCAGCGCCGATTTGGGCGTAGACAAAACTGGTGGCTTCAACTAACCGCTACCTGCTTAACACGCTTTGCACTTCTTTCACCATTCAGGGGGTCGGTGCTACGGCACCGGCCCCGCCCACAAATCTTGTGAGGCGTATATTCATTTCAGAGTGCCTGATATCCACGGAACGGGAGCTTTGATAGGAAAAATAAAGATGGATAATCCTTTGATGTTATCGCTGGATTTTCCTCCACTCTAAACCGAACGTGAATCCTTTCGATTCGTCCAGCTTGCCATCAAGGTATTAGATTGCGTCATACTTCAAACATCTCTCAACATTTGCAAGACTTCTGAGTTTATCAAGTTTTCTTATCTGTTGAGAATCAAGGTTTAGCTTTTTGAGATATTTCCTGATTACTTCGGGATTTTTTGCATGAATAATGTAGGAACTAGAGGTGAATTATGAAGCAAGCGCTGAACCTGCCGAAAAAGATCTATTTTAAAACTGGATCTGCTCCTGTGGCGTTGCGGGAGTTGAGCGATATCTATCATTGTAATCGTGCGCTGTTGATAACAGACCCCAAACTGTATCTGGCCGGAGTAGCAGCTCCGGTGGTAGACCAGCTGCGTCATCAGGGAATTCGGGTGGCAGAGTACTTCACCATTGGTGAGACGGTCTCTTATGAAGACCTCCGGGGTGCACTGCCTAAGTTGAACGAATTCCAGCCTGATGTCATTTTGGGTGTGGGCGGTGAAAATGCTCTGAGCGCAGCTAAGGCATTGTTGGCACTGTATGTCGACTCCGAATTGGATCTGACGGCCGCTGCCGACGATTCCCACCTGATTCCTGCTTGTGACAAAGCGAAGTTGGTTCTGATAGCCGCAGATTGTACGAGCGGTGCGCAGACCTCTCCCTTCGCCGTGCTAAAGGACGATGAGGGCGAGATTCGTGTGCTTAAAAGCATCTATTTGCTGCCTGAACTATCCATTACAGACGCTGATTTTACTCAGTGGTTGACAGCAGAAGGAATTAAGAACGGTGCCCTGAAGGTCCTCTCCTTCGCGGTCCGTACTTATCTGGACCCCAACTGCACAGAATTTACCAACGGTTTGCTGGTGGATGCCATTTCTCTGCTGCTGAAAGACACGAAAGCCGCCATGCACGGCAATCCCGCCGCCAGGGAACATCTACACAATGCGGCGGCACTGGTCGGCGCGGCCTGTGGCAGTGTGTTGGACACTGTGACAACGGATCTGCCCAATTTTCCCACCAATGAGGAACGGCCTACCGGTGATAACGATATCCGCTGCGCCAATCTTGCCGAGCAACTGGGCTTCCATGATTGCCGCGCTTTTTTGGCCAACTGTGACGCTTTGGCTATGTTGTGATTGTCAAGAGAAATCCTCTTTTTACTCCCAACAGGACGCCGGCTGCCGTAATGCGGCAGCCGGCGTTCCCAAATCCATAGAAAGAAGGCTTTCAAGATGAATCATCCCTATAAGACGCGAGAGCGCGGCGCTACGGTGACTGTCTTTGTCCCCTATGACTGCAAAAACCACTGTCCTTTCTGCATCAACAAAGAAGAGTATGCAGACATGACGGGCTTCTCACTAGAGAAAATCTGTGAGAGTATCGGTCGAATGGACAATATATCTCCTCGCTGTGATTTCGTTTTTACAGGGGGAGAGCCCTTTGCGAATTTGGAAGCATTTCAGATAATGATGGACGCGGTACCACCGACCCACAAAATATACATCAACACTACACTTCCGGTTTCCACAGATCAGCCGGAGGAGACAGTGTTGGACTTTATTGAACGGAACATGAGAAAAATTGCCTGCATCAATGTTTCTCGCCATCTTCAGCACTATGTGGTGGAGTCCAACGACTCCCTGCTGGCCAAGCTTCCGGTGCCCTTCCGGGTGAACTGCGTGCTCTATGAAAACTATCCGGTGGATCAGTTGGTGCCCTATCTGGAGCGGTTTCGGAAGATCCCCGGAGCCTCCATTCAGTTTCGCTTCGACTACACCGCCACCACTCAGGAGAACCTGTATGATGAGGAGAACGACAAGATCCTCCGCGATCTCAAGCGGGTGGCCAAGTACACGGGGCTTGACGGCTGCCGGATGCGTTGCGGCTTCCACTTCGACTATAAGGGCATGGAATTGATGTATCACAAGACACTACCCTACTCCACCATCGTGGAGACAGATCCCAAGGACGGTGTCACCTACGACATCCTCTATGACATCCTCATTAAGCAGACAGGTGACATCCACTCCGACTGGGACGGCACGCCCCTGGATGTGGATGCCTATGGAAAGGCCGTGTTTGAGCCCTATGATTTAAAGTGGCTGACGAGATCGACTTAGCAGTTGCAATCGAAAATTTTGCGGATTTTATCAACAGGAGTGATCTTGCATGAGCCGATTGGATATTAAAACCCCCAGCAAGGCCCAGATGGTGGTGGAACATCTGTACCGCAGCATGGAGCACCGGATCGAGGCCAGCCCGCCGGGCCTGTGCCCTATTGATATGGCGCTGAACTTTCTGAACCTCTGCCATGCCCAGACCTGCGGGAAATGCGTGCCCTGCCGGGTGGGCCTGGGACAGCTGTCGGACCTGCTCCACGAGGTCCTGGACGGACGGCCGTCCCTGGACATCCTCCAGCTGATCGAGGACACGGCGGAGGTAATCGTGGCCTCCGCGGACTGCGCCATCGGCGTCAACGCCGCCCAGCTGGTGCTGACGGGCCTCCACGGCTTCCGGGACGACTATGAGGAACACATCCTCCGCCACCGCTGCCTGGGCAGTTTGAAGAATCCCGTCCCCTGTGTGGCCCTGTGCCCCGCCGGGGTGGATATCCCCGGCTATATCTCCCTGGTGCGGGAGGGGCGCTATGCCGACGCAGTCCGCCTCATTCGGAAGGACAATCCCTTCCCCACAGCCTGCGCCTACATCTGCGAGCACCCCTGCGAGGCCCGTTGCCGCCGGCAGATGGTGGACGACGCCATCAACATCCGGGGCCTGAAGCGGTTCGCCGTGGACCACGCCGGGAAGGTGCCAAATCCGCCCAAGGCGAAACCCACCGGAAAGACGGTCACCGTCATCGGCGGCGGCCCCGGCGGCCTTTCCGCCGCCTACTACCTGGCCCTGATGGGCCACCAGGTCACCATCTATGAGCAGCGGAAGCAGCTGGGCGGGATGCTCCGCTACGGCATCCCCAGCTACCGCTTCCCCCGGGAGTTGCTGGACGCGGAGATCGCATCCATCCTCTCCCTGGGGATCAAGGTCCACACCGAGGTGGAGGTGGGGAATGATATCTCTTTCCAAGAGCTGAAGAAACAGTACGACTGTCTGTACATCTCCATCGGCGCCCACACGGACAAGCGGACGGGCATCCCCGGGGAGGACAGCCAGGGCGTCATCTCCGCCGTGGAGCTGCTGCGGCAGATCGGCGACGGGGACCTGCCGGACTTCCACGGAAAACAGGTGGTGGTCATCGGCGGCGGGAACGTGGCCATGGACGTGACCCGCAGCTCGATCCGCCTAGGTGCAGATAAGGTGACCTGCGTCTACCGCCGCCGGCAGGAGGACATGACCGCCTTGCCGGAGGAAGTGGAGGGCGCCGTGGCGGAGGGTGCGGAGCTGCTGACCCTCCAGGCTCCGGTGCGGATGGAGAGCGGGCCGGACGGCCATGTGACCGCCCTCTGGACTCAGCCCCAAATTATTGGGCAGGCGGACAAAAACGGCCGCCCCAGTCCCAACGGCGCGGATCAGCCAGAGCTCCGGGTCCCGGCGGATATCATCATCGTGGCCATCGGCCAGGGCATTGAGACCCACGGCTTCGAGCAGTCCGGTATTAAGATCCAGCGGGGCGGTACGATCCTGGCGGACAGCGGCACCCATCTGCCGGACATGGAGGGAGTGTTCGCGGGCGGTGACTGCGTCACCGGCCCCGCCACCGTCATCCGGGCCATTGCGGCAGGCAAGGTGGCTGCCGCCAACATCGACGAATATCTGGGCTACTGCCACACCATCGAGGCGGAAGTGGAGATCCCCGCGCCGCACCTGTCGGACTTTACGCCCCGGGGCCGAGTGAGCACCACAGAGCGGGAGGCCGGAGCGCGGAAGATGGACTTCCAGTGCATCGAGTGCGGCATGACCCTGGAGGAGGCCCAGCGGGAGTCCGCCCGCTGCCTGCGGTGCGACCACTTTGGCTACGGTGTGTTCAAAGGAGGACGTGAGGAGAAATGGTGACACTGACAATCAACGGACAGACGGTCCAGGTCCCGGCGGGGACCACGATCCTGGAGGCGGCGGAGAAAGCCGGGATCAAAATTCCGACCCTCTGCTATCTGAAAGACATCAACAAGATCGCCGCCTGCCGGATGTGCGTGGTGGAGGTGGAGGGCAGCGACCGCCTGCGATACCCCGGTGGAGGAGGGGCTGGTGGTCCACACCAATACCCCCAAGGTCCGCAAGGCCCGGCGGGTCAATATGGAGCTGCTGCTGAGCCAGCACGCCAGCTATTGCTCCACCTGTATCCGCAGCGGCAACTGCCCGCTGCAGAAGCTGGCCAACGACCTGAATATCCACGAGATGCCCTACCATGTCCATGTGGCCAGGGGCTATACGGACACCTCCACGCCGCTGGTCCGGCAGGCCAGCAAGTGCATCAAGTGTATGCGCTGCGTCCAGATCTGCGAGAAGGTCCAGACCATGGGGATCTGGGACCTGGCGGGCACCGGCTCCCGGACCACGGTGGACGTCTCCGGCAACCGCACCCTGAAGACCTCGGACTGCACCTTCTGCGGCCAGTGCGTCACCCACTGTCCCACCGGCGCCCTGACGGCCCGGGACGACACGGTGAAGGTACTGGACGCCCTGGCGGACCCGGAAATCACCACGGTAGTGCAGATCGCGCCGGCGGTGCGGGTGGCCTGGGCGGAGTCCTTCGGCCTGACCGGAAAGAAAGCGGCCACGGGGAAGATGGTGGCGGCTTTGCGGCGGCTGGGCTTCGACTATGTCTTTGACACCAACTTCTCTGCGGACCTGACCATCATGGAGGAGGGCAGTGAGTTCCTGGAGCGGTTCACCCATCGGGACCGCTATCACTGGCCCATGTTCACTTCCTGCTGCCCCGGCTGGGTGCGTTTCATTAAATCCCAGTTCCCCCACTACGTGGACTGCCTGTCCACGGCGAAATCGCCCCAGCAGATGTTCGGCGCGGTGGCAAAGACGTACTTTGCGGAGAAGATCGGCGTCGATCCCCACCGGATGTTCGTGGTGTCCATCATGCCCTGCATGGCGAAGAAGAGCGAGTGCGCTCTGCCCACCATGCGCGACGCCTGCGGTGATCCGGACGTGGACGCGGTGCTGACCACCCGGGAGATGGACCGGCTGTTCCGCAGCGACAACATCCAGCCGGGGGACCTGCCGGAAGAGGCGTTCGACAGCCCCCTGGGCACCGGCACCGGGGCGGCAGTGATCTTCGGCGCCACCGGCGGCGTCATGGACGCGGCCCTACGCTCGGCCTACTATCTCGTCACCGGGGAGAACCCAGATCCGGACGCGTTCACGGCTGTCCGGGGAAACAAACCGTGGAAAGAAGCTGTCTTTTCCATTCCAGGTGCCGGGGAGATCCGGGTGGCGGTGGTCTCAGGGCTGGGGAATACCCGGAAGTTGATGAAGGCATTGGAGAGCGGGCAGGGCCGCTACGACTTCGTGGAGGTGATGGCCTGCCCCGGCGGCTGCGCAGGAGGCGGCGGCCAGCCCATCCACGACGGAGAGGAGTTGGCCGGGAAGCGGGAAGATGCCCTGTGGAAGCTGGATCAGAAGGCCACCATCCGGTTTTCCCACGAGAATCCGGAGATTCAGTCTCTCTACCAAGAGTTCCTGGAGCGTCCGCTGGGAAAGAAGTCCCACCACCTGCTCCATACAGATCATACAACATGGGAGGTTGTGGAAAAAGGTATATGGTTGGACTCTAATTAGATAGTAATTTTGCATATAAAATTGAATTATAAATTGGATAAAACATAGAAAACCGACTGATTTCTCAAATATTTTTAAGACCCGGCAATTACCTTGCCGGGTCTTGCTTTATCCTCAGAACCACAGAGCGAGGTGAGGAGGTGAGGTAATTGGGGCCGTCTGAACGGAGACAGGCGATATGGGAATATCTGTGCAACGCACGGTTCAGCACAACGAGACAACTGGCGGACCGTTTTGGCGTTTGCGAACGTACGATCCGAAGCGATTTGATCGCGCTTGCATGTACATATCCCATCGAAACTTCATTTGGCCCTTATGGAGGCATTCGCGTTTCCAATTGGTACCATCCAGAACAAAAGCGTCTGTCAGCCAGGCAGACATCTCTATTGGTGCGAGTCCGATTGACCCTGGAAGGCGAGGACCTGAAGGTAATGAACTCCATCCTCATCCAATTCGCTCTGCCGGGAAGCTATTAGAAAGATGGACTTTCTGTGGCTTTCGTGTACCTCGAAAAGTGAATATCCGGCAGCGGATTCCCATCAGCTGGCAGTCCCCCGGAAGGGGAAAAGCGATGCGGCGGATGCGCGAAGACCACCTGTGCAGGCGGAAGTCTGCATCAACGACGGCAAGAAAGGTGCGGAGCGGGTCCATCTAGCCCAAAGCAGCTCTGGCAGGCTGTTTCGCCACGACCCTGTCAGCCTATAATGGTACACCTGCCCCGCGTATGCGGGGCCAGCTCGGAGAGATCCTCGGAGGGGTGAGAGTCCCGTGGGCGTTGCCAAACGCCGATCCGTATGTCGCCCATCAGCTCGGGAAGTAGTGTCGAATAGAGCTGAATAACAAGAAATAGATTTTATAAGTGTCCGCCTTAGAGTATGGTTTCACAAGAGAAGCAGAAAAATTCAGAGGTCGGGACACGATTTGCGGGCCGGAGATTGCAAATAATCTCCGGCCCGTGATATATCCCATCTATAAAGCAAAATCGCTTTACAGCAAGTTCCCAGCTTGATTTCAGAAGCTACAGAGATCACAGAAAGAGCTTTTAAAGCAGACGTGGTGGCTGTATTTGTGGAATCAAGACGGTAGCAAACTATAAAAGAGAGGAGCAGACAATATGGCGAACCAAATCTATAAGTCCTTTGAGGAACTGCCTGTAATGCTGACAATCCCACAAGTGGCAAGTGTACTCAGTATATCGCGGGCTGGAGCCTATGAACTGGCCCACAGGAAAAACTTCCCGGCCATGCTCGTCGGAAGCCGGATTGTTGTTCCAAAGGATCGGCTGCTGGCCTGGGTAGACCGGAAAGTGTCTGAACGGATTTAAAACAGGAGATGAGAAAATGTCCAATCGGAAAAACCGTGGAGATGGCAGTATTCGAAAGCGTGCAGACGGTCGTTGGGAAGGTCGTTATACGGCAAGCCGGAACGAGGAAACCGGGAAACTCATTTACAAAAGTGTTCTGGCAAGGACACAAGCCGAGTGTAAGCGGCAGCTTCGGGAAGCGGTCTGGAATCGGGAACATAAAGCAACGCCGCTGACCGGTTTGGCTCAGGAAACGCAAGGAACTTCTGCACCACAAATGAATTGTCAAGAGTACACAGTCGCGCAGTGGCTCCAGACCTGGTACGATCTCTATGCGAAACAAAATATTCGAGAAAGCACCCAAATACAATACAGCTACTTTATGAATCAACTGGTAATCCCGCAAATCGGTGAAGTTCCGTTAAGTCAACTGACCGGATTGCGTCTCCAGATTCTTTATCAAGATCTTCGCATCAATGGAAGGGTACATTCCCAGAAACGGGCGAGTTCCGGTCTGAGTCCTAAAACGGTCCGCAGTGTTCATATGTTTCTGCACGCCGCATTGGAACAGGCGGTTCGTGCCGGTATCATTGCTAAAAATCCGACGATGGAGTGCAAACCTCCAAAACTGGATCGGAAGGAAATGAAGGTCATCCAGCCGGAGCAGATCGGGGACTATCTACAGGCGGCAGCAGAGCGGAACGTGCTGCCATTGTTTTTTCTAGAGCTGACTACCGGCCTGCGTCGGGGCGAGCTACTGGCTCTGCTCTGGAGCGATCTGGACCCACAGAACAGAAGCGTCTCTGTGACGAAGTCTGTCAGCCGGCTGAATGGAAAACTGGTGGTGAGTCAGCCCAAGACCCAGCATTCCATCCGGACGCTTCTGATCCCGCAGTAGGCTGTGGATCTGTTGGTACAAGAACACAGTCTGCATCCAAATAATCCATATCTGTTCCCTTCCCCAACAACTGGAACCATGTACAGCCCTGAGACCGTGGCACGAATCCACAAGAGAATCCTTCGGGACGCTGGACTGGAGGACTGCCGTTTTCATGATCTGCGGCATACTTTTGCCACCGTGGCCCTCCAGAACGGTGTCGACATTAAGACGCTCTCCGGGATGCTGGGCCACTACTCCTCCGGATTCACACTGGATACCTATACCCATGTGACGCGGAAAATGCAGGAGGAAGCGGCAGAGAAAATGGGGCAGTTCATGGAGATGAAGCTGTGATGAAAGCACCTGAAATCGTCCATTTTGTCCAGCTCCGTCTAATTAAAGTGCTCCCCAAGTCAAGGACAAAATCATTTGACCCATTGCGGCAGCATTCC
>ERZ834859.3435-NODE-3435-length-11440-cov-3.829600_pt1 | contig 11440 bp, 12 predicted proteins | sample MGYA00519947_ERZ834859 | MGnify/ENA primary metagenome ERZ834859 (study PRJEB31850, sample SAMEA3708763) | human gut metagenome | biome: human gut; feature: human-associated habitat; material: faeces | place: China | collected 2014 ...
AATCTCCTCTCCATCTTTCAAAATCTCAAGCTCAGTAACTGTCCGCACCGTGTCTTCCACATCTGTCCGCACATTGCAGAAACTGACAAAATCATGTTCTCCAATCAGATATCCTGCTGCCTTTCGCATCTTTTCAACATCCAGATCATAGGATACAAAATAATTTGTAAGCCGTTTTGTCGGAATCGGAATCCTCATATTTAAAATATGGTACTCGTAAGTCTTACTGCAGTCACAGTACCTGGGATGAAAATCTTCTGCCACCTCTTCTGACTTTACAATAACGATATCCTCCGGCAATCTCTGATTCAATGCATAGGAAATCCGCTCCGGCGGAATCGTCGTATGCGTGTCAAACACTGCAACATTTCCAAGGGCATGCACTCCAGAATCAGTCCGACTTGCCCCAATCACCTGAATATCCTCACCAGTCAACTTTTTTAATGCCTTGTTTACTACTTCTTCTACCGTAATTCCGTTCGGCTGTACCTGCCAACCACAATAATTTGTGCCGTCATAGGCAATTGTCAACTTTATTCGCTTCATACTTTAAAATATCCACACTTTAAATGGAACTAACCTCCCTATTACGATCACAGCCACCATATACACAATAGTAATGGCATATGCGATATAGTCTCTGCTTTGATATACAAGCGGTTTCATCTTTGTACGTCCCTCACCGCCGCGATAACATCTTGCTTCCATTGCCATCGCCAAATCATTTGCCCGTCGAAATGCTGACACAAACAAAGGCACCAAAATCGGGATCATGCTTTTTGCTTTTTGAATAATATTTCCGCTTTCCAAATCTGCCCCTCTTGCAATCTGCGCTTTCATGATCTTATCTGTCTCTTCCAAAAGAATCGGAATGAAACGAAGCGCAATTGACATCATCATCGCAATCTCGTGTACCGGCATCTTGATTTTATTGAATGGCCAAAGCAGTTTTTCAATTCCATCAGTCAGTGCATTCGGTGTTGTTGTAAATGTCATAAGCGATGAACCGATGATCAGGTAAATCAGACGCACCGCCATATAAACAGCCGTCCGAAGCCCTTCTTCTGTCACTTGAAAAATCCAGGCTTCAAACAAAACATCTCCACCTTTTGTCAAAAACAGGTTGAACACAACCGTGATCATCAAAAGCATGATGACCGGTTTTAACCCTCTTACAATAAAAGAAAACGGTACTTTTGATATCCTGATAACAAGGATCAGAAACAACGTCGTCATCACGTATCCCGGAATACTGTTGAATAAAAACAGTGAGATCAGGTAGAGCAGCGTTCCCACCAGCTTTACTCTTGGATCCAATCTGTGTAACACACTCTTTGCCGGATAATATTGTCCGATTGTTATATCTCTTATCATATCTTCTTCTCCAGTGCCCGCATAATCTCATCTGTTGCTTCTTTCACAGTCGTCACATTTACCTTTACTGGTAAACCTTTTTCTTTCAGGTCGTGCATGATATATGTTACCTGCGGAGCTGCAAGACCAATCTTCTCCAACTCCTGATAATGCGCAAACACCTCTTTCGGTGTGCCATTATACATCACTGCCCCCTTGTTCATCACAACGATCCGATCCGCATATCTCGCAATGTCTTCCATGCTATGCGACACCAGAATCACTGTCATATCGCTCTGCTTATGAAGATATGCAATCTGATCCAGAATATCATCTCTGCCCTTCGGATCAAGCCCCGCCGTCGGCTCATCAAGAACCAGGACCTTGGGATGCATTGCCAGAACTCCGGCAATCGCTACTCTTCGTTTCTGTCCGCCCGAGAGCTCAAATGGAGAAGATTTATAATATTTTTCTTTTAACCCTACCAGTTTCAATGCCTCTAGCGCACGCTTTTCACACTCTTCTTTGCTCAGTCCCTGATTCTTCGGACCAAAACACACATCTGTCAGTACATCGATCTCGAACAACTGGTACTCCGGATACTGAAATACCAGTCCAACCTGATTACGGAGTGCACGCATATCATACCCATTTTGGTAAATGTTTTCTCCATTATAATATAATGCACCATCTGTTGCCTTTACCAGGCCGTTCAGATGTTGGATCAGTGTCGACTTTCCTGATCCAGTATGCCCGATTATCCCCACAAATTCTCCATGTGGGATTTCCAGACAAATGTCTCTGAGTGCATGTTTTTCATATGCAGTCCCGGGACTGTATATATAATTCAAATGTTCTATCTTAATTGCAATGTCTGTCATTTCTTCTCACCATTTTCACTTGTCAAACGTTCCACTGCCTCTACCAGTTCTTCTTTTCTCAGAATCCCTTTCGGAATATCCAGTCCGCGTTTTCTGAGTTCATCTGCCAGAATCGTCACTTGCGGCACATCCAGCCGGTAACTCTTTAATTCATCTACTTTGGAGAATATCTCTTTCGGTGAGCCTTCCATCACGACTTTTCCGTGATCCATCACGAATATCTTATCTGCATCTACTACTTCTTCCATGTAATGTGTGATCAGTATCACAGTGACCTTCTTCTGCTTTCTGAGTTTATGAACCGTCTTTAAGACTTCTCTCCTTCCAACCGGGTCAAGCATTGCAGTCGGCTCATCCATAACGATGCATTTCGGTTCCATTGCCACGACACCGGCGATTGCTACTCTCTGTTTTTGTCCTCCGGAAAGCTTATTCGGAGAATGATGCCGGTATTCGATCATCCCAACAGCTTTCAGACTTTCTTCCACTCGCTGCCAGATCTCATCCGTCGGAACGCCCAGGTTCTCCGGACCAAACCCCACATCTTCTTCTACTACAGTGCCAATGATCTGATTGTCCGGATTCTGAAATACCATTCCCGCTGACTGTCTTACATTCCAAAGTTCATCCGGATTACTCGTATTCTTTCCATTCACCCATACGGAACCTTCTGTTGGCATCAGAATTGCATTCAGATGCTTGGCAAGAGTCGATTTTCCGGAACCATTATGTCCGAGAATTGCTATAAACTGTCCTTCTTTTGCTTCAATATCTACTTCATCAATAGCACGCGATGTCCCAATCACATTGCCTTCTTCATCACGTTTTTCATATTCATATACCAATTTTTCTGTCTGGATCATTTCCATCTGTCGTTTTCCTCCGCGTCATATGTGTTGGAAATTTACATACAGCGATCAGACGTATCTGATCGCTGTATGCCTGATTGCTATGATTCTGCCTGCTTATACCTGTGCGGTTACTGTCTGCCGCCGTTTTATGCTTTCTCCGGTTCCGGATACTCTGTTCCCATTGTATCAACAGTTACTTTCTTCATCTTCTGTTCATCCAGTGGTCTGTCACTGTAATCTGTATCTGTCTCAGCGATCTTATTCACAATATCCATGCCTTCGATGATCTTACCAAATGCAGCATATGAGCCATCCAGATGTGGTGCTGCTTTATGCATGATAAAGAACTGTGAGCCTGCTGAATCCGGATGCATTGCTCTTGCCATAGAAAGCACTCCTTCTGTATGTGCAAGTTCATTTGCAAAACCGTTCTGAGCAAATTCTCCTTTGATCGAATATCCCGGGCCGCCCATTCCGGTTCCGTCCGGGCATCCGCCCTGGATCATGAATCCATTAATAACACGGTGGAAGATCAGTCCGTCATAATACCCTTTTTTCACCAGGGAAACGAAATTATTTACTGTATTTGGTGCAACTTCCGGATACAGTTCTGCTTTCATAATATCTCCGTTTTCCATCTCAATTGTAACGATTGGATTTGCCATTCTATTTTCCCCTTTTCTTTCTTAATTTAACTACTTTTTCAAAAAGCGCCGGCAAAAACCGACGCTTTCATTTTAGCGGATAAATCGTTATCCGTAAAGACTTCCATATGATTTTTATGGATTATTCACTTTTTCCAAAATAAAATCCTTCAAAATTATACTTAAATACACGGTAAATGAATTTTTCATAATCCATCTTATATGTTGCGATCGCCTTATGATCCTCATCATATTCCGTAAACGTTCCTTTCAGTCCGGAATCTGTAAGCACGTTATCCCCAATATCCTGCGCACTGCTGACGTATCCGGAATATGGAACTTTAAATGAATCCACCAGTTCAAATGTTCCTTCATTTTCGTCTACCAGATATTTGTAATATTTGGAATTCTTTCCGTCCACTTCCGAACTGGTCTTAAGTCCGATGGAAGACCAGTCATAATCTGGTCTTGTCTCGCTGATTCCGATATTATTATTAAACATATACAGATAATATTGTCCATCCGCAAGGCTTTCATCCGTCTCATATGTAATTGTATGCTGACCGCCCTGGATTGTAAAATCGCCTTTTTTATTCAGCAGACAACTTATGTAGGATGTATCTTCCCAGAAATCCTTCTCACCGATCATGTAAGCGATCGACGGTTCATCATAAAGGTTGTCCACTTTAATGATCGTAGACGTCTCTCTGGAGCTTAACAGCACAGATCCATTTCCCATGTACTGGATCGTATTAATATGCATCCAGTCCAGCTCATCCGAGGAATTCTTCACACAGGTCTTCTTATAATCACCAAGCAGGTCTCCCAGATCCAGTACCTTTGTCACTTCACCTGAATTCACATCCAGCTTCAACACGATATCCTCCACACTGTCCCGTGTGGTATCCGTTGCCAGGATCAGCATATTGCCATTTTCATCAAACACATAATCATGATGCAGACTGTAATCGCCAAGACTATACACCTTTGTCACCTGTCCGAGACGGTTCACCTGTGCCATCTTCTTCTCAGAAATACTGTAATACATGAAATTATCGTCAAAGATCAGCCTGTGGCTTCTGTAGCCAAGAAGCGGCACCTCACCTCTTAATACTCCGCTGTTATCATAATAATACATGAAATCCATAGAACTGCTGTCATTGCCTAATATCACATAAAGTCCGTCTTCCAGCTGATCCGCACTCTGTTTTATATCGGTATCAAGCTGTACCTTTTCCTCTCCGTACAGGCTTCCCATTTCGTATACGATTTCCTTTGTATTTGTAGACCCATCTTCATTTGTCACATAAAAGGTAATTGTATTCTCCGTATCCGGAATCAGGCCAATCACCTGAAATTCATGTTCTGTCTGATACTCCTCATCCTGATATACATCTCTGCTGAAATCAGAAATGCCATCGTCTTTTACATGGATCATGTAGGATATCTTTACCGCTGCATCCGTTTTAAAATATACATACAGTGACTGTGTATTGGTTCCGAATGGATTATATTCAATCAGCATATTGTTCAGATTATAATCCTGTGACGCTTTCTTTTTCTCTAATTCTTCCGCAACTTTTTTCTGTTCTTCCTCTTTATAGGTCAGCTTGATCTTTTCGTAGATCTTTTTCTGTTCTGTAGTCATTACATTTTTTTCGTTATCCGATTTCTTCTGTTCTTTTTTCCCATCTGATTCCGAAGTGGAAGTGTTCTCTGTTTTGGTTGTGTTATCTGCTTTTGTGCACGCTGTTATTCCCACCGCAAGTATCATAGCTAACATTCCTGCAGTCATGATTCGCTTTTTCACTTTTTCTGTCCCACCTTTTCTTTTACTTTTTCACGATTATGAATAATTATAACTTAAACATGTGTAAAAAATATGAAATTTGGTCATTTTAATTCTTTTAATTCTTTTTCTGCTCTTTTATCTCATACACTACGATTCCACCCTTTTCTTCACACCCGGTTTTCCACAGATCTTTCAGGTTCAAACGGACTTTTTCCCCATAAGTAGCCACATCAATCCATGTTTCATGCTCCTCTTTTTCATATCCGACCACCAGAAACCAGTGCCAGATAAAATCTTTATATTTTTCAGTATTCAAATGACGGAGCATCAGATACGGAACCGGAAGTTCTTTATCAATCTGTCCGCATATAATACGTTCTGCCTCGTCTGCATCTCCTGTTCCGTCGAATTTTTCCATATGGATCTGGTAATCTGTTCCACATCTTTTATTCACGTCTGAAATATATTTTTCCAATCCCCCGATATACCACTCAGGCTTTTTCACTCCCTGAACTCTCGGCCGTATATACGGCTTCATAAGCTGGCTGAATTTTTTATAGGCTTCTTTATCCATCTGTTCCAGATCAAATGGATATAGTTCTTTCATTCCTTTGTATTTTGCCAGATAGATGCAACTGTCACAGGCCGTTGCTGCCCCGCATCCTCCGACATTCATAACAATATTGGTAAACCAGTCCTGATTTCCGCCAAATTCTCCATCAATCATAAAATAATCCAGTTCTTTTTTCATCTTTTATTCACCTGTCCTGTTTTCTTCTAAATGTTATTCTAACACAATTCTTCCCAAATACGAATAGACAACACAAAAAGCAGGAACTACAACTTCTCTGTAATTCCTGCTCCGTATAGATATTTTTATTATTTAAATATATTGATTATAAACTTCTGGACATCTCTTCGCAGACTTTCATTGCTTCGATGATAGAACTTCTGAATCCAAGTTCTTCTAATGTACGAACAGCTTCAATTGTTGTTCCTGCCGGTGAGCAAACCATATCTTTTAATTCTCCAGGATGTTTTCCTGTATCCAGAACCATCTTTGCGCTTCCGAGAACTGCCTGTGCAGCAAACTGATAAGCCTGTTTTCTTGGCATTCCGCCTGAAACTGCTGCGTCTGCCATAGCTTCGATCAGCATGAATACATATGCCGGTGAGCTTCCGCTTACTGCTGTCACAACATCCATCAGACGCTCCGGAACGATCTCTGCGCGGCTGAAGCTTTCCAGAAGACTCTTTACATATGCGATCTCATCTTCTGTAAGGTGCTCATTCGGGCAAACGGCTGTCATACCTTCTCCAACCATAGCCGGTGTGTTAGGCATTGTACGGACAATCTTTACTTCTTTTCCAAACTGTTCTGCAAGCCATGCAAGTGTCTTACCAGGTGCAATTGTAATGATAATCTGGTTGTCTGTTACTACATCTTTGATATCTGCAATTACGCTTGCATAGAACTGAGGTTTTACAGAGAGGATAATTGTCTCTGCTTTTGAAGCAACTTCTTTATTATCTGCTGTTACATTGATTCCATATTCTTTCTGCACTCTTTCTCTTCCAGGTGCAAAAAGATCTGCTCCGATGATCTCTTCTGCCGGAATTACATTATTCTTAATAATTCCACCCATGATTGCTGATGCCATGTTACCTGTACCAATAAATCCTAATTTCATCCTTAATTACCTTCCTTTTCCAATATGATATTGTCTTATTAATTGTTCCAGCGCATGAATGATGATTTATGATTTGTAATGGATATTCTTCATGTGCTATTTGTATACGTTTTTTTAATTTGTATACAAATCTTTTCTACTGTGACTATAACACTCCTTTTCAAAAAAGTCAACACACAACCTTGAATTTTCTTTAAAAACACGTTATAATTTGTATACAAATATAAAAGATGTATACTTTTATCTTCACATCCATTTTTTCTGGGACGTATACCAAAAGGGGGAATCTGACATGGCAGAAAAGAGTCCGTCTCTCGCCACACAGGCTTATGAAACGATCAAAGAAAATATTATGAATCTTACCTATCCTCCGGGCATGGTCCTCACCGAAGCCATGCTCACCAAAGAACTTAGGATGAGCCGCAGCCCGGTTCGTACTGCGATCCAGATGCTGCAGGTCGAAGGGCTGATCGTTTCTGATTATTATAAATCTATGACTGTGAAAGAAATTACAGAGAAAGATATCAATGAAATCTATCAGTTAAGGGAATTAATAGAGGGTCCGGCTTTCCGCCTTATCTTTACATCAGGCCGGTATGAAGAATATTCTTACCGCATAGAGGAAAAGATTGTGCGCATGTGTGCCGTTGCCGGTGATCTGTATGAATGGGAAATCGCAGATACCGCAATGCATATGGAGATTATCAGTATTCTGGATAATGAACGGATCAACCGGATCTATGAAAATAATCTGTCTGAACTCATCCGTATCGGACAATACTCCATCCGTAATGGAATGGGAATTTCAAAGACAAATGAAAATCTAAAAAAAATGGTTGCATATATGCGAAAAGGAAATTATGAACAGGCGTTTGAAATACTGAAAAATGATCATTTCAGTACCGGACGCAATACTGCTTTGAAAATGCATTGATCTACAGAATAAGAACCTGCCATTGGCAGGTTCTGTGTATTTATTATCTTTTTATCTTTTAAAATGTTCCAGCATGACCGGCATACATTTTTTCGAATACTCTCTCAGTGAATACTCTCCCTTATTCAGACACCAGTCCGAAACCAGCGCCCTTTCGCACATGGAATAATATCTGACCAGATCGCTCACCGAGACTTCATCCAAGATCTCGCCACGCTTTTGTCCTTCATCGATCACACTGCTGATCAGCTTATAATATGTCCGGTTCTGATCCAGCAATGATCTGTGTCCCTGTGCCACAAGCTGTGTAGAATACAGAGATGCCAGAAGATCAATGTTGATCTTTTCTTCTATCATAGAATGTGCTTCATAATTCAGATACAGTAACTTATCATAACTGTTCATATCCGGATCCATTTTCTCTTTCAATATTTCATAATTATCATCCAGGATCATAGACAATGTATTCAGAAGCTCGTCCTTTGTATTAAAGTAATAATAGAAGGAACCCTTGGATGTTCCGGACAGATCAATGATATCATCCACCGTTGTTCCATTATATCCTTTTTCATAGAACAGCTGCCACGCCGCAGCTACAATTCTTCCTTTTACGCTCTTTTGATTTTCAGTTTCTATCGTCATTTTTCTTCTCCTCGTCCACCCTCATCTTGAATACTTCCAGTATAACATATTTATCTTTCAAGTGTATATACCGAATCACTTTTCCCGTCTTGTAAACTTAATATTTCACTTCAAAGCTGCTTTCTGTTTCTGTTTCCTTCTCTTCTGTATCGATCCAGTCGATCTGGATAAACTGATTCCTGTTCAGTCCTTTCATCAGTTCGAAGATCATTGCTTCTCTTCCCTGTACTTCCATCACTACGGTTCCGTCATATTCATTTTTCACCCATCCGGTCAGATTCATTGATCTTGCCAGATATTTGGCAGTATAACGAAAACCTACTCCCTGCACTCTTCCGTGAAATATCATGTGTTTTCTTACATCAGCCATTTCATCTTCTCCTAAATAAGAATCAGGGTACTGCTTTTGCACAACACCCTGGATATCTTCTGCTATATGATCTGTCTTTATGATTCATTCCTGTTCAAAAATCTTATTCACCAGTCTGGTATATTCTTCATAAGCCTCTACACCTTCAAACGACTCCTTCAATGCATCCCGGATTCCAATATAATACCAGCCGATAATCCCTTTTTCCTTCATTCTGAAACGGTTCCACAATTCTTCTCCGTATACCGGATAATCTCTGTCAATATCCCTCATATTCGAAAGTTTGTCTGCAAGTCCTACCATCTGCACTTCTTTTGGTGCAGTACGGATATGCTCGATCGTTGCTGATTTCCGTTCCATCCATGTCTTGGATTTGTCTTCGCTTTCCTGTGCCACAATTCCCGCTACCCGTTCTGAAAATTCTTCTGTCAGAAGCTCTCTTGATACTCCTGCACAATCTTCGATTGTATCATGAAGAACCGCTGCACTGATAATCTCCTCGTCCTTTGTCATCGTTGAGACAATATCTCCCACTTCGATCGGATGCACAATATATGGTCTGCTTGTCCCTTTCCTGAACTGTCCTGCATGTGCTCTCGTGGCAAATTCAATTGCCTTATTAATCATAATGGTACCTCTCTTTTATCACGTCTGGCTTTTGGAACCAATCTTCTACGGTCCGACTGGTTATTGTTATATAAATAATATCACCTAACACTTTAAATGACAATGATTTCAGTATATAATAGAAGAAAAGTTAATTGATCAGGGGAGAAAAATTATGGAACAAAAGACTATTTTAATCACAGGGGCTTCCCGGGGTATCGGGAAAAGCATTGCTTTACGATTTGCATCGCGCGGATATCACACATTTTTAAATTGTTCTTCTTCTGTAGATGAACTGAAAAAGCTCCGCGCCTATATCCGCAAAAAAACCATCATGATGCTTCGTCGTGAATACAAAATATTTCATCCCGGCCTCTTTTGCCAGATCAGCCCAATATTCCGGGTTAAACTTCACCGGATTAAACGTCTTCTTCAGATTCACGTAATTCCGGTAATATTCATCATAAGAAATTATCGTGTCCCGCTGAATCCAATCTACATCTTCCGTGCAAATTGTCCACGACTCGCAATACCCTTTTTGACTATACGGTCCCCAATGCACGAAAAAACCGAATTTCAAATCCTGCCATTGTTCCAATTTCACCTTTACCGCCGGGTCTTGCTCTTGATAATATTCCATACCTTCGTACTGGGCCTTTAACAAGGTATACCACGATACCAGTATCATGCACAAAAATAATCTTCGCATACTCTATTTACTTTTAACATATTACACAACTCTGCAAAGATAAAAAAAGAGGGAGACAAAACTCCCCCTCTTTACACAATATCATGATACCCTTATCACTTTAATCGTTCCTCTACAAAAGCCCTCAATTTCTCACCTCTCAAATTCTTCGCTATAATCCGGTTATTCTCATCCAACACGAATATGGTTGGCACCCCATCAATATTATACAATTTAACGATCTCCCCTTTCCAACCTTTCAAATCAGAAAGATGTAACCATGTCAACCCGTCTTTCTTGATCGCTTCCAACCACTTATCCTTTTTCTCGTCCAAAGAGACACTGATCACGGACAAACCTTTATCTTTAAATTCAGCATACAATTTCACCATATTCGGGTTCTCCATACGACACGGCCCACACCAAGATGCCCAAAAATCGATGATCTTCAATTTCCCTTTCACGTCATACAAAGCAACTTCTTCCCCTTCCGGTGTTTGTAACGTAAAATCCGGGGCAACAGCATTTACATCAACCCCTTCCAACGCCTGAATTCGAGCAGCCACTAACCTACCGGGACCTGTTGCCTTTGCTTTATCTGTCAAACTTGCATAACACTCTTTCAAGCGATTCAAATCCAAACGCTCCATTCCTGCCGTTTGAATATAGGCTGCAAACACGTTATCTTTATTCCTCTCCAACACTTCTCCCAAACGAGATTGGGCATCCGCCATCACTTGCTCCAGTTTTTTCTGCAATTCACTTGCCGTGCGGTAATGCTTTGCCTCACTCGCCTCCTCCAACTTTGTTCGGGCAGCCTTAATCTTTTCGTTTTCTTCGGCAACAATTCCTTGGTATGCTATTAACTCACTCTGTAATTTTCCTCCTTTAATCACGCTTTTACCAGATTGGAACAATTCCATCTCGTAAGGTGCATCCGAATCCAAAATAAAAACAAAGCCCCCACCATACCCTTCCACATAAATCA
>ERZ834859.3436-NODE-3436-length-11440-cov-3.457268_pt1 | contig 11440 bp, 9 predicted proteins | sample MGYA00519947_ERZ834859 | MGnify/ENA primary metagenome ERZ834859 (study PRJEB31850, sample SAMEA3708763) | human gut metagenome | biome: human gut; feature: human-associated habitat; material: faeces | place: China | collected 2014 ...
AGAGCACTTGACTTTTAATCAAGTTGTCCGGGGTTCGAATCCCCGATGTCTCATGAAGGCTCAGTAAATGTTTTATTTACTGAGCTATTTTTTTTGTCTAATAAGCTTATTAATAGTCGGCTGGTAAGTAGTAATAAATTTAAAAAGCATAAATACTAAGAAGAGTTAAAAGGATAAAGAGATAAAAAATAAGTTATGAATACACCAATCTATAATAAATTAAGAGAATTAGAGTCAGAAAAAAGAATTCCTTTTCATATGCCAGGTCACAAAAGAGCTGATTTTGGGGCTTTTTTTGGTGTAGAAAAAATGGATATTACAGAGATAACAGATTACGATAATCTTCATGAGCCAGAGGGCATTATTCGTGAATCCATGAATCTTGTAAGAGATATATTTAAAAGTAAGGAATCATGGTATCTTGTTGGAGGGAGTACCCTTGGGATTCTGGTATCCATTTCTTCGGTCTGTAGACAGGGAGATAAGATTTTAATAGGGCGAAACTGTCATAAGGCGGTCTATAACTGTATCAGGCTATTACAGTTGGAGGCCGTCTATTGCTATGCAGATGTTTCTGCCGAGTATGATATATGCGAGGATATGAAGCCAGAAGCCGTAGCAAGGGAATTAAGAGCGAATCCAGATATAAAGGCAGTTGTACTGACTTCACCTACTTATGAAGGCGTTGTGAGCGACATAGCAGGGATTAAAGAAGTAACTCGACCGTATGCCATTCCTTTGATTGTAGATGAGGCACACGGGGCGCATCTCATATTTCATAAGTATTTTCCAGACAGTGCCGTTCAGGAAGGTGCTGACTTGGTGATTCAAAGTACGCATAAAACATTGCCTTCCTTTACGCAGACAGCAGTTCTTCATCTTTGCTCAGACATCGTGACAAAAGAGCAGGTGGAGGAAATCATCGATATTTATGAAACCTCAAGTCCATCGTATCTTTTGATGGCTTCTGCTGAGTACGGAATCATGTATATGAAAGAAAATCAGGGACAACTCGCCGAATATGTGGATAACCTTAAAAATTTTCGCCGAAAATGTGAACAACTCCAAAAAATAAGCCTGCTCAATCAGAAAAAGTTAAATTGTTTTGCATATGATAACGGGAAATTGGTCTTTTCAGTAAAGGGCTGCGGAATAAATGGAAAGGAGCTGTTTCAGTTATTATATGAAAAATATCACATTGAACTGGAGATGGAGAACCTGACTTATGGGATTGCCATGACTTCTATCTGTGATAAAAAGAAAGATTTTGATGAGCTTTGGAAGGCAATTTCTGAGATTGATAAAATGTGTGAAGAGAAAGAAAAGAAAAATCGTAGTTTAAATAAGGCTGTAAATGAGATAAAAATTGCCATCCAAAACCAAGATAAAGTTGAAATAGAAATTTGTGATAAAAACAAACCCAAAATAGAAACAAAAATTCATAACCACTATAAGGTTATACAAGAAAAAGAAAATGAGCAGACAATATATCCTCCCAAAATCATAGAATCCTGGCAGTGCCGGGGAAAAGCCATGGAGACAGTTGAGTTGGCTGATTCTACTGGCAGAGTTTCAGGAAAATATGTCATGATTTATCCGCCGGGAGTACCAATATTAGTTCCTGGAGAAAAAATACTCAAAGAAATAGTGGAAAATATCAGTCAATATTTATATAATGGATATAATGTACTTGGATTGTCCTGTAATAAGATTATCGTTCTAAAAGATTTATAGATAGTATAGCAAAAGCAGTATGATAAAAATATTGTACCAGAGCGTGTTTGAAAGTACTATGACTAAAATACGATGAAGAAGTCAGATAACATTCAGATAATAAAAGTGCATGTACTTCTGAAGGGAGATTTTATTAGATGAAGGGATTATTTATTGTGATGGAGGGACCGGATGGTTCAGGAAAGACCACACAAATAAATTTATTAAAAGAATACTTAGAGGAAGCAGGCTATGAATGTCTCATAACAAGAGAACCGGGGGGAACAGTGATCGGAGAGAAAGTAAGACAGCTTATTCTGAATCCAGAACACAAAGAAATGTCTCCAGTAACAGAAATGCTTCTCTATGCGGCATCAAGAGCGCAGTTAGTACATGAAGTAATCGGACCAGCATTAGAAGAGGGCAAAATCGTTATAAGCGATCGTTTTGTAGATTCTTCTATCGTTTATCAGGGAATTGCAAGAAAACTTGGTATTTCTACAGTTTCGGCTGTAAATGCACCGGGAATCGGCATTTATCGTCCCGATGGAATCTTTTTTATTGATTTATCAGAGGCAGAAGGACTTCGTAGAAAGAAAGAACAGAAGAATCTTGATCGTATGGAGCAGGAAGGTATAGATTTTCATCATATGGTATCGGAAGGATATCGAAAAGTCCTTTCAGGCAGGCCGGAAGTTATGAAGATTGATGGTGGAAGATCCATTGATACGATTCAGAAAAAGATTCGGAATCATGTGGATGAATTATTGAAGAAGAAGAATCGATAGACATGAATTCATTGAGAAAAAACAATAAAAGAATAGGTACCAATAGAAAATTAGCAGAAGAATTAAGATGATTAACAGAAAGATTTTGAGGGAAAGTCATGGCTGAATTAAATGAGATTTTAGGAAATGAAAGAATAAAAGAGCATTTTATTACTGCTGTGCATCATAAAAAGATTTCTCATGCCTATATTATGGAGGGGGATAAGGGAAGTGGGAAAAAAATGCTTGCCGAGGCATTCTCTAAAATATTGCAGTGTGAAGGTCGGGAAACTACGGGTTTGGTAGAATCCTGTGGAAAGTGTGAATCTTGTATACAGATGGAACACCATGATCATCCGGATGTAATTTGGGTTTCTCATGAAAAGCCCAATGTGATTAGTGTTGGTGAGATAAGGGAGCAGATTGTTAATACGGTAGAAATTATGCCATATAAGGGGCCTTATAAAATATATATCGTAGATGAAGCGGAAAAGATGAATGCTGCAGCGCAGAATGCCATCTTAAAGACGATTGAGGAACCGCCGGAATATGCAGTTATTTTCTTACTTACTACGAACAGAGGAGCATTTTTAGACACAATTCTTTCAAGATGTATTCTTCTTGCCACAAGACCGGTACCCGGAACAGCTGTTGAGAAATACTTGGTGGAAAAATGTAGCGTTTCTAAGGAAGAAGCAGAATTTGCAGCAGGATTTTCTCTTGGAAATATAGGAAAGGCAGAAGCAATCGTTTCTTCAGAAGAATTTCAGGATTTAAAGGAGTTGACTCTGTCCATTTTGCGGTATATCCATGAGATAGAGAGTTACGAGATTGCAGATAAAGTAAAGGAATATAAAAAGTATAAAAACAGAATTGAGGACTTTTTCGATATTTTTCTGATGTGGTTTCGGGATATTATGTTACTGAAAGCAGATAATTCAGTGAATGCTGAAGCTGCCAAAAAGAAAATTATTTTTAAAAATGAGTATGCGTATCTGAAAAAGCAGGTAGATAAATTAGATTTAGAGGCAATTGATTATGTTATAGGCAAAATTCATCGTGCCAGAGTCCGCATAAAGTCTAATGTGAATTTTGACGCAACTTTAGAGTTGCTTATTGTAGAAGCGAGAAGAGAGTTTTAAGAAGAACAGGAGGTAGAAATGGCCAGAGTAATAGGAGTTCGTTTTAGAGATAATGGTAAAATATATTATTTTGCCTCAGAGCAGTTTGAGGTAGAAGTTGGACAGAATGTTATCGTGGAGACTGCGCGTGGAGTAGAATACGGCAGAGTTGTTTTAGGAAATCGTGAGATTCACGATGAGAAGATTATTGCAACTTTAAAGCCAGTTATCCGAATCGCAACACCAGAAGACGATAAGATTCAGGAAAATAATAAAGAAAAGAGCAAAGAAGCTTATAAAATCTGTATTGAGAAGATAAAAAAACATAAGCTTGCAATGAAGCTCATTGATTGTGAGTATACATTTGATAATAATAAAGTATTATTTTACTTTACGGCGGATGGACGAATTGATTTCCGTGAGCTGGTAAAAGATTTAGCCTCAGTTTTTAAGACAAGAATTGAATTAAGACAGATTGGTGTAAGAGATGAGACAAAAATTAAAGGTGGTATCGGTATTTGTGGAAGAAGCCTTTGCTGTAATACATTTTTATCTGAGTTTGTGCCAGTATCAATTAAAATGGCGAAGGAGCAGAATCTTTCTCTGAATCCTACAAAGATTTCAGGAGTTTGTGGAAGATTGATGTGCTGCCTGAAAAATGAGCAGGATACTTATGAGTATCTGAACAGTAAACTTCCGAATGTTGGTGATGAAGTAAAGACGAATACGGGAGTAAAAGGTGTTGTTCACGAAGTCAGCGTGTTAAGACAGAGAGTGAAGCTCGTAGTTACTGACGAAAAAGGAGAAAAGGAGCTCGTAGATTATAAAGTGGATGATTTGATTTTCCGTCCTCGGAAGCGCAGAGAAAAAGTAAAAATGGATGATGAGCTTAAAAAATTAGAGGCGATGGAGAAGAAGGAAAGAAAGTCTAAGCTTTAATGAAACGAGGAGAATAAGGGAAGGGAATTTGAATAATAACAATTACTGTTATTATTATTGTTTTATTCCTCATAATTTTTTATAATACTCAAATTTTGGTTTTGTTGATATAAGAAGTTTGAAAAATTAAGAAGAGTTCTTCGGTAGTTTAATTGCTAGGTTCTTCACTTAATTGTAGTTGAAAATGAAGATTTAAAATAGGATACTTATATGGAGAATGTACAAATTAAAGAAAATGAGCGTATTGATGATCTCCAGATAAAGGATTACCGTATTATCCAGAAAACAGATGGTTTTTGCTTCGGGATTGATGCGGTACTGCTTTCTGATTATGCCAGAGTTAAAAAGAAAAGTAAAGGGATTGATTTGTGTAGCGGTACAGGAATTATTCCAATACTGATGGAGGGTAAATATCCGCTTGCTCATGTAGAAGGTTTAGAGTATCAGGAAGAGTTTGCCAAGATGGCAGAGCGTTCTGTGAAGATGAATGGTCAGGAAGAAAAAGTGCATATTGTACAGGGGGATGTTCGCAATATAAAGACAGACTATGAGAGGGAGAGTTTTGACTGGGTGACCTGTAACCCTCCGTATATGACAGGAGAACATGGTCTGACGAATCCAGATTATGCAAAGGCAATTGCAAGACATGAGATTACCTGTTCCCTTGAAGATGTAGTAAAGGCAGCAAAATGGCTGTTGAAAACAGGCGGCCATTTTTATATGGTGCACAGACCTTTTCGCTTAGCGGAGATTATTTATACATTAAAACAGCATAAATTAGAGCCGAAGAGGATGCGTCTCGTACATCCTTATGTAGATAAAGAGCCAAATATGGTTTTGATTGATGCTGTAAAAGGTGGTAAGCAGAGGATTACGGTAGAACCCCCATTAATTGTATACAATAAGGATGGTTCTTATACCGATGAGATTTATCAGATATATGGAGAAATGAAGAATTAAAATGGCAGGAACATTATATTTATGTGCGACACCGATTGGAAATCTCGAAGATATGACCTATCGGGCAGTACGAATTTTAAAAGAAGTGGATTTGATAGCGGCAGAAGATACGAGAAACAGTATCAAGCTTCTCAATCATTTTGAGATAAAAACAAAGATGACGAGCTATCATGAGTACAACAAAGTCGATAAGGCAGTTTATCTTGTAAATAAATTAAGAGAAGGACTGGATATCGCAGTAATCACAGATGCGGGAACACCGGGAATCTCTGACCCAGGAGAGGAACTTGTAAGACAGTGCTATGAAGCGGGAATTAATGTTACATCACTTCCGGGAGCTTGCGCCTGCATTACGGCACTTACTATGTCCGGACAGCCGACAAGGAGATTCGCATTCGAAGCATTTTTACCGTATGACAAGAAGGAAAGAGCACAGATTTTGGAGAATCTTCGCAATGAGACAAGAACGATTATTATTTACGAAGCGCCGCATCATTTAAAGAAGACTTTGAAAGAGTGCAGGGAATATCTGGGTAACCGAAATATGACGGTATGTAAGGAACTGACGAAGCGATATGAGCAGAAGCGCAAGGCAACTCTCGATGAAATGATTGCTTATTATGAGGAGAACGAGCCAAGAGGGGAGTATGTTTTAATCTTTGAGGGAAAGAGTTTACAGGAACTGAAAGAGGAAAAACAACAGGAGTGGAATCAGCTTACTGTGCAGGAACATATGGAACATTATCTTGAAAAAGGGATGGATAAAAAGAGTGCGATGAAACAGGTAGCAAAAGACCGCGGAGTAAGTAAAAGGGATATTTATCAGGAACTGTTAAAAAAGTAATCCTCTTTTCTAAAAATTAAATAAATGAATTCTTAAGAATTCTATAGTTGAGAAATGTTATCAACTGTAGAATTGACAGGGAGTATAAAAACAGGTAATCTTTTAAATAAACTAACCGATGTTAGAATTAAGTAACATAAATTAGTTTTAAATGGAAACCTGTTTTTTTATTAAGTTTATTTGAGAGAGAGAAAGGGAGAGAAACAAATGAGAAAAATTAGTTCAGTCATTATGGCATGTGCTATGTGCCTGTCAATGGCAGTAGTGGGAACAGTTGCACCACAGGTAGCGGTACAGGCTGAGGAGACAGCAGCGGTAGAATTGAAGGAAGCACCAACGGAAACTCCAACACTTGATAAAGATTTTGGTTATGAATGGTATCTTATTCAATATCCTGAATATACTGCAAATTCAGAAAATACAAAAAGTTGGATGGAAAAGATTACATCTATTAAAGTAAATGATGCAGAACCTTATACTAAAGTAGATAATAAATTTCTTATGAAAGAAGATACATTTAGAGCATATGTGAACATGGTTAATATAACAATAGGAAATAAGGAATTTACAAAAGATACTAACAAAGTTGTTATTTCTGCAGAAGGATATAAAGACTTAGTATTAGAAGTAGGTAAAGATTATAAAAAAGTTGCCATCCACACAAAACACACAGGCGGAACAGCTACTTGTACGAAGAAAGCAGTCTGCGATTTCTGTGGAGAAGAATACGGAGAGTGCGCATCTCATAACTATGGAGATGAATATGAGTCTGACGGAACTTATCACTGGAAGAAATGTCAGAATGAAGGTTGTGATGCTACGACTGAAAAAGAAGCACATAAAGGTGGCGAAGCTACAACAACAAAGAGAGCAGTCTGTGAAGTGTGTGGAGCAGAATATGGAGCTCCAAAGCCAGCAGACAAAACAACAGAAAGTAAAAAAGATGATACAAAACCAGCAGAAAAGCCAGATAAGAAAACTGTAAAAGCAAAAAAAGTTGTTGTTAACAAAAAGCGTATTGTGTTAAAGAAAGGCAAAAAAGTTAAACTTAAAGTAAAATTAAAACCAGCCAATGCGACAGAAAAAGTTACCTTTAAGTCTTCTAACAAGAAGGTTGCCAAAGTAACAAAGAACGGTGTTGTAAAGGCTGTTAAAAAAGGTAAATGCAAGATTACTGTTAAGACAGCAAGTGGAAAGAAAGCAATTGTTAAAGTAACTGTAAAATAGGAGAAACCGGATATGAATAAGAAGGTTAGAAAGTTATTAGCCAGTGTTGTTTTGGGAGTGTGTTTACTTACATTATCCTTTATTCCTTCATTTGCGGCAAACTCTGCAAATTCTGCCAGTGTCGGCAATGTAGAAGCAATGAAAGAAAATGTAGTTTATGATTTTCAGAGTCTTTCTTTTGCGGATGCACCTGACTATGTCAAAGGAATAAAAAGTGTTTCTGTAAATAAAACAAAGTGGGAAGAAGCAAGTTCTCGTTTATCTTTAATGAGACGAGAAGCATACTACAGAAATACAGATGAAAATAAACTTTATTTTGATGGTTCTTCTGACGGCATGTTAAAGAGTGGAAATATCCTCACGATTGAGAGTGAAGGCTATGAAACGCTGTACTTACGTGTGATAAAGGCAACAGCAGATACATTTACTGTTAAAAAGACAGATTCAGATGCAGAGACTCCTTCAGGACCTTCTGATGGAATCAATACGCTTCATGTAAGAATAAGAGGAAGCTTTGAAAGTGCTTTAGAAGGACAGAAGAAATATGATGCAATCAGTGGAGCTTCTACTTCTGTTACGACAAATAAAAATAGTGATGTGATTGTTGAAGCAGCAGTTCTTCCTGACGGACAGGAGCCGAAGAACAGCGACTGGAAACCGTTAAGTGAAGTAATAACAGTAAATAAGAACAGAACAAAGATAAATATTGATACAGAAGCCTGCGGAATGGAAGGTGTTTATTCTGTCCACGACAGTTCTCTTTCTTTATCAGGGGAACCGTTAAAAGCCGGCTCTTATCCAATTAGTGTAACAGTAACGGATGAGAGCGGTCGTACTGCAACAAGTAATGAGCTGAATTTTAAAGTTTATACTCGTACAGAAGTACTTGCAAAGCAGCTTAAACTTGAGAATTGTAAGCAGACAGCGGATGGAAAGTATATGTATGATATGGAGCCATGGGCAATTGCTTCTTTTGGTGGAGAGAACGAAACCGTTACGGTACCAAAGGATATTAAAGCATGGTACGGTTCTCATACAAGTGGAACTTATGGAGAACTTGGTTATGCTGTAGATGGTAGTCCAGTACAGACATTGATTGTTCCAGATGGCTGTAATCTTACTCTTGTAAATATGAAAGTTTTCAGCAGTGTAAATATTGTTGTAGAGAATGGCGGAAAGCTTGTTCTTCGTGATTCTTCTATTCATGGAAATATTGAAGTGAAAAATGGCGGTAAGTTCTCATCAAACTATGATGATTATGGCAGTCAGTTTCTCACAGGTTCTTCAATTAATGGACAGTTGATTTTAAATGATGGAGCAATTTTAGAAAATTCATCTATTTATTCTAACACCAATTTTATATCAAATGGACATATGATTAGACAGAATACGAATCCTGTTATTGTTGTAAAAGGAAAGGTTACCGTAGATGGGCAGGTATTTGTAAAGGGAGATGAAGCAGCAACCGGACAGGATGAAACAACAGGAAAAAGTCTTTCCGGTCAGCCGGCGATCCGTATTGAGAATGGTTCCTTAGATATTAAAAAAGATTCCGTAGTAGCGGTATTTGGTGGAGGATATATCGCAACAACATCTGTTGGCGGCAGCGGAATTATTTTAGATAATGGAAGTATTTCCGGTGAGGGAACATTAATTGCATTTGGCGGTAACGGTACATATGATGATGGCGCAGATGCTATCAGCGGTAATGGTACTGTTTCTGTAAAAAATGTTTATGCACAAGGTGGCTGCAGCAGTATACCAAAAACAGGTTCTACTGCGGGAAAAGCAATCGCAGATGGGGTAACGCTTGCTAAGACATCCAATCGGACATTACTAAACGGCAAGGAAATCAAGGATAACTATGGAACAATTTCTGAGTTGTACTGGTCAAGTATTACAAAAGTTCCAGATGTGAGCAAGTATGTGATAGAAGTAAATGGTTCTGATGAAGAGGATAATACGAAACCAGGCAGCTCTGAAGATAAGCCAGACACAAAGCCGGGAGCATCCGAGAATAAGCCAAATACGAAGCCGGGAACATCCGAAAAGAAGCCAGAGACGAAGCCAGCTTCAGGTTCTACAGTTAAGAAAACAATAAAAACAAAGTCTTTAAAAGTGAAGAAAACAAAAGTTACTTTAAAGAAGGGAAAGAAATATAAAATACAAGCCAAGAAGATTCCGGCATCTTCTACTGCTAAGATTATGTATCGCTCTTCCAATAAGAGGATTGCCAAAGTAACAAAAAAAGGTGTTATTAAGGCATTGAAAAAAGGTAAATGTAAAATTACTGTAAAGACCAGTGATGGAAAAAAGAAAGTAATTATAGTAAAAGTAAAATAATAAAAGCAAAATAATTGAAAAATTCGGGAGATACTATATTTCCCGAATTTTTTACATATAAAAAACTTCACAATAGGAAAAAATGTGGTAGAATTTATTTGTTTATAGACTTTTTTATAAGGGGTGTTTTGCGCCCATTTATAAGTATACTAAATGTGACATAATATAGATATGTACAGTAACCTGAGTAAAGTATGATTTTACAGGATTACTGTAGAAGTAAGGGAAAGAGGACAAACATGGAAGAATACTTGCGTACCTATTGTGAAATTGATTTAAAAGCAATCAGGGAGAATTATATAAATATCAAAAAGAAAACAGGAGATAATGCGATGACTATGGCTGTCATAAAGGCTGACGGTTATGGACATGGTGCAGTGGAAGTAGCACATTATTTAAATGATATTGCAGATTATTTTGGTGTTGCTACAATTGATGAGGGAGTAGAACTGAGAAAGGCTGGATTAAAACAGCCAATTTTGCTTCTTGGCTATAATTCCCCCTCTCTTTATTATAAGAATTTGGAGTATGGTGTAGATCAGACGATTTATTGCTATGATACGGCTAAGGCAATGTCTGAAGCTGCCGTAAAGGCAGAAAAGACGGCGAGAATTCACATCGCATTAGATACCGGAATGACAAGAATCGGTTTATCTCCAGATGAGAAAGGGCTTGCGATTGTAAAGCAGATTGCAGAGCTGCCCAATATAAAGATTGAGGGGTTATTTACCCATTTATCCTGTGCAGATATGACAGATAAGGCATACACAGAAAGTCAGATGGAGAGATATGATCATTTTGTTCAGTTACTTGATGAAGCGGGAATTGAAATTCCAGTAAAACATATCTGTAATAGTGCCGCTATCATGGAATATGAAGACCATCGTTATGATATGGCAAGGGCGGGTATTATTCTTTATGGAATGTATCCTTCTGATGAAGTGGATTTCTCTAATTTAGATCTGACACCGGCCATGAGCTGGTATTCTCATGTAGTAAATATTATGGAGCCAGAGATGGAACGAGGTGTAAGTTATGGAGCGACTTATATTGTTGAACATCCATGCCGTCTTGCTACAGTATCTGTTGGATATGCGGATGGATATGCAAGAAGTCTTTCTAACAAAGGCTGGGTATTGATTCACGGACAGAAGGCACCGATTGTCGGAAGAGTGTGCATGGATCAGATGATGGTAGACATTACAGATATTCCAGATGTGAAGCTTGAAGATACTGTTACCTTGATTGGTAAAGACGGGGATAATTATATCAGTGTTGAAGATATGGCGAACCTTGCCGGAAGCTTTAACTATGAATTTGTTTGTGATGTAGGAAAGAGAGTTCCTAGAGTGTATAAAAGATAGATAATGGACATTCATACAGGATACGACAGACAGCAAGATATTTATGCAGTATGCGGATTTTGCGATGTATCAGATTAAACATACCGTTAAGAATCAGTTTGGTTACTTTGATATGGAAGCATACCGTACAAGCCAGGAACAATATAATGAAGAAAAAGGTTG
>ERZ834859.3446-NODE-3446-length-11416-cov-3.091805_pt1 | contig 11416 bp, 13 predicted proteins | sample MGYA00519947_ERZ834859 | MGnify/ENA primary metagenome ERZ834859 (study PRJEB31850, sample SAMEA3708763) | human gut metagenome | biome: human gut; feature: human-associated habitat; material: faeces | place: China | collected 2014 ...
TCCCGCCTATATGAGCGCGATATGGCTCAAGCAGTCCGCAGGTGATGCACCTGCGTGGAAACTACTTCAGGGTAACGGCAGCGCCGGCAGCCTCGAGCTTCTCCTTGGCGGCCTCGGCGTCCTCCTTCTTGGCACCCTCGATGACGGCCTTAGGAGCGTTCTCGACGACCTCCTTGGCCTCCTTCAGGCCGAGGGAGGTGAGCTCACGGACGACCTTGATGACCTGGATCTTGTTGTCGCCGAAGCCCTCGAGCACGACGTCAAACTCGGTCTTCTCCTCGGCCTCCTCAGCGGCGGCGACAGGGCCGGCCACGACGGCGGCAGGAGCAGCGGCGGAAACGCCGAAGGTGTCCTCGATAGCCTTGACGAGCTCAGAAGCCTCGAGCAGGGTCATTTCCTTCAGAGCCTCGATGATCTCATCGGTGGTAAGCTTAGCCATTTCTAAGTCCTTTCGGTTTCCCTGCGTTTGGCAGGGAGATCAAAACTAAAGTACGGCGCGTTGTGCGCCAGGGGTCGCGACCGTCAAGCGGCCGCGGGAAGGCCGCCGACTAGGCTGCCTTCTGCTCGGAGATCTGCTGAACGGTGCGGGCGAGACCAGAGGAAACGCCGTTGACGCAGACAGCGATGTCGCGAGCGAAGCCGTTGATAAGACCGGCGATCTGACCCAGGAGCTGATCCTTGCTGGGGAGCTCGGCGATGGCGTCGACCTCGGCAGCGGTAACAGCCTGACCGTCAGAGATACCGCCCTTGATCTCCAGGACGCCCTTGGACTTCTTAGCGAACTCCTTGAGCACCTTGGCGGCGCTGACGGGCTCCTCCTCGAAGAACACGTAGGCGAGCGGGCCGACCAGCATCTCGTCCAGGTTCGGCTGCTCCTTGTTCTCCAGGGCGATGCGGACGAGGTTGTTCTTGTAAACCTTCATCTGAGCGCCAGCCTCACGGAGCTGCTTGCGAAGCTCCTGAGCCTGAAGAACGGTGAGGCCGTTGTAGCTCACGACGTAAACGCCGGCGTTGGACTCGATCTTGGACTCGATCTCGGCAACTGCATCGATCTTGTACTGCTTTGGCATGTGGTACACCTCCTTCTTTTTCTTTTCCGGGCACGACCGCCAGGATGTGGGCGGGGGCATGCCTCAAAAAAGAAAGCCCCCGCGCTGCTTGAGCGACGGGGGCGAGAAGACAAGTGCTACTCAACCACCTCGGCTGGCGGGTTTCCCCTTTACTCCGTGGTGCTCGCTTGCGCGGGCACGCTGGAACCGGCTGTCTCTGGCAGCAATCGTGCGTGTGTGGTTTGGTAGTATCGCAGCTGCTGCCGTTCGCGTCAAGACGGCCGACGCGATCGGATGCACATGCACAGCTTGCACACATGCGGAGCGCCCGCGACGTGCCATGTGCAATTTGCACCCGTCCCCAATTGCACCCGTCCCCAATTACACAAGGTCGAGAGCGAGGCCGACGAGACGCACGATGAAGGCGACCACCCATGCCACAACGCACTGCAAGGCGAAGACGGCGACCGCCCAACGGGGGCCGAGCTCGTTCTTCACAGCGCCGATGGCGGCGACGCACGGCGGGTAGAGCAGGGTGAATACGAGGAAGACGTACGCGGTGAGCGGGGTGAACAGCCCCGTGAGCGCGGCGGCGGACTCGGTGCCCAGCAGCACCGCCAAGGTGGATATCACGCTCTCCTTGGCGAGCAGCCCCGTCACGAGGGCGGTGCTCGCACGCCAATCGCCGAATCCCAGCGGCTCGAGGACCGGCGCGATGATGCCGCCCAAACCGGCGAGCAGGCTGTGCGACTGGTCGGCTACCACGTTGAGCTGGCCGTCGAAGGTCTGCAGGAACCACACGACGATGCTCGCCGCGAAAATGATCGTGAACGCCCGCTGGAGGAAATCCTTGGCCTTATCCCAGGCGAGCATGACCGTCGTCTTCGCACTCGGCAGGCGGTAATTCGGCAGCTCCATGATGAAAGGCACCGGCTCGCCGCGGAAGGCCGTCCGTTTGAATATCAGCGCCATGACCGCCGCCACGACCACGCCCAGCACATACAGCGAGACCATGGCCAAGACGCTCCCCCGAGCGAAGAACGCGGAGGTGAGCAGACCGTAAACCGGGAGCTTGGCTGAGCAGCTCATAAACGGGGTGAGCATGACGGTCATCTTGCGGTCGTGCTCGGATGGAAGGGTCCGCGTGGCCATGATGGCCGGCACACTGCAGCCAAATCCCACGAGCATGGGCACGAAGCTGCGGCCCGACAGGCCGAAGTGACGCAGCACCTTGTCCATTACAAACGCGACGCGCGCCATATAGCCCGAATCTTCGAGCATCGACAGCAGCAGGAACAGCACCACGATCAGGGGCAGGAAGGACAACATGCTGCCCACGCCGGCGAAGATGCCATCGATCACGAGCGAGCGCACCACGGGGTTGACCCCCATCGAAACGAGGCCATCGGAGACCATCGTCGTGACCTGCGCCACGCCGACTTCCATAAGGCCCTTGAGCCACGCGCCCACCGAGCCGAACGACAGCCAAAAGACAAGCGCCATGATGAGGAGAAACGCCGGGAACGCCGTGTACCGGCCGGTGAGGATGCGGTCGATCGCCACTGAGCGCTTGTGCTCGCGGCTTTCGCGCGGTTTGACCACGCACGCACGGCAGACGCCGCCGATGAAACCGAAGCGCATGTCGGCCAGCGCGGAGAGGCGCTCCTTGCCCGACTCCCCTTCCATCTGGCTGATGACGTGCTCGAGAGCCTCGAGCTCGTTTTCGTCCAGGCCCAGCGCCTCGCGCACCAGCGCATCCCCCTCGACGAGCTTGGTCGCGGCGAAACGGGGCGGAAAGCCCGCGCGCACCGCATGATCCTCGACGAGATGGATGACGGCGTGGATGCAACGGTGCAGGGCTCCGTGGTCCGGACCGTCGGCGGGGCAGAAATCCTGACGCCCGGGCAGCTCGCGGTGGCGCGCCACGTGCAGGGCGTGCTCGACGAGCTCGGATATCCCCTCGCCCTTTGCAGCGGAAATGGGCACCACCGGGATGCCGAGCATGCCCTCGAGGCGGTTCACGTCGATGGTGCCGCCGTTCGCGGCCACCTCGTCCATCATGTTGAGAGCGAGCACCATGGGACGGTCGAGCTCCATGAGCTGCAAGGTGAGGTAGAGATTGCGCTCGATGTTAGTCGCGTCGACGATGTTGATGATGGCGTCGGGTTCCTCCTCGAGAATGAACCGACGGCTCACGACCTCCTCGCTGGTATAAGGGGAGAGCGAGTTAATCCCGGGCAGATCCGTGATAGTCACATTGTCGTGCCCCAGTATGCGGCCGTCCTTGCGGTCGACGGTCACCCCGGGAAAGTTGCCGACATGCTGGTTCGAACCGGTGAGCTGGTTGAACAGGGTCGTCTTACCGCAATTCTGGTTGCCGGCAAGCGCGAACCGCAAAGGCTCGTCGGCAGGGGCGCATTGCCGGCCTGCGCGCGGCCGACAGACGCACTCTCCGATGGCGGGATGTTCGGATGCCGCAGGGGCGGGATTCTCACGCGGGGCGTTATGGGCATCGTGCACGTCGACGAGCTCGATGCGCGCGGCATCGGCGAGGCGCAGCGTCAGCTCGTAATCACGAAGCCGAATCTCCACCGGATCGCCCATGGGGGCGTGCTTCATCATGGTGACCTCCGTGCCCGGAGTCAGACCCATGTCCAAGATATGCTGATACAGCGCCGCGTCATCGGAGTCGACCGATGCCACGATGGCGTCCTTGCCGATCTCAAGCTTGTCGAGCCTCATATCGCACAATCCCCTCACGGGCGCATCGCCCCGATGCGCCCCATGGTCGATCAGCCGCAACGGGCGGCCAAATTCCAACAGCCTTCATACTACCCACGCATGCAAACGATGTCACGCATGGCAAACTTTCCATATTGGCCGCATTCGACGGGCGGACGAACGATCCGGCATGACAAGCCCCCATCGAAAGGCGGCCATCCGACACGCCGCGCATCAGCTAGATGGGCAGCCCCTCCCCGCCCAGATGCGCCGCCGGGTCGGCGACCTCGACCAGCGTGAACGACGCACCGTCGAAGCGATACACCAGCACGCAGCAATTGGGGAAGGGACTGGGGAGCTCCACCTCGGCGGTATGCTCCCAGGCGCGGGCGAATGCCTTGCAAGCCGCGCCATGACTCACCGCGAGCACGTTACCTGAACACGGGGCACCCTCATCGAGCGGACGTACCGCGCAGGACTCGACCGGCGCATCCGTGCGGCCGGGCACGGGGTTGCGCGGACCGATCGACTGGCCTGACAAAACGCCTTTCGGCGCGGAGACCGGCCTCGCCTCGTAGTCCCCGCGCATCACCGCCGCGAGCGTCGAGGTCAGGCGCGCCTCGAGCTTCGGCTCCGGCTCGCCGCCAAACGACACGGGATAATCCCCCATGGGCTTGGGCAGGGCCAGCACGTCGGTGCCCTCAAGATCGCCGAACGAACGCTCGCGCAATCCCTCGAGACGCTGATACACACCGCCCCACAGTAGCTCCATCGTGCCGCACGCGCGCTCGGCAGGCGAGCTGAACGCCGCATCAAAGCGCACGCCGCGGTCGCCCAGCCACAATGCCGCGGCGCGGGCCTGCTCACGGCCCAGATCCGTGAGCGGGGAATCACAGCGACCCTGGATGAGCAGTCGGGTGTTGAACACCGTCTGACCATGACGCACGAGATACAACGTTGTAAACATGGATGCTCCTCCAGGGTTCGACTATGAGGTGCCGTAGCGGGCGGGCGACACGGCGGATGGGCGGGCGACACAGCAGGCAGGCGGGAGACATATCCGACGACGCGCACCCGTCGCGTTTGCAAGACCCCGCCGCGAGGGCGAGAACTCGTGATTCCACGGCAACGGTCTCCCGACCTCGTGAGACCGTATATTTTGGTCGCAAAGTGCCAAGCTGCCACAGGATGGCATTTTACGACCGTTTTCCAGTCCAATTGCCCTCAGAAATGGTCGTAAAATGCCTGGCTGCATCAGATTGGCACTTTACGACCATTCCCTTGCGCGCTCATGATGCTATGCGCGCGTACCCGCCCCACTGCACCTCTGCACTCTGCCGCACCTGCTCCGTCGCACCTTTGCACTCCGCCGCACCTTCACATTGGCTCGAGCACACGCGTAGCACGGGGAGTCGACACGGGGTACAGTACTCCGTACGGCTCTCGGGATAGAAAGGGCGAGACCATGGCACACACCCCCATCGAACGCGAGGAGCCGCCGCGCGAGCGCACCGCGCTTCCCGTCCGACTCGCCCTCGTTGATGCGGGGCTGTCCGACCCCCACGCATGTCTCGACCATCTCTCCCACGACCTGCTTGAAGCGCTCGATGTCTACGAGCACCACATCCCCCTGCCCGCTTACGGTGCCGCGCGCGTCATCGACTCGCCCCCGCCGATACAGACACCTCCCGCACCTGGGCATCCCTTTGCGAGCAGCTACACAGCGACGAGCATGCCGGTCACGCACGCACGCCGTTGCTGTACGCGATTGCATGCGCGGATGAGCACGGCTTCATCCAAGCCCGCATGGCGCTTGAGCGCCTCGGCTCCGCCTGCCGTGCGGAGGATGTTCCCTGGGGCGGAGGTATCGCCGTGGGCGGAGGCCTGCTCGTGAGCGCCTCCGTGCACAGCCCGCGTATGGGCCGCATGCGCCGACGCCGCTCCGAGGCGATCGACATGCTCATCGCCGCCATACGTTCGAGCTGCGGTGTGAGCACCCTGCCCAATCAAAACTCATCGGACCTCATCATCGCACCATGCCCGGTCCCTCGCTTCCTCTACGCCCCCACCTGCAAGGCCTACCGGCACTATCGCTGGGAATAATCGGACCCCTGCCTTTTCATCCAGACCATATAGACGATTAGAAGTTTGTCTAAATACTTCTTGACTTCATTATTAGATGAGTGTCTAATTGTCTAACGTTCAACCGCGAGTCGATCTGTCCGTACAACCGCTTGGCGCATGTGCACGGTGCCGGCGCATCACCGACGTGAGACCGCGCACACCTACGAACCTTTAAGGAGGAAATATGGGAGGAGAGGCCTTCAAGGCGCTTGCCGATCCAACACGCAGGCACATCCTTGAACTGCTACGCACCAAGGACCTTACCGCCGGCGAAATCGCCGAGCACTTCGACATGACCAAGCCTTCGCTCAGCCACCATCTGAACACCCTCAAAACGGCCGGCCTGGTCGACGCCGAACGAGACGGCCAAAACATCATCTACAGCCTGAACACCTCGGTCCTGCAGGGCCTTATGAGTTGGTTTTACACATTCACCGATAGGAGCGAAGATCATGAGCGATAAACACCTCAACCCCTCGACGACATCCAGCGAACAGGCGGCAAAGACCCAGCGGACGGCCCCGACCAAGATAAACCCCGTCGGTCGTCGGACGTTCCTCGTGCTCGTTGCGATATGCGTCGCAAGCTTCATCGGTCATCTCGTGCTCCTGCCCCATATGCCCGAGATGATCCCCACGCACTGGGACAGCGCCGGCAACGTCAACGGATACACCGGGCGCGTCGCAATCATCGGTCTCGATGCGCTGCCGCTCCTGTTGCTCGCCATGCTCCGCTATCTCCCCGGCATGGATCCACGGGGCCAGGCCTATATGCGCATGGGGTCGTTCTACAACGGCTTTGTCGTCCTGTTCACGCTCTTCATGGTTGGGATGACCTGGACCTCCGAGCTCACCGTATTCGGCATCCTGCCCGAAAACGGCAGCCCCATAGGCACGATCACGACTTTGGTGGTCGGCATGGGCTTCATTCTCTTAGGCAACTACATGCCCAAGATCAAGCGCAACTACACGTTCGGCTGCAAGACCCCCTGGGCACTTCACGACGAATGGAACTGGCGTCTTACCCACCGCTTCTGCGGCACGGCGTTCGTCATCTCGGGCTTCGCCACCATCGCAGGGGGCCTGATCTCGATCTGGCATGGCCAGGCCTCGCTGTGGATTCTCCTGGGGTCGGTGCTTGCCTCGAGCATCGGGACCTACGCCTACAGCTATCTCGTATTCCGCAACGGCAACAAGCCGCTCCGCAGCCGCTGAGCATCCCCCAACATTAACGACAAGGCGCCGACCCCCCCTGCGGGGCCGGCGCCTTTTTTATATCGATAGCTATCTATGCGATAACCCGATGCGCTTGTTACACCGGGATCGGCGCATCATCTCGAATGACCGAACGTGCGATGAGGGCGAGTAGGACCATTTCAATCACATGGTCTTCGTCAAGCACCTCGATGTCGTACGCATCTCCTCGCAGAGCCGGAACCTGCTTGGCGCGGACGAGCACCTTGCCGTCCTCGGAATGCACTTCAAACCGGCTGCTCCACGCACGCTGCGTGAGAACCGTCCAACCCGTCTGGCCCACCTTGATAATCGCCTCGCACGTACTGCTGGAGACGCGGAACGAGCGCTTGGTCGTGAAGGAGACGCCGCCGTCGATCGAGACCGAATAGGCGCGGTCCTTCTCGTCCGTACGCGTGGTCTCGTAATGCGCGAGCTCGACGCCTTCGGCATCGTAGAGACGCGTGCACCGAGGCGCCGAAAGCGGGTCGGTCTTGGTGGTGAACACCGTCTTTTCCTCGAGATCGGTCACATTCACCTCGCTGTGCACACTGGCAAGCTTGGCTGATATGCGGAGCTTCATGGCCCCTCCCCTAGTCGCACCCCTTAGATACAACGCTGTATACCCATTTTCAGCGATGGCAGGGCGAACATCACTCGGCCGGCGCAGGAGCGTCGAGATCGCGCAGCGCGCGGGCGACGAGCGCGCACAGGGTCACGGCGATCCAGGCTCCCGTCATAACCAGGCAGGCGGACCCGATATCCATGAGAGAGACGAGCACGGAGCCAAAGAACGCACCGGCGGGAGCGACGACGAGAAATAGAGCGTTCAGGGCGCCCATTGCCGCTCCGCGGCGAGACTCGGGCACGCGATCGTAGGCGAAGAAGCCAAGGAGCGCCGAAGCCGGGCCAGCGAAGAGCCCCACGATGCCCGCGGCGAGCATGAGCACGGGAACGGAGGGCAGCGTGCCCATGACGACCATGCCGAGCGCCATGCCCGACAAAGAGATGACGAACCACGTGCGACGGGGCATGCGCGGAGAGAAGGCGGTGTAGAGCAAGGAGCCGCACAGCAGGCCGGCACCCATGGAGGACACGACGTAGCCCACCAGCTCGGGCGCGCCCATGGCGATGAAGTGGGCGGGCAGCACGATGCCCTGCCAGCTTCCCATCACCATGGAGATGCCAAAGGACAGCAGCGTCGAGGCACGCAGCAGCGCATCGGTGCCAAGCAGGGCATGCAGGCCGTCAACGAGGACCGAACGGGAGGCGCGGGCCATGCGCTTGATCGCGCCCTCGTGGGAGGCAGCCGCCTCGGTGGACTCGACGGCGGAAACGGCAACGACACCGACCTCGCGCGGCAGGCTAGCGGTCACGAGCGCGGCGGCGCAAGAGCACGCGCCGGTGATCCAGAGCGCATCGACATCGCCCATAAAGCCCATGAGCAGTGCGGCGGCGGCCGGTCCGATGATGTTCACCATGGCCTTGAGCGACTGATTGGCGCCCACGAACTGCTGGAGGTTCGCACCGTCGCGTTCGCAGACCTCGGGCAGCAGCGCGTCTCGGGCGGTCATGCCGGGGACATCGCCCACGGCGCCAAGCAGGCCGAGCACCACAAACCAGCCAAAGCTCAGGCCCCAGATCTCATCCACGATGGGCAACAGAGCGACGCTCAGCGCGGAAACGAGGTCCGAAGCCATGCACACGCGGCGGCGGTTGAGCTTATCGAGCGCGGCGCCGCCCACAAGGCCGCAAATGAACTGCGGCACCGCGCAGATGATGGCAAGCGAACCCGCCGCAAGCGCGTCACCGGTACGCGCAAGCAACACGAGCGGCAGCACGACACCGGCAATGCTGTTGCCCAGCAATGACAGCGCGTCGCTGATCAAAAATCGAAGAACCGAACCCTTCAGCTTCATATATGCACCCTTCGTCGTGGTTATCAACGAGATGCATTACAAACTATGACGCAACGTCTGGGTCAAATGCCAAATCTGACGTTGCGCCCGCCTCCATCGCGGAGGGGCGGCCGTGTCCGTCAACACGGCCGCCCCTCGGCGGGCGTAGATATGAACTCCGGTACGTATCGCCGGCGCTAACTCAGCAGCATGCGGTCGTTGGCGAGCTCGCCGCCGGAAACCTCCTCGAACTTCTGCAGCAGGTCGGGCACCGTGAGCGCGCGTTTCTCCTCCCCTGCCACGTCGTAGATCACGTGACCCTCGTGCATCATGATCAGGCGGTTGCCAAGGCGGATCGCGTCATTCATGTTGTGGGTCACCATGAGCGTGGTGAGCTGACGCTCGCCGACGATCTGCTCCGTGAGCTCGAGGACCTTCGAAGCCGTCTTGGGGTCCAGCGCGGCGGTGTGCTCGTCGAGCAGCAGCACGCGCGGGTTGGTGAGCGTTGCCATGAGTAGGGTGAGCGCCTGGCGCTGACCGCCGGACAACAGACCGACCTTTGCCTGCATGCGCGTCTCCAGGCCAAGGTCGAGGCGCTTGAGCAGCTCGGCGTACTCGGCGCGCTCGTCCTTGGTGATGCCCCAGCGCAGGCCGCGGCGCTGCCCGCGGCGCTTGGCAAGGGCGAGGTTCTCCTCGATCTGCATATCAGCGGCGGTGCCGCGCATAGGATCTTGGAATACACGGCCCAGGTACTTGGCGCGCTTGGGCTCGGACAGACGCGAGATGTCCTCGCCATCCAACTCGATAGTGCCCGAATCGAGCGGATACACGCCCGCGATCATATTGAGCAGGGTGGACTTGCCGGCGCCGTTGCCGCCGATGACAGTCACGAAATCGCCGTCGGCCAGGGTGAGATCAACGCCGGTGAGGGCGCGCTTCTCGGTGACGGTACCGCGGTTGAACGTCTTCTTCACGTGGGACAGCTTAAGCATCTGCCTCACCGCCCTTCGAGTAGCTCGCACGCAGCTTGAACTTCTCCCACACCACCGGCACGCACAGCGCCAGGGCCACGATGACCGCGGACAGGAGCTTCATATCGTTGGCGTCCATGCCCATCTGCAGCACGATGGCGCGGATGAGGAAGTACACCACAGAGCCGGCGACGGCCGAAACCAGGCGGCTCTTGAATCCCGTGAGCTTGCCGGGGGTGAGGCGACCGAGCACCTCGCCGATAACGATGGCGGCCAAGCCGATGACGATGGCGCCGGTGCCCATGCCGATGTCGGCGTACTTCTGGCTCTGGCAGATGAGACCGCCGGAAAGACCCACGAGGGCGTTCGACAGCATGAGGGCGATCATCTTGGTCTTGGCCGTGGAGACGCCGAGGGCACGGATCATGTGCTCATTGTTGCCGGTTGCACGCAGGGCGCTGCCGATCTCGGTGCCGAAGAACCAGTACAGCGCGGCGATGATCGCAACGGCCACGATGACTCCCACGATGATGGAAGCGGCGGCCGAGGACAGACCCGTCAGCTCGGTCATGCGAGAGAAGATCGTATCGCTTTGCAGCAGGGGCGTGTTGGACTTGCCCATGATGCGCAGATTGATAGACCACAGGGCGATCTGGGTGAGGATGCCCGCGAGAATCGCCGGAATCTCGAACACCGTGTGCAAAAAGCCCGTGACGGCGCCGGCGAGCATGCCGGCGAGCATCGCCGCCACGACCGCGATGAGCGGGTCGACGCCGGCAACCACGAGCACGGCGCACACGCTGCCACCGAGCGCGAAGCTGCCGTCGACGGTGAGGTCGGCGATATCGAGAAGTTTGTAGGTGATGTACACACCGAGGACCATGATGCCCCACAGGATGCCCTGGGAAACGGCGCCGAGAAGCGCTCCGCTCATGTCGTCCCTCCTTTGTTCGAGCCAAATGAACCCCGGCGGTATGATTCGCCGGGGTTCATCGCGATTGCGATAGATAGTGTGTCGGCCAGTGTACCACGCCGACAAGGGGGTCCGAGCGAACACCCCGGTCAAAATGCGCCTGAAACGCGCTGTGGGACGGCTACTCGGCGGCGCTCACGTCCGTGGCGCCATCCTCGACCAGCGAGGTGACGTCGATGCCGAGCGCCTCGGCGGTCTGCCCGTTGTAGACCAGGTCGCACTCGGCGCCCATGGACTCGATTGGCATGGCGGCGGGCTCGGCACCCTCGGTGAGGATGCGCACGGCCATCTCGCCCGCGCGGCGGCCCAGCTCCTCGTAATTGATGGACAGGCTCGCCAGGCCGCCGGCCTCGACGTGTGCGACCTCGCCGCACACCGTGGGCACCTTGTGCTCGTTAGCGATGGAGGCGATCACCGTCATAGCGGAGGCGATGGTGTTGTCCGTGGG
>ERZ834859.3454-NODE-3454-length-11394-cov-3.397654_pt1 | contig 11394 bp, 9 predicted proteins | sample MGYA00519947_ERZ834859 | MGnify/ENA primary metagenome ERZ834859 (study PRJEB31850, sample SAMEA3708763) | human gut metagenome | biome: human gut; feature: human-associated habitat; material: faeces | place: China | collected 2014 ...
CGCCTCGCGGAACGTTACCAGTGAACAGTAACGATTGCTGTTCACAGTATAGACCGTATTGGAAGAAATCATGCGAATGTATGATTTCTGTACAGTGTGAAGTGCGTTACCAGTCAGGTTGTGAACAGGCTCTAAGGGAAAAGGAGGAACTATATTTATGAAATTCAGAGTTGAGGGCATTTATGATGCCAAAAAGCTTGGAATCCCACAGATGCTGATTCTGGGGCTCCAGCATATGTTCGCCATGTTTGGCGCTACCATTCTGGTGCCGATCCTGGTAAACAACTATTTTCACGGCGAGGGCTTATCCATTCAGGTAACCCTGTTCTGTGCCGGATTTGGAACACTTCTGTTCCATGTACTGACTAAGCTGAAGGTACCTGCATTCCTAGGATCATCATTTGCATTTCTTGGCGGATTTGCCACCGTTGCAGAGCTTGACACCGGAATTTTTGCCAACATGTCTTATGGAGAGAAGCTTCCATATGCATGCGGTGGTGTGTTTGTAGCAGGACTTCTGTATTTGGTACTTGCAATGATCGTTAAGGTAATTGGCGTAAAGCGCGTCATGCGTTATCTGCCTCCGGTTGTAACTGGTCCGATTATTATCTGTATTGGTCTTAGCCTTGCACCGTCTGCAATCAGCAACGCATCCCAGAACTGGATCCTTGCTTTGATCGCACTTGGAACTGTTATTTTCTTCAACATCTGGGGCGTTGGAATGTTCCGTATTATTCCGATTCTGATGGGTATTGTTGTTTCTTATGTGGTTGCCCTGATCATGAATGCCTTGGGTATGACAAACGCAGATGGAAGTGCTATCCTCAGCTTTGCAGGAGTAGCAAGTGCGCCGATCGTAGGTGTTCCGAAATTCTTCCTCTGCAAATTTAACATTACTGCAATCCTTGCAATGGCACCGATCGCAATTGCTTCCATGATGGAGCACATTGGCGATATTTCTGCTATTTCCGCAACGGTTGACCGCAATTTCATCGAAGACCCGGGGCTTCACCGTACACTTCTGGGTGACGGACTTGCAACCTCTCTGTCAGCACTGATCGGTGGACCTGCAAATACAACTTACGGAGAGAACACCAGTGTTCTTGCTCTGAGCCGTGTTTACGACCCGAAGGTAATCCGTCTGGCTGCTATTTATGCAGTTATCCTCAGCTTTATCCCGAAGATGGCTGAGGTGATCAGTTCCCTTCCGTCTGCGATCATCGGTGGTATCAGTTTTATTCTTTATGGAATGATCTCTGCTGTTGGTGTCCGTAATGTAGTTGAGAACAAAGTAGACCTGACACGTTCTCGTAACCTGGTTATTACAGCGGTTATCCTGGTTTGTGGTCTTGGCATTTCCGATGGACTTACATTTACCATCGCAGGCGCACATATTACTCTTACAGGACTTGCACTTGCTGCAATTGTAGGAATCCTGCTGAACGCCGTTCTTCCGGGAAATGACTATGTGTTTGAGACTGCAAAGAAGAAAGAGGAGATGGAAGACGACTGATCCGGCTGGCTTTCCTATATGGTGATGCTGCCGGCAGGTGAAATGTCTGTTTAGCTGATATATAAAAAGAACTCGATTCAAAGTAAATAAATGCGGGAGTCTTTTTCAAAGAGGCTCTAAGTACATTTATTTGCCATGTATGAATCGAGTTCTTTTTTATGTTGTAATAGGAAATGCTGTTGGAATTTCCTATTACCAGGCAGAATCGCACTGCGGCGGAAGGGGAGGTGTCGTTCGAGGCGACCTGCCGCAGTGCAATTCTGCAAGAAGAAATCTTTTTAGAAGCTTCCGCCTGTACCTCCGTGATCGCTGTCTGAGCCGCCGGAGGAACTGTCACTATCCTTCGGTTTCGCTGTTTTGGTAACTGTGTGATACAGGAAAATATCGTTTGATCTTGTCAGTGCCATACTTCCCTGGCGCACATAATCCACTGCGCTGTCCTGTGTCCGTACGCTTTTCAGCTGGGCTCTCATGCCCATGGTGCACAGAAACGCAAGCACAAGACCGATTCCCAGGGAAATGAGAATCCATATGGGAGAAAAGGGCTCTGTATAAGGCTCCCCGTTAGCAGCCATTTCCAACAGATCCTGACACAGATCTGCGTAGGTATCGAAAGCGCCGTAGAAGTTTTCATCCTTTAACAGAGGCTCTACATTTTCCTTCAGATAAGCAAGTCCGTCATCGTTAAACGCAGTCATACCATATCCGTGGGTGGTAATGTGCCATTCACGGTCGCCAATGCTGACCATGAACAGGATTCCGTCGTGGTTTTCGCCGGTTCCGTAACCATTCTCATCGAAGAAATGATCTGTAAAGTAGTTCATCTCATTGCCGTCTTTCGACTCTACTGTGGCAACTGCCACTTCCAGATTGTATTCCCCGGTGATGGCTTCCAGCTTATCCAGAAGCTGGGATTCTTCTTCATCTGTGAGAAGATCCGCCTCGTCCAGGACAAGGGAAAATTCGGAGGCTGCAAAGTCCTGATAAGAGTCATCTTCCTCACTGCCGGATCCGCCAAAGCTGTTGGAAGCTTCGGCCTGTACCGTAACAGCTCCCGTACCTGGCAAAGCAGTAGTAAAAAGCGCATCCGTGCCTGGAATAACTGCACTGAAAAGGCTTCCTGCTCCCAGCACTGCCGCCAGAATAATTCCAAATGATTGTTTTTTCATGGCATGTTCCTCCTTAACAAAATGTGTGAATCAGCCATGCAATGGCGTAAGCAGCAACGGAAAAACCTGCAGTAAGTCCAAGGAACCATTTAGTGAAAATACCTTTATCTACAGGCAGATTTCCTACAAATTTACCAGTCTGTCCGTTCATGCCGAACAGATAGTGGTTGCCCTTCCAGGTGGTGGAAAGAAGCCATACCGGGAAAAGGGCATAGTGGGTTTTACCGCCTTTTAACTGAATACGGGTATCTTCAGGGGTAACGCTGTCATAACCGATGACCGTATCGCGAAAAGCATCCTCAGCGGCTTTTCTCACACGCTGGTTAGCGCGCTCAGCAGATTCTTCTGCGGATACATCATATTTGTCCGCAACGTATCCTGCCAGGTAAGGAGTGGCAAAGTCCACAGCCTCGGAAATTACGTAAGGCTCCAGAGACTCTGTTAAATCATTGTCAATTTTGGAAGAACCGTCTACCGGAATCTGGTCGAACCCGATGTTTCCAGCACGGAAAACAGAGTAATGGCTGGTTTCCGTATAATCATAGTCGCTGTCACTCCAGAAACGGGTCTTGGTGGCATGATAGCGGATATCTGCAGAAGCGTCGGTGTCAAAAAGCCAGAAAGGCACATAAACACCTTTGATCTCGTCAATGTGATTTTCCTTTTTAAATACTTTGGGTAAAAGGATCTTGCCGTGAAGATGTTTGGTCAGACCTTCTTTGGCTGCCTTTTTGTCCAGCTTAAACGGAATGATAAAATCCGGACGCAGGGTACCGGAAAATTTGCCGGACATTACTACCGGATTGCCGCAGAATGGGCAGGAGGAAGCACCTGTGCTTTCATCGGCAACGATTTCTCCGCCGCAGGACTGGCATATGTAAACGGACATTCCGCTGGCTTCATCTTCCTTCCAGGAGTTGTCTGAAGCACTCTCCCAGTTCAATTCATCAGATTGCTGGTTAGCTGCTGCTTCGTTAAATTCTTTGACGGTTTCCATATCAAATTCAGTGTCGCAGTAAGGACATTTCATCTTCTGGAGCGTACTGTTGAATTCGATTGCTCCGCCGCAGCAGGGGCATTTATATTCAAGTAAATCGGACATAGTTCATCTCCTTTTATGCTGCTTTTTTACTGGGTATCGTTTTCATTAAATGGATCGCCACAGTTCGGACAGAATTTCGGCGGATTGGTTGGATCTTCCGGTTCCCAGCCGCACTTGTCACAGCGGTACCGAGGCTTCATAGCCGGTTTCGGGGAACCGCAGTTGGTGCAGAACTTGCCTGTATTTACAGCGCCGCAGGAACAGGTCCAGCTTGCATTTGCTGCAGGTGCCTGAGGCTTTTTCGCACCGCATTCCGGGCAGAAATTACCGGAAACCATAGCACCGCAGGAGCATTTCCACTGGTCAGCTGCCGGAGCAGAACCGCCTGCCTGAGCCTGGGATACGGCCGGATTTGGCTGTGGCTGGGCCATCTGCTGTGCCTGAGCTGCCTGCTGCTGTCCCATAGCGTAAAGATTCTGTGCGTTAAAACCGCCTGTCATGCCTGCCATGTTCATGCCCATGAAACCGGTCATGGCACCGCCAGCGTTGCCTGCTGCTGTCTTCATGGCGTCTGCCTGTGCTCCTGCAAGAGTAGCGGCTGCCATGGCAGGATTGCGGAGGATAGCCATACGCTGAGCTTCTTTGATCATCTGAGCGTCTTCCTCAGGAAGAGTGATTGGATTCATGGCAACAGATACGATCACGAGACCACGAAGCTGACTCCATTTCTGGGTGAGAGCCTGGTTCATGGCATCACAGAGCTCCATTGCATGAGCCGGAAGTGCGCTTGGACGGATTCCCTGCTGGGAAATGCTGGCAAATGCCGGCTGAAGAGCTGAGATAAATTCTGTTTTCAGCTGTCCCTCGATCTGTTCTCTGTCGTACTGCTGTTCAAAGTTTCCGCAGACGTTGGAATAGAAGAGAAGCGGGTCTGCAATGCGGTAGGAATAAACACCGCTGCAGCGGACAGAAACATCAATGTCCAGTCCGATGTTCTGGTCTACAACACGGAATGGAATCGGGTTCGGAGTTCCGAATTTATTGTCCACCAGTTCTTTGGTATTGAAATAGTAAACACGCTGGTCTTTGCCAGTGTCACCGCCGAATGTGAAACGCTTGCCAATAGTGTGGAAAGTGTTCATGATGGCGTCGCCCAGATTTCCGGAGAAAATACTTGGCTCGGTAGAAGCATCGTAGGTGTATTCGCCTGGCTCTGCGCAGATATCAACGATCTTGCCCTGCTCTACGATCATCATACACTGTCCGTCTGCGACTGCGATTCCGGATCCGGTGGTGATAATGTTGTCGCTTCCCTTGGTATTGGAGGAACGTTTGGATGTGCGCTTCTGCCCCTTTACTGCCAGAACGTCATTGTCGATGGCATCACAGTAGAAAAATTCTTTCCACTGATCTGCAAGTGTACCGCCTGCGGCGCCAAGTGCTGCTTTAATAAGTCCCATATTGTAACTCCTTTCTTTTTGACCGGTCAATGACTGGAAAAATTATGTAAACGAATGCCACCTGATGCCAATAGCAGGAGTGCATTGGCGCAGAAACCATGGATTTCATATCTGGTGGTGCCTGTGTGAGCAGACATAGTGGTTTCGTTAATTTGTACAGTTATTGTCCGAAAATGATTTTATTAATTATTCTACATAACGATTCAGCAGACATTATTCCGCGAGGTGTTTTTGTGAACGAAGTTCACAGAAAAAACGAGAAATGCGGCGCGAAATCGTATAAAACATGATTTCTGTGTATCCAGAAGGATATCACTGTGAATGTGCGGAATCGTTACTACTCTACTATAAATTTTATCTGATTTTGTCTGAAAAAACAACCTATATGTGATAAATGACTGGTTTTCGTGACAATAAGACATAGATACTATCTGATTTGCAGTAAATAGGAATTGTATACCAGCCATTTGATGACAAAAAAATGTTTGGAATGCCGGAATAACAAAAATCTGCAGCCTATATATTATAGTACTGCAGATTTTGTCATTAGTAATATTGAACCTGGTATGGGGCACATTTAACCTTCTGAATTGTCATCAGATGCGTCTGCTCCGGAATGGTCTGATCCAGAGCCGTCAGAACTGGAACTGCTTTGGGTGGCAAGTGTCTGATAGTACCAGGAGGAGGTGATGGAATCATTATCCTCCACGTAATTTCCGTTGGAATCCAGCATATTTCCGTCGGAATCAAATGTGACATCCAGAAGATCCGTCTTAGTAGATGGTGTGACGTTCATGGACATGATTTCATCATATTTTGTCTGAAGGTTTTCCAGGGAAAATTCATCTCCGATGGACTGGCGGACGCTGTGTGCAGATGCTAGAGCGTCTGTATAATCGTCCAGCTTATATGGTGCATATTCCAGGGTATCGTAGCTGTAATGCATAACCAGCGGTGTCAGTGTGGCATCTTGGATCTGGATGCTGGTCTGATCGCCGTCTACGGTCTTCTGAATGGTAAAGGCTGCCATTCCGCCAAGAAGCTGCTTCAGTGTTTCCTGACCGGTAACAAAGTTGCCAAGGGAGTAGTAGATCAGCATGTTGTGGCCAGAGTCATCTGTAAGGTAGCCATATGGCTGGAGCACATTCGGATTGGTTCCGATCACAACGTCAACACCCTGCTCCATAAGGAAGTTGGCCCATTCTTTTTCGTATTCGGTAGGCATTGGTTCTTCGGTCTTGCCCCAGTTTGCAGAGAAGATCACACAGTCTGCGGAAGCTTTGGCCTGTTTGATGGCGGCTGCAACATCGGCAGTATTGAATGTGTCAATCATGGAACCTTTGCTGGAAGATGACGTAGCTGCGCTTCCGGAGCTGGCTGAATTTCCGGTGGTGTCTGCTGAATTAGCGGAAGCAGAACTGTCAGTACCGTCTGTTGAGCCGTCGGTACCACCTGCTGAGTTATCAGAAGCAGAGCGGTTCGTGCCGTCTGTGGAGCTATCGGATCCTGTGGAGTCTCCGGAAGTGTCAGAACTATCGGAGATTCCGGACTGGCTTCCATATGCCGGGAAAGTATAGTCAAGGAATGCAATTTTGATTCCGTTTATCTCTACAATTTTCGCTGTATTTGTACTGGTCTGGCTCTTATGAATACCAACCAGAGTGACATCCGGATGGCTGGTTTCCCAGTAATTTAAAGTTTCGTTGATCATGGAAGAACCATTGTCATCGATCAGTGCTGTGGCAGATGTGACCACATTAAATCCGGCATTTACAAGTGCGTCGCCAACCTCTGTAGGAGTGGCGTAAGGCGCGGTACCGCTGACTGCGCTGTGGTCTGTGGTGAAAGGTGTTTCCTGATTGACCATAGCAATGTCGGCAGCCTGTATATCGGATTTCAGATTAGCATAAACACTGTCATAATTCCAGGCGCCGGTTTCTGACTGACCGGATGCAAGAAGACTTGGCTGAACCAGGTTATCCCCAACTGCAAGAACTGTGGCTGTAGTGACTTCCTGGGTGGTGGCAGCTGCCTCTTCTTCCTTCTGTTTTTGTAAGTCAGCTGCCTTTTTCGCCTGGGCGGCTGGCTGGCGGATCATGGTGTAGTCCATCTGGTTAAACACCAGGCAGAGAACCACCAGAACCGCGATGGATACCAGAAAGCTGGTTCTGGAATTCAGGCGTTCTTTATAATTTAATGGGAGATTATCTCGTTTTTTCATGATTTTGCCCTTCTCTAATGTAGGAAAATATGACCAGCAGGATCAGAAAATCAGATTGCTCCTGCATATTTTCAATGTGAGTTCATTATAGCAAATTATTGTGCTCAAAGAAAGAAGTTATTACATAAATATTTAAAAAAATGTTACAGCATTTCGGGAATTTTCGGGTAATATTGCGCGTGGATCTGGCAGGCAGAAGCCGGGCGAAAATACTGCAGCTTCAGAGGCAATCATAATTTCTCGTTCATGTATTTTCGCAAAACCGGAAACTGCACAGGGCCGATTTCCAGTATCTTCTGATGAAAACTTTTCAGATCAAAGTTTTCGCCAAGGAGGGATTGCTGTTCTTCTTTCAGATCCAGAAAATTCAGATATCCCACATAGTATTTCAGATAATTAGCAGGTGTTTCGGTGATATATCGGTAAATCTCGGCCGTGACAGCAGCATCACGGATTCCGAAAAGATTCAGGAAGCGGGCGGCTTGCGCAGGAGTCCAGCCGTGGTAATGGATTCCCACATCCAGTAGGGAGTAAATGCACAGATTCACGCTGCGGTTCAGCCAGGAAAGTCGCGTGCAGGCAGAAGCTTCCTGTGAGGATAAGGTGCCGGCAGACAGATAATCTGCTGCATAATCATACGCGTAACTTTCCACATAAGTGGCCCAGCCTTCCACGTATCCGCTGTAATCGATGAGATACCGGATATGGGATGGACTTTGTCGTCCGAAATAAACGGTCTGGTAAAGATGACCGGGGAAGCCTTCGTGCGCCAGCGTGGTAAAAAGTTCCAGATTGGAAATTTGCCGTCCATGATTGATGTAAATAACATTTGGCGCTCCTGTGTCCATTGGCGGTGTTAGGTAAAACGCCGGGCTGAGAAATTCTTCCATGGATTTATGTACAGACCGGATTTCGAAATCTACAGAAGCAGTGGAGGGGAAATCCTGCTGAATATTTTTTTCCAGAAGCTCCATGACCCGTGTGGGCTCCATATCTGGCAAATCCATTTTCTCATTTAGCAATGTGAGAAGTTGTGGATGCTGTTTCAAAAGTTCTGAAATTTCCTGAGAATCGGTGGAAAGCTGCTGGGTGAGGCGCTTTTCCAGTTTTTCCACAGGTATGTAGATTCCCACCTGGCTTTTTAGAAGATATTGGTAATATTCCTTTCCACCGGAAAAATTGACCAGTCCTCCGGTATTTTTGCCTGTTCCCCGAAGTTGCTCCAGACCTTCTATCAGCGTTTGATATGCGGGGAGAACCTTTTCCTTCAGAATCTGTTTATGGGTCAGGTTCAGCTGTTCCTGGTCCTTTTCGGAAAGCTTTCCATAGGCTTTTAGTTTCTGGGAAAAAATTTCCAGCATATAATTGGAATCCGGGTTTTGAATAAAAGCACGGCATTGGTCCTGAATGCGTTCCAGAGTTTCGTCGCACATAAAAAATCCGGCATCAGATTTTGTCTGTTCAAAGGCGAGAATGCTCTGGAAATATTCTTTTGTGCTGCAGAGCAGATTCAGGTAGTCGGTGATGTCCTGATTGGTGTAGAAGGAGTATTCGGCCAGCAGTACAGGCAGCTGCGCCTGGATCCCGAGGCTTGGGCTAAGCGGCTCTTCCAAAAGATAATTGTCGCCCAGAGAGGCTTCGGTGTGGTAGTAAAGGAGGAGCAGATCAAGGGTCAGGCGATTGGAAGTACTGAGCTTTGACTGGGAAAATTTTTTCAGCTTTTTTACATATTCCTGGCACTGGGCAGAGGCTTTTTCATTGTTGGGATGTATTGTGCCAAGGGTAGCGCGGGTGCGTGAGATGCCCTGTTTTTCCGGATAAGCCAGGGAATAATGAAGATTCAGGGCGTTTCCGGAAACCTCTTTTTCAAATATGGACTCCGCGAAGTTTTCGAAGCGGGCATTTTCGGAGAAGACATGACTGAAAAGCCAGGAAAATGTGAAGCAGATAATAAGAAAAAAAGCCAGAATAGCGGCGGTGAATTTTGGTCTGTTTGACATAGGATGCCCTCTGCTCTGGGGGATTTCTACTATATTATTGAGAATTTCAGTGTAGTATGCGAAATATTTGGTTCCATGGCTTTAAGATTATGTGTATTTTGTGTACAAGACTGACGGGAATGACGAAATTAGTTGGGGATGTCATGGGGAAGTTGTTGGATTTCACGGAAAAGGCGATTTTTTTATTTGTGGGAGCAAAATTGACGGTAACAGATTGTTGTGATATTATGCGTAATTGTTACATATGCTTAATATAAATGTAACATTTTGAAGGGCGATTTTATATAAATTGAGAGGTGCATGAATGTTAAAAAATAAAATGAAAAAACTGATCTGCGGAATGACAATGTGTATAACGGTCTGTTCTCAGATGATTTTTCCACAGACTGCGTTTGCAGCGACTAAGGCTGCTGTGGAAAAGGCGGGCGAGGCATTTGTAGCTGGGATGACAGAGACTGCAGAGGCAGAGGAGGTACTTTCTGAGGAAGAGCTTCGTCAGCAAATCGTGGATTTTGCGCTGCAGTTTGAGGGAAATCCTTATGTTTACGGTGGGACAAGTCTGACAAACGGAGCAGACTGTTCCGGGTTTGTAATGTCTGTGTTTGCACAGTTTGGCTATTCACTGCCCAGAGTAGCAGCAGATCAGTATAATCAATCAGCGAAAAAAAGCGTGGAAGATCTGGAGCCAGGAGATCTGATTTTCTATGGAAGCGGAATCAGCCATGTGGCACTGTACATTGGAAATGGACAGATTATCCATGCAAGTACATCTGCGTCTGGAATCAAGATTTCCAACTATGATTATGAGGCGCCTGTGGGAGTAGGAACTTACATTGAAGCGGACGGCTTCTTTAGTGAATAAGAGTGAGGGAGCGGAGCATTTGATAAAACAGATATGAAATCCGGTTATCCTGTTCTGACATTTACAGCCGGGGAAGGTTTCCCCGGCCTTTTTGTACAGTGACGGGAGTCTGCCACGTTGTTATTCGCTGATAACATTCCGCGAGGTGCTTTTTTGAACAAGGTTCGCAGAAAACCCGAGAATTGCGGCGCGAAATCATGCAAAGCATGATTTTTGTGCATTGTGAAGCTTGTTACTGTGAAGGTTGCGAACGATAACCATGCCACGATACAAAGGGGAATGGTGAGAGAATAAAATTGATTTGTGTGTATTTTGTAAGGTATTGTAAATACGATATTATGCAAGGGAAAATGTCGAAAAGTGTTGAAATTAGCAGATTGCACAAAGACTTAAAAAAAATGTGGATAGGTGAATTAATAGGTAGAAAGTTTTCCACTTTCAAAAATATGAAAAAATGTTGAAAAATCAAGTTATGCACAAAGTTATCCACATTATCCACATGGAAAAGCATGTGGATGAGTTGATTTACATAATGGGAATCGAAACAAATGTTTTGGTTATTGTTATGAAAATGTAAAATTCGACAGAAATCGGCAAAAAGGTATTGACTTTTACAAAATCAAAATATTATAGAATATTCGCGGAAAATATTACAATTAAAGCCAAAAACGATAAAATGTCTGACAAAACAATATAGGGATTACGAATGCGATCGGCAACCGTGAGAGCATCCCAGGAGCAGAACAGCTGACTTTTATATAAGGAAAGAGAAAAATTTATAAAAATCAAGTGAAGAAAGCCCTTTGCCAGAATCAGATAGGATTTATGGCAGAGGGCTTTTGGTTAAGAGAACTTGAAAGGTAAAGTTGCATACTTTATTTGTATTCAAAAGTGTATTCAAATGTAACCATTTGTAACTACTCCAAATGTAACAGTTTTTGGAAAAAACGTGAGATTACAATTTATAGTCGAAAGGGTTAAAATCCCCGAAAGCCTTGATTTTATTGGCTTTTTAGGCACAAAAAAACACCGTCCCCGCGGCAATCGCTTTGTCCGCAAAAACAGTGCTTTCAGTGCGCCTTCAGGGGTTCGAACCCTGGACACCCTGATTAAGAGTCAGGTGCTCT
>ERZ834859.3477-NODE-3477-length-11312-cov-6.574309_pt1 | contig 11312 bp, 9 predicted proteins | sample MGYA00519947_ERZ834859 | MGnify/ENA primary metagenome ERZ834859 (study PRJEB31850, sample SAMEA3708763) | human gut metagenome | biome: human gut; feature: human-associated habitat; material: faeces | place: China | collected 2014 ...
TTCTCCATCATCTCCTTGACCACCGATGCGGGACGGTTGACGACCTCGCCCGCAGCAATCTGGTTGGCGACGACTTCGGGTAATAATCTGATCTTATCTGCCATTTATTCCTGATAATCGTTGGGAACCACCGTGATAGGCTGCTCCTGCCACTCTACGTCGGAAATACCCGTCTGGTCGAGCCCGTTGCGCGGAGCGGATTCGGAGGCAGCGGATTCGGTCTGTGCCGGCGCCGTACGGGCGCGCAGGAACACATCGGCGAGCTTCGGATAAAGGATGTAGATGAACAGCAGGACGATAACTGCGGCACCGGCCATCTTCCAGATGCGCATACGACCCTTGTCATCCTCCTTGGAACGGCGGGCGGCACGGGCATCACGCTGCGTACGGATATATTGTCCGGGACGGTACTCACGATCCCCGTCTTCGACCCTCTCGCCGCGAAGTTCGGCACGGCGCTGCTCGCGCGCCTCCTTTTCGGGATCGTAGTAGCGCGGTATGTAGTTGAACTTGTTGGCGTGTCTCTTGAACGGGGTGAAACCTAACATGGCGTGTCCTCCTAATTATTTTTGGTAAAGATACGAATTCTCCGGCAATTTTATTGCCTGCAAAACCCTTTTTTCCGCCTGCGGCGCCCGTAAAGTCCTGCCGAGGATGCGGTGCCAGACGTCCGATGCCCGCAGCAGGGGAAAACCCCGGCAGCGGTGCGGGAGGGGAAACACCCCTCAAACAGGCTGGTAACAGGCGCAATGGCCCCGGGAAAGGCGGCGGGGAATACGCCCGCAAGCCTCCGTGCACCGCAGCGGAAGGGGCGCTGCGAACGACGGCGGAATGCCGTGGCCCGCAAAGTCCCCCGACATCCCGCCGCATATGCAAACCGCTGCTTCCCTACCGGAAGAAACTCTTCATCCGCTCGAAGATATTCTGGTTCTTGACCGATTCGGCATGCTGGAAACCGGGCTGCTGCGCCAGTTGTTCGACCAGCCGCTTCTCCTCGGCACTGAGCTTCGAGGGGATCGTGATGTCGACCACGACCAGTTCGTCGCCGCGGCCATAGCCGTTGACGTCGGGCAACCCCTTGCCGCCCAGGCGCAGCACCTTGCCGGCATGCGTTCCCGGGGCGATCTTGATCTTGGCACGGCCATCGACCGTCGGCACCTCGACCGTACCGCCCAGCAGGGCTGTCGTAACGGTGATATTGAGGTTGTGGATCAGGTCGTTGCCGTCACGCACCAGCTCGGGATTGGACTCCTCTTCGATCATGACCTGCAGGTCGCCGTTGACGCCTCCGTGACGGGCGGCATTGCCCTTGCCCGTGACGGTGAGCACCATACCCTCGCCCACGCCGGCCGGAATTCGGATCTCCACGACCTCCTGACCGCGGAGGGTTCCCTCGCCCTTGCACTTGTCGCAGGGTGCGGTGATGACTTTGCCCGTACCGCCGCACGTGGGGCAGACGCCCTGCGTCTGCATGCGGCCGAAGAAGGTGTTCTCCACACGCGTCACATAGCCCGTACCGTTGCAGGTCGAACAGGTCGAGTAGGAGTTGCTGTCCTTGGCCCCCGTACCGCCGCACTTATCGCAGGCGACGGTCTTGTTTATCTTGAGTTTCTTGGTGACGCCGTTGGCGATCTCGGCGAGGGTCAGCTTGACCTTGATGCGGATATCCGATCCCCGGTTCACACGACGCCCGCCGCCCGATGACGACGACGAGCGGAACCCGCCGCCGAAATGTCCGCCGAAAATATCACCGAACTGCGAGAAGATATCCTCCATCGAGAAACCGCCGCCGCTGAACCCGCCGAAGCCACCTGCCCCGCCACCCGCGGCACCGCTCATCCCGGCATGGCCGAACTGATCGTAACGGGCACGTTTGTCGGGGTTCGACAGTACGTCGTATGCCTCGGCCGCCTCCTTGAATTTCTCTTCGGCCTCCTTGTCACCCGGGTTTTTATCGGGGTGGTATTGGATGGCCGCCTTGCGGTAAGCCTTCTTTATTTCGTCAGCGTTAGCGTTTTTCTGGACGCCCAGCACTTCGTAGTAATCCCTCTTTTCTGCCATGGCATTATTCTCCTACAACAACTTTTGCGAAACGCAGCACCTTGTCGCCCAGCATATAACCCGTCTGGACAATGTCGACGACCTTGCCCTGCATCTCCTCCCCGGCAGCGAATTTGGCCACCGCCTCGCAGAGGTCGGCGTCGAACTCCCTGCCCTTGACGTCGATCTCGGTGACCCCTTTCTGGCGGAGCGTATCGGTAAATTTCTGTGAAATAAGCGTCACGCCGGCACGCAGCGCCTCGATGTCGTCGCTCTTCTGCATGGCATCGACGGCACGCTGCACGTCGTCGCGCACGGGGAGCATCGCCAGCAGCACGTCACGGCCCCCGGTCTGCACCAAGTCCATCTTCTCCTTGAGCGTACGCTTGCGGTAATTATCGAATTCGGCCTGCAGGCGGATGAATTTATCCTGCCACTCGGCCAGTGCCGCCGTCAGATCCGATCCCGCTCCGGCCTTGTCGCCGCCTTCGGCAGCGTCTGCCATTGTGTCAGTTCCGTCCTGCGAGTCGTCTGACACATTGGCACAGGGTTCGCCGTCGCACGAAGGGTAACCTTCACCGGGAACGAATCCTTCGTCACCGTCAACAGCCTCATTATAAGTTTTTTCCTTTTTCATATCTCGTGTTTTTCAGATTTTCCGTCTTATATTCGAACAAATTGTATACCAACCGCCGGGCCATGCCTACCCGATGATAAAAATCGCCGGGCGCCTGTTCATTTCCGGCAGCCGCACCGACCGCCACTCGCGCACAGCGAGCGTACGGATATATTCGCCGGGGGCGGTAATGTCCATCGCCAGCGTCAGGCGCGTCTCGGGGGCAAGGGTTTGCAGGAGCTGTTCCATCAGCTTCACATTGCGGTAAGGCGCCTCGATGAAGAGCTGCGACTGGCGTTCGGACTGCGCACGGCGTTCGAAGCGGCGGATCGCCTGCACCCGTTCGGGCGGCTTGACGGGCAGGTAGCCGTTGAAGGCGAACGACTGCCCGTTGAGCCCCGAGGCCATGACGGCCAGGATGACGGACGACGGCCCGACGAGCGGCACCACGCGGATACCGTGGCGGTGGCACGCCTCGATGACCAGTGCCCCGGGATCGGCGACGCCCGGCACGCCCGCTTCGGAAATCACGCCCGCCGAACGCCCCTCGACGAGCGGTTTCACCAGCTCTTCGACCTCACGCCCGGCGACGGTATGTTCGTTCAGCTCGCGGAACTCCAGCGTGTCGATCGGCCGCGCGATGCCGGCCTTCGACAGGAACCGCCGCGCCGAACGGGTGTTTTCGACGATGAAATAGTCGAGCGAATCCATCACGGCACGGTTCGCCGCAGGCAGCACGTCCCACGGTGCCGTTTCGTCCGAAATCGGACACGGGATCAGATAGAGCGTTCCGTACATCTTATTTCAGTTTTTCGAGTTTGGCCCGGAGTTCCCGTTCCCGGCCGGCGGCCTTCGTATACAGCACCGCAAACCAGACGCTCAGCGCCATGACACCGGCGATCACCACCCCGAAAACACCGCTCAGGAAGAATGCGCTCACGACCAGCCCCGCAACCGAAAGCACCAGCGGGGATTTGCGGACATTGCAGCCGATAGCCACATAGCCGCCCGCCAGCACGAGCATCACGATTCCGACCATCAGTCTCACCCCGTTTCCCTGGGCGTTGACCAGTTCGACCACGCCGCTGGCGAGCGCCAGCAACGCCGCGGCGAACATGGCGCTGCGGGCCTTGCCCAACTGGTCGAGGGCCGATTCGGATTCGAGCTGTGCCGTCAGCAGCCGCGCCCCGAGGCACTCGGCGGCCTCATCGCGCCCGGCGGGGCAACCGCAGGAGGGACACGTTCCGGTTCCGGAAGCGATTTCACCGCCGCAATCATAGCATTTCATAACGTTATTCTTTGAGGTAAATCCGTTTTACGCGCCCCGAAACCGAGGTCATGATCTCATAGGGAATCGTATCGAGCACGCGGGCCATCGTTTCCAGGTCGTTGCCCGGCTCGGGCGAGAAGACCACGACTTCGTCGCCTTCCTTCACGCCGGGAATCCCCGTAATGTCGACCATGCAGCTGTCCATGCAGATGCGTCCGACGATGGGGGCGGGACTCCCGGCCACCAGCACCGACCAGCGGCCGCAGCCCAGGTGGCGGTCGAGCCCGTCGGCATATCCGATGGGGATCGTCGCCGTCGTAGTTTCGCGCGTGAGTTTCCCGGCCCGGCCATACCCTACGGCCTCGCCCACAGGCAGATGCTTGACCTGCACGATACGCGTGCGGAGGGTCGAGACGGGACGCAGCATCCCGTTATGCCGGTAGCCGAAGCCGTAAAGCCCCAGCCCGAGGCGGCACATGTCGAACTGTGCCTCGGGGAAGCGTTCGATGGCGGCCGAATTGGCCGTATGGCGGATGACCGGGTAGGGCAGCGAGGCGGCGAGGCGGGCGCTCATGCGGTCGAACAGGGCGATCTGCGCCCGGGTATAGGCATCCTCTTCGGGCATGTCGGCACAGTTGAGGTGCGAGAAGACCGAGGCGACCTTGACCTGCGGGGTTTCCGCCAGCGCCCTGCACAGCGCCCCGACTTCGTCGTCCGTGAATCCCAGCCGGTGCATACCCGTGTCGAGCTTGATATGGATCGGGTAACGGCTCTCGCCCGCATGCACCACGGCCCCGGCGAAGGCGCCGAGCGAATGGAGGCTGTATATCTCGGGTTCGAGGCGGTTGGCGATCATCTGATCGAAACTGTCGGCATCGGCGTTGAGCACCACGACGGGCATCGAAATGCCCCGCTCGCGCAACAGTACCCCTTCGTCGGCGAACGCCACGGCCAGGTAATCGACGCCCTGGTGCTGCAAGAGCTGCGCGACTTCGAAATCGCCGGCACCGTACGAGCCGGCCTTGACCATCGCCACGAGTTTCGTACCGAAGCTGAGCTTCGAACGGAAGAAATTGAGGTTGTGCGTCATGGCGTCGAGGTCGACCTCCAGCACCGTCGTATGGCTGCGGCGCGCGAGGGCGTGCGCCAGTTTCTCGAAGCGGAAATCGCGGGCGCCTTTCAGCAGGATGGCACGCCCGGCCACGGCCCTGCGGTCGATGCGCGCGATGCACTCGTCGGTCGAGGCGTAAAACTCCTTGTCGCAGCCGAACAGACCTGCATGGCGTTTCAGGCGCGGGCCGATGCCGATCAGGAAGTCGACGCCCGCCCGTGCGACCATTCCCGCGACACGGCCATAGAGCTCGCCGTCGGAAAGCCCGCTTTGCGAGATGTCCGACAGGACGAGCGTACGGCGGCGGTTCAGCGCCACGCCGTGCAGGTAATCGAGCGCCAGCGCCAGCGAATTGAGGTCGAGGTTATAGGCGTCGTTGATCAGGATCGAATCGTTGATGCCCTCCTTCACCTCAAGACGCATGGGCACCGTGGGCGCCGAGGCGAACGACGGCGCGGGATAGTGCATCGCGGCGCAGAACGCCTCGACGATCTGGGCATTGCGGCGCGATGCGGCGTTGCCGATGACCGACTCCGGCACCTCGGGGAACGACGCGGCATCGAGGGGCTTGCGGTCGGCGAAACGCGCCGCGACCATGCCCCCCAGCGGCTCGTAATAGCTGTGGTAGATGATTTTCGAGGCATTGCGGGCCAGCACCATTTTCTCGTCGCACTTCTGCTCGAGATTGAGGAAATTCTCCTGATGCGCGTCGCCGATCGAGGTAAAAACAACCACGTCGGGACGGATGATGCGCTCCAGCCGCTCCATCTCGCCGGGCTTCGAAATGCCCGCCTCGAAGACCGCCAGCTCCTCGTCGCCTTCGAGCATCAGCACCGAGAGGGGCACGCCCAGCTGCGAATTGTAGCTTTTCGGCGAGCGGTAATATTTCATCCCCGCGGGCAGTTCTTCGGCGATCCACTCCTTGATGACGGTCTTGCCGTTCGAACCGGTGATGCCGACGACCGTACCCTTGAATTGCGCACGGTAGTGCGCCGCAAGGCGTTGCAGGGCGTCGATGGCGTTGTCCACACGCACGAAGCCGCAACCGGCGGGGCACTCAACGTCACGTTCGACGAGGAACGCACGCACGCCGCGCGCCGACATCTGGGCGACGAAGCCGTGCGAGTCGTGGTTGGCACCGCGCATGGCCACGAACATCGGGCAGCAGCCCAGTTCGCACGACAGCGAGCGGCTGTCGGTGACGACCGACCGCACTTCGGCATCGCAGCCTGTAAATTTCCCGCCGACAACGGCGGCTATTTCCGAGAGTTTGTAGTTCATCCTGTATCTTATCCGTTTTTCGCCGGGCGGATGGCATCCGGGGCTTCACGAAGCCGGCGGGGCAGGAACATACGCGGAGTATGCGGCTGCCGCGAGCGGAAGCGCCGGAGGCAGCCGTCCTCACGAAAGGTCAAATGTCACGATCGTAATTCCCGCCCCGCCCCGGTCGGCATGCTCGTCGCGGGCGCTTTCGACCTCGGGCACCGTGCGCAGGTAGCGGCGTATCTCCTCCTTGAGAGCCCCCGTGCCCTTGCCGTGGAGGATCGACACCGACCCCACGCCCACCATCAGGGCGTCGTCAATGAAATCCTGCACGGCGTCCAGCGCCTCGGCGGCACGCATGCCCCGCACGTCGATATGGTCTTTGAAGCTGAGCTTGCGGGCCGAAATGTCGGCCGACACCACCGTCCGCGCCGTCTGCGGGCGTGTCGCCTCGCGGAACTCGCTGTTCGAGACCACGGTCAGCATCTTCCGGTCGACCGTAGTCAGTATCTGGCCGAAGGCGACCTGCGCCTTGCGCCCCTTGACCGACTGCACCACGCCGACCATATCCTGTCCGGCCATGCGGACTTTCGACCCGGCCTCCACCTCGCGCGGTTTCGGAGCCTCGGCAGGGGCAGCCCCCGCCGCCTGCGCCTCGCCCCGCTGCGCCTTGCGTTCTTCACGCCGCTGACGGCGGCGCTCGATACGTTCGATCTCGCGGGCGACCTCGGCGTCCTTGTCCGCCGTGTCGGCCTTCGCCACCGCGTCGCGGAAATCGTCCAGTTCGCGGCGCGCAAGGCGCGTCAGTTCCTTTTCGGCCTGCGCCTCGCGGATCGTCCTGATCGTATTCTCGATCTGCCGGTTGGCGTCGGCGATCAGCTGCTGCGCCTCCAGCTTGGCCTTTTTGAGTATCTCCTGCCGCTCGGCCCTGATCTTCGACAACTGCCCGGCATAGGTCTGCTCCAGCTCCTCGACCTTGCGGTCGGTCTGGCGGATGCGGTCGCGCTTCTGTTCCCAGTAATGCTTGTCGCGGGCGATCTCACGCAGCTGCTTCTCGATGTTGATATGGTCGCTGCCGGCCTTCTCGCCTGCCGCGCGGATAATATCCTCCGGGAGCCCGATCTTGCGGGCGATCTCCACGGCGAACGAACTGCCCGGCTTGCCCATTTCGAGGCGGAACAGCGGGCGGATATTCTGCACGTCGAACATCATGGCGCCATTGGCGATGCCCTCGGTATTCGACGCATAGTACTTGATATTGGCATAGTGGGTCGTGATGACGCCGTAGCACCCTTTGGCCAGCAGGCGTTCGAGGATGGCCTCGGCGATGGCTCCGCCGATGACCGGCTCGGTACCCGACCCGAACTCGTCGATCAGCACCAGCACCGACGACGAAGCCCCCGAGAGCATGTTCTTCATGTTGAGCAGGTGCGACGAATAGGTCGACAGGTCGTCGTCGATCGACTGCTCGTCGCCGATGTCGATGAAGATCGAACGGAACACGGGCAGTTCCGAAACCTCCGATGCCGGGACGGGAAACCCGCACTGGAACATGTACTGCACGAGGCCGGTGGTCTTGAGGCAGACCGACTTGCCGCCCGCATTGGGCCCCGAAATGACAAGGATATGCTTGCGACGGTCGAGCTGCATGTCGAGCGGTACGACCTCGCGCCCCTGCGCCCGCAGGGTTTGCTGCAGGAGCGGGTGGCGGGCATTCTTCAGCACCAGCCGGTCGTCGTCCGAGATGATCGGTTTCACGCAGCCGTTCTGCGATGCCCAGCGTCCCTTGGCACGCAGCATGTCGATCTCGGCCAGGTAGTCGCCCGACGCGGCGATCAGCCCGGCCTCGGGGCGCACCGAATCGGTGAACTCCGAGAGGATGCGGACGATCTCGCGCCGCTCGGCATATTCCAGTTCGCGCAGCTCGTTATTGATCTCCACGACCTCGACCGGTTCGACGTAAAACGTACGCCCCGTGGCCGATTCGTCGTGGATGAAGCCCTGCAGCTTGCGTTTATTGGCCGCGGCGACCGGGATCACGGCCTTCCCTTCGCGGATCGAGATCTGGGCGTCGGCATCGACGATACCGGCCCCTTTGGCGGCGGCAAGCACCGCCTGCAACCGCTTGGCGGCCTGCCCTTCGCGTTCGCGGATGGCGCGCCGAATCTCCAGCAGGGCCGGCGAAGCATTGTCCCGGATATTGCCGAAACGATCGACGATGGCGTCGATCCGCTGCACGATCCCGGGGAATGCCTCGACGCCGCGGCTGCGGGCATACAGCGCCGGATATTGCCCTTCGCGGGCGAGGATGAACGCAACGACGCTGCCGACGAGGTTCAGCGCCCGGTGCAGGGTCACCACCTCCCCCACGTCGAGGAACGTCCCCTCGACACGCAGTTTGGCAACGACATGGTCGACGTCGGGATATTCCCCGCCGGGAAAATCGTGCTCCATGTCGAGCAGCAGGCGCATCTGGTCGGCAAGTTCCAGCCTCCGCCCGATCTCGCGCGCCGAGGCCGAGAAAGTCTCTTCGGCGAGCTTCCCGCGGGCGGCACGCATGGTGCAAAGCGCTGCAACCTGTTCCCGAAGCCGGTCGAAGCCGATCTTCTGCTCGAAGTTTGCAGGATAAATCATCTCTATGTCGGGTTGATGGGCTACTGCAGCCGCTTGAGCGAATCGCGCTCAGCCTTGGCAGCAGCCTTGGCGGCCTTCCTGTCGGCACGCTCCTTCATCTTTTCGGGGTTGCGCCCGAAGAGCGAGAGGTGGACGTAACGGCCGGGGTATTGTTTGACATCGGCCAGCAGTGCCGCGAGGTTGTCGCTGGCCTTTTCGAGCGAATCGTACAGTTCGGGGTCGCTGATGAGCTTGCCGACCGTGCCTTCGCCCTGCGCGATGCGTGCCACGAGGCCGTCGAGGTGCTCCACGGCCTGCGAAAGCTTGCGGGCAAACTGTTCCTCGGTGAGCTGCGAGGTGAAACGATCCACGTCGCCGATGATGCTGTCCACGCGCCCGGCATTCTCGCCGAGCATATCGGAGAATTTCGAAAGGTTGTCCAGTGCGCTCTTCAGGCTGTTTTTCTCCGCCGAGAGTATCTCGGCCATGTCGCCCGTCACGGAGTTCAGGTTGCCGAGCGTCCCGGCGATGTTGTCCGCATTGGTTTCCATCAGGCCGTTCAGGTTTTCGAGCGTGCGCGATAGGTCGGTGGTGAGCTGCGAAACCTTCTGCTTGAAGAAATCCAGCTCGGAGCCGGCCATGTCCATCAGATCGCGGTCGCGGCTCGAACGCAGCGTATCGCCCTTCTGGAGGTAGGTGTCAGCCGTGCCGTAGGTGATTTCGATCGCCTTGGCACCCATCAGTCCGTTGCTGAAGATTTTGGCCTCGGAATCGGACGGAATGCGGTATTGGCGCTTGATCGTGAATTGCAACACGACCTTGTCGCTGCGGGCGGGATCGAACGAAAGCCGTGTCACGGAACCGATCTTCACGCCCTTCATCATGATCGGCGACGCGTTCTGCACGCCGTTGATCTGGTCGTAGGCCGCATAATACTCGACGTTCCGGCTGAAAATGTCGAAACCTTTCAGAAACCGGATTCCGGCCCAGGCGACGCCGATCATCGCCACGGCGAATATGCCGATCTTAACTTCCCTTTTCATAGCTCGTTTATTTTCATTTCACAATCTGCGTGCCCCGGCAGCTCACGACGAAGGCATCGGGGAAAACCTTGCGTACTTCGGCCAGCCGTTTCTGGGCTGCGGCACGGGTGTCGTACACGCCGACGCAATATTTATAGCGGAACCGCCCCTCGGCGGTATACTGTTTCACCTTGTTGCGGTAGGATTTGAAACGTGCGGACGAGGTCGGCACGGTCTGCGCGCTGGCCAGCACCTGCACGGTATAGCGCAACGGCCGGGCAGCTTGGTTAGGGGCAGCTTCGGCCCCGGCCGGTTTCTGCGGTTCCGGCTTTTGCGCCCCGGATTTGCCCGCAGCCTTCTGCGGCTCAGCCTTTTCCGGGGTGGCGGCCTTCCCGCCCGGCTTCCGTCCGGACTTCTCGGCAGACGTATCGGATGCCTTGTCCTGTCCCGCAGGGCGCACAGGCTCCTTCCCGATGACGACCTGCGTTTCGGGCTCTTTAACGGGCTTCGGAGAGGCCGCGGCCTCCTCCCCGGCCCTGCGCGTTTCGAGCACATAGGCCGAATAGTCCTTCACGCCCTCGTAAATCGAGCGGGCGATCTCGTCCTGCCCCTTTTCCGACTTCATATAGGCCATCTCCTGGGCGTTGGACATGAAACCGATCTCGGTCAGCACGCCCGGCATGTCGGTGGCATAGAGCACACGCAGCAGCTGGGGTTTGATGCCCCGCGAATGGCGCCCGGCCTTCAGGTAATTATTCTGGATACAGCGCGCCAGCGCCATGCTGTACTCGCCGTAGGTGAATTGCAGGTTCTGGATATATGCCCGCACGATGGCCGCCGTCCGCTCGTCCGACATGTCGATCAGGTCTTCGCGGTTGTTCTCGAACAGGGCGTTCTCGTTGTAACGCTGCTCCTTGGGGCTTTCGCCCATGATGAGCGTCTCGACACCCCGTGCCGCCGAGGATTTCGCAGCATTGACGTGGATCGAAACGAAGAGGTCGCCGCCGGCCTTGTTGGCGATGTCGGCACGCGCCTGGAGGTCGGTTGCCAGATCGGTGCCCAGCGCCTTGTCCGTCTTGCGGGTATAGACCACCTTCACGCCCGGCATCCCCTCCTCGATGAGCTTCCCGAGTTTGAGCGCCACCTTCAGCGTGAGGTCTTTCTCGTAGACATTGCCGTAGTGCGCCCCGGGGAATTTCCCGCCGTGTCCGGCATCGATGACCACAACTTCGACCCCGTGCGCAATATTCCCGGCCGATGCCGCGTTCGTAAGAACGGTTACGGCCGCAAATGCGAATAACAGGAACAGTCGTGTGCGCATATTTAAGAGATCAAATGTAAGCTTTCTGTAATTTTTTACCTATCTTTGTCGCGCCT
>ERZ834859.3484-NODE-3484-length-11282-cov-14.278792_pt1 | contig 11282 bp, 9 predicted proteins | sample MGYA00519947_ERZ834859 | MGnify/ENA primary metagenome ERZ834859 (study PRJEB31850, sample SAMEA3708763) | human gut metagenome | biome: human gut; feature: human-associated habitat; material: faeces | place: China | collected 2014 ...
CTTCATCATGTCCTCGGTCTCGATGACGACCTGGGTCGTGCCGTAAAAATCGCGGACGACGACGAAGGCAAAATTCTGCCCGACCTCGCGGACATTTTCCATCCAGCCGACGATGCGGACCTGCTCGCCGGCATTTTCGAGCCGCAGCTCGTTGCAAGTGTGTGTGCGGGACTGAAACATACTCCTGATTCCCTTTCTTTCTATCGAATATCGCCTCCGGCGGTGCGGCGGCGGTGGGTTTACCGGGTCACGGCTCGCGCAAAATTGCGCCGGCGCTGCGGCGGGCGATCTCCACGCGGATGGTCTCGAGCGCGGCGGCGCTCGTCACGGCCTCCTGCACGCCAGTGGCCATGTTCTTGAGTGCACAGACATGCTGCGCGACCTCATCCTCGCCGAGGAAGATCACAAACGGGATGCCGAGCTTGTCGGCATAGCCGATCTTGGCCTTGAACTTCTTCTTCTCGCTGTAGATCTGCACGCGCAGGCCGCCGGCGCGCAGCTCGGACGCCAGCGCCACGGCCGCGGACAGGTCGTCCGTCATCGGCAGGATGAGCACATCCGCCGGCGCGGTGAGCACGGCGTCGGAGATCATGTTCTGCTCCTGCAGGATGTAAAACAGGCGCGTCAGGCCGATGGAGATGCCGACGCCGGGCAGGGACTTGTTCGTATAGTACCCCGCGAGGTCGTCGTAGCGCCCGCCGGAGCAGATGCTGCCGACCTCGGGATGGTCGAGCAGGACGGTCTCGTACACCGTGCCGGTGTAGTAATCGAGGCCGCGCGCGATCGTGAGGTCGAGCTCGAAGTTCTCCTCCGGGACGCCGAACGCGGGCAGGTAGCCCACGACGGTGCGCAGCTCGTCGAGGCCGGTATCGAATGTCTCGTTCCGGCCGCGGTACTGCTCGAGAAAGGCGAGCTTGTCCGCGCTCGTGCCCGGGCAGGCGATGAAGCGCAGGATCTCGTCCGCGTTTTCGCCCGTGACGCCGCAGGTGTCGGTGAGCAGCTCGCGCACCTTGTCCGCGCCGATCTTGTCGAGCTTGTCGATGGTGCGCAGCACATCGCCCGCCTGCTCGCTCAGGCCGAGGATGGCGAAAAAGCCGTTGAGCACCTTGCGGTTGTTCACGCGGATGCGGAAGCGGTGCAGCCCCAGGCGCGTGAACGTGTCGTAGATGATGGCCGGGATCTCGGCCTCGTTCAAAATATCGAGCGCACCGTCGCCGATGATGTCGATATCCGCCTGATAAAACTCGCGGAAGCGGCCGCGCTGCGCGCGCTCGCCGCGCCAGACCTTGCCAATCTGATAGCGGCGGAACGGGAACGTGAGCTGGCCGTAATTGGCCGCGACGTACTTCGCCAGCGGCACCGTGAGGTCAAAACGCAGGGCGAGGTCGCTGTCGCCCTTCGTGAAACGGTAGATCTGCTTTTCCGTCTCGCCGCCGCCCTTGGCCAGCAGCACCTCGGCCGCCTCGATGGCGGGCGTGTCGAGCGGGGTGAAGCCGTAGCGGGCGTAGGTCTCGGCCAGAACGGCGCGCATTTTGTCCATCTGCACCTGCTTGTCCGGCGGCAGCTCCATGAAGCCGGACAGGGTGCGGGGTTTGATCTTGTCCATGGTGATGATGATTCCTTTCGGGCTTACAATTTCTTTTTCGGGTTGACGATGTCGCGCCAGTCGAGGTCGCCGCGGCTCAGGCCCAGAATGAGCACCTCGGCCGTGGCCACGTTGCTGGCAAACGGGATCTGCCGCTGGTCGCACAGGCGCGCCATGCGGTTGACCTCGTCAAAATGGCCGCTCTCGGCGTCGCAGAAAAACAGCACGAGGTCGATCTCGTTATAGCTGATGCGCGCATCGAGCTGCTGGCAGCCCTGCGCCGAGTGCAGGTAGGTGCGGACCTTCAGGCCGGTGGCTTCGGAGATGAGCCGCCCAGTCGTAAACGTCGAGCTCAGGTCGTGCTTGGCCAGAATGCCGCAGTATGCGATGCAGAACTGGACCATGAGCTCCTTCTTGCCGTCGTCAGCGATGAGTGCAATGTTCATATGGATAACTCCTCTCTGTCTGGTCAGGGGCCGTCACTGCAGCAGCGAGAGCTCGCTCTCGGGGGCGGTGTCGACGGTCTTGACGGTGAAATATGCGTCGAGAAAATCGCGCGCGATGGACGCGATGGAAGCGCCGGCGCTGCCGTGCTCCACGACGACCGCCACGGCGACCTTGGGATTGTCATACGGTGCATAGCAGATGAAAATGGCGTTGTTGACCTGGTTGTCGCCGAGCTGGGCGGTGCCGGTCTTGGCGGCGACCTTCACGCCGTAGTTGCCGAAGGTCTCATACGCGCTGCCGGCGCGGTCATTGGCGACGAGGTACATGCCCTTTTGCACGGCGGCCCAGTTATAGTCGCTGGTCTCGACGGCGCTGAGCACCTCGGCCTGATTTTCGTAAATGAGCTCGCTGCCGTCGTAGCTGCGCACGGACTTCAGGATGGACGCGCTGTGGCGCGTGCCGCCGTTTGCGATCGTGGCGCAGTACTCCGCCAGCTGCAGCGGCGTGAACAGGCTGTACGACTGGCCGATGGCCGCCTGCAGCGAGTCGCCGACGTACCAGTTTGTGTTCTCGAGCTTTTTCTTCACGGCCTCCGTGGCCATCTGGCCGGTGCTCTCCGGCAGCTCGATGCCGGTGTGCTCGCCGAGACCGAAGGCCGCGGCATAGCGCGCGAGCGTGTCGATCGGCAGACTGTCGCCGACGGTGTAGAAGAAGATGTTGCACGAGTCGCGGATGGCCTCGGTGACATTGTCATTGCCGTGCGTCGCGCCGGACGAGGCGATCCAGCACTTGGGGGCGTAGCCGGTGTCCTCATACTTGCGGAACGTGCCGGTGCATTGGATGCGCGTGCCGGTGGTGATGACACCCTCGGTCAGGCCGGCGATGGCCGTGCAGGGCTTGAACGTCGAGCCGGGAGAATACTGGCCGAGCAGCGCACGGTTGAACAGCGGCTCGTTCTCGGCGTCCTTGACGGCGTCGTAGCTCTCCTGACTCTGAAAGAGCGTCTGCAGGTCGAACGTCGGATAGTTGGCGATGGCCAGCGGCTGGCCGGTGGCGACATCGACCGCCACGAGCGCGCCGCCGCCGACGGCATCGCTGGTTTCCGTCGACTTGGACTTCATGTTCTCGATGCCTCTGGTCAGCGACTGCTCGGCCGCCGCCTGCAGGTCGAGGTCGATCGTGAGGCTGACCTGATCGCCCGGCTCCGGCTCTTTGGTGTACGTCGTGCCGGTGACGGTGCCGGATGCGTTTTTCGTCACGATGGCCGTGCCGTTCGTGCCGTGGAGGTATTTCTCAAAGGCGAGCTCGGCCCCGTCCTTGCCGACGGTCGCGCTCATGGGGTAGCCCTGGGTCTTATAGGTCGTGTATTCCTCGGCGTTCATCTTGCCCGTGTAGCCGAGCAGGTGCGCCGCGAGATTCGTGTGGTACTGGCGCGTATAGGACACCGTGACCTCGAAGCCGGGGACGTTATTTTCCTTCAGCGACGTGATGAGCTCCATGCTCGCGTCCTGAACGAAGATATAGTCCGGCAGGTAGAGCTTGTCGATATAGCGCGTCTTGATCGAGTAGCGCAGGCCGGCGATGATGCGCATATCGGCCGCGGAATAGTTGTTGTTGATCTCAAACTTTTCGCGGCAGTAGCTCATGAGCTCCACGGCCGTGGCCTCCTCGTCGAGGCCGGCGTATTTGAGGAAGCCCTTGAGCTGGGTGCGCTGCGTGTCGTTCATGTCCGTGTACTCGAACGGGGGCTCGGCCGTGACCGGCAGCTCGTCGACATACGTGTCGCCGCAGGCGGCGACGGTGCGCGCCATCCGCAGGAGGATGCCGTTCGGATCATCCTGCTCGAAGAGGTCGTCGGGATTGAAGACGAGGTTATTGCAGCTTGTGTTCGACACGAGCACGCGGCCGTAGCGGTCGAGGATGCTGCCGCGCGCGGCCTCCACGGTCTGGGAGCTGGCGACGCTGTTGCGGTTTTCCTCATAATACGCCTTGCCGTCGACGATCTGCAGCTTATAGAGCGCGACGACGAACACGATCACGAGCAGCACGAGGATGCACGCGAGCGCGGTGACGCGGCCGGGTTTGATGGGTTTTTCCATGGCGAAGATCCTTTCGGGGGTCGGGCGCGCCGAAAAACTCAGCGCAGGGCACGCCGGCGGTGAAACGCACGGCTGATATAGTAATACGGGACGGCGAGCGGCAGCGAGAGCACGCTCTGCCCCAGCGCCACGGCCAACAGCCGCCAGAACGACGCGCCGTGGAAGATCCACAGGCGGAACATCTGGCAGAAGGCCGTGAGCAGAAACGCAGCCAGACACGTCACGAGAAACGGCAGCAGGCTGTTGTTGATGAGATACTCCGCGAGCATACCGGCGCCGAAGCCGATGACCGCGAAGAGCACGGCGAAGAGCATCCCCGTGCCGGGGTAGCCCATGGCGCCAAAATAGCCCGCGATGAGGCCGAACACCGCGCCCCACGTGCCGCCCTCGAACACGCCGACCGCCACAACGACTGCCGGCACGAACATGGCGTGCACGCCGAAGAGCGCAATGTGCGCAAAGACCGTGTTCTGCAGCAGGAGCGTCACGGCCATGTACAGCGCGCACCAGAGCACGCGGTGTACCTTATCCTTGTTGATGAGATCGGCCCACATGTCAGCTCACCACGTCGAAGTCTTTGATGACGAACACCTGCAGCAGCTCGCCGAGGTCACACGCGGGCGTGATGACGCCGTAGGTCTGCTGGCCGCCGGCCTCGGTGCGCACGTCCGTGATCGTGCCGACGACGAGGCCCGCCGGGAACGCGCCGCCCTTGCCGGACGTGAGCACGGTGTCGCCGGTGAAGATGCTCATGCCCTCGGCCAGATAGCCGAAGCGGACGCAGCCCTGCTGCATGAGCGCGAAGTCGCCGAGGACCATGGCCGTCGCGCCGCTGCCGCTGACATAGCCGCCGACGCTCATATCCACGTCGATGACCGTGCGCACGGTCGCCCAGGTGCTGCCGGTCTCGATGACCTGACCGACGAGCGCGCCGGACTCGTTCATGACGCAGTCGCCGACCTCGATGCCGCTGTCGCTGCCCTTGCTGAGCGTGAGCGTGCTCGACCAGTTCGACGCGCCGTAGGACACGACGTTCGCAGGCTCGAGCTCGAAGTCCGTGTGCCGCTGCGTGAAGCCCAGCAGGTCACGATAGCGCTCGTTTTCCGCGATCGCCTCCTGCCCTTCACGCGCCTGCGCCTGAGCCTCGGCCAGCTGCGTGCGCAGCTGCTCGTTTTCGGCCTGGAGCTGGTCATATTTATAAATGTAGCCGTAGATGCTCTCGAGCCACTGCGCCGTGACGGTCGCGGCCTTCTGCAGCGGCGCGCGCACGATGCCGTCGAGATTCGTGAGGAATCCCGCCTTGCCGCCGAGCGCCCCGGCGATCAGCGCGAGCACGAGCACGACCGCGACCACGATCGCGCCGACGCGCGCGCCTTTCTTTTTCAGATACGTTTTCCAGTTCAAAGCAGCTCGACTCCCAGTTCGTTCAGCAGTTGTCCCAGCCTGCACAGCGGCAGGCCCATCACGTTGAAATAATCGCCGTCCAGATGCGCGACGAACAGCGCGCCGCGGCCCTGAATGCCGTAAGCGCCGGCCTTGTCCATCGGCTCGCCGGTGGCGATGTAGCGCTCGATCTCCCCGGACGTGAGGGGGCGAAAGCGCACGGCCGTGCGCTCGGCCGCCTGCCGCAGCTCGCCGCCGCGCAGCACGGCGACGCCGGTGTAGACGATGTGCTCGCGCCCGGAAAGGGCCGTGAGCATGCGCACGGCGTCGTCATGATCTCGCGGCTTGCCGAGGATGGCGCCGTCGAGATAGACGATCGTGTCCGCCGCGATAATGATGTCCTCCGGCGCGCAGGTCTGTGCGACCTCCTGCGCCTTGTGCAGGGACAGTTCGCGCACGGTCTGCTCCGGGCCGGCGCCCGGCGTCGCGCGCTCAGGGCCCTTTGCCGGCCGGATCGTCAGGTCCGGCACGCCGAGCATCTCCAGCAGCTCCCGCCGGCGCGGGGAGCCGGAGGCTAGAATCCAGTTCATGGTCGTTCCTCCCGGGCGGGTCATTCCACACCCCGATAATACAGGCCGCGGGTCAGCCCGTTCGGGCGATAATCCGTCAGGCCCAGATAACTCTGCGTGACCGCGACGCACTCACGCGGCGTCTCGGTCGTGAACATGAGGCGCACGCCCCAGAGACCCGCCGTTTCATAGTCCTCATGCTTGTCGGCGAGGTAGAGCTTGTGCGCGTTGAAGATCTGGTTGCGGTGACCGAACGCCGGCAGCACCGGGAACAGCGCCCCGCGCCGGTCGGCCAGATTGTTGGGCACGCTGCAGTTGCAGCGGCCCGCGCTGTTGCGGATGATGCACTGCTCGGTGATCATGCACGGCAGGCGGCCGTAGACGATCATCTCCGTGTCGATGCTCTTGGCAAGGTCGCGGATCTGCGCCACGCGCAGCTCGAACGACGCCGTCGCGCTCACGAGACCGGCCTGCTGCAGCACTTCCTCCGTGAAGGAGTTAAAGACATTGAGTCCAAAGTCGCCGCGCACGCGCATCCCCGCGCGGCGTGCGAAGAAGATATGGCCCATGTTGCCGACGAGCGCTTCCTGCACGCCGTTTTCGGCGGCGCGAGAGAGCATGGCGTGCATGTCCTCGGCCTGATCGTCCGTGATGACGCGCGGCAGCACCGCCGCGACCTGCGCCCCCTGCTCCAGGAACGGGGCGAGACGCGGAAAATCACTGTCGAGGATCTCGACCGGCACATATACATACGCCGGGCGCAGCGCGGCAAGCTCCTGCGTGAGCTGCTCGGCCTGATGCACCTGCACGATGAGCGCGGGGTCGGCAAAATAGCGCTTGCCCTCCGGGAGCTGCGGCAGCGGCAGGCTCCGCCGCTCGGGCAGAGCCGCACGCTCCTCCTTCAGGCCGGTGATGAGCCGGCGGCGCAGGTCGTTGACGGCGGCCGCCGGAAGATAGAGATCCGGGTCGATGCGGCTCTCGGTGCCGGTGGAATAATAGGGTGTGCCGCCCGTTTTGGCAAACTGGTCGGCGAGGCTCTGCGCGGTCAGCGGCGCGCGCTGCGCGGGCTCCGGCACGGGGCCGGTGAGCACGGCGCGGTGGCCTTCCTCGTCCATAACGGCGGCCATGACCGGCTCGCCGGTCTGCACCTTGGCATAAAACTTCACGGGCACGCGGCGGCGCTCGCCGTCGGCATACGCCTTGCGCGCGGCGGTGAACATTTTTTCCGCCTCGCGGTCGGGCTCAGCGGCGCGTGTGCCGAGCATGTCCGGCCCTTTTTTCCCGAGCAGGTAGCCCTGCGTGAAGCCCTGGCGCGAGAACGCCAGCGCGAGCCGGTCGTTTTCCTCCTGCGTGGGCACGCGGTGCTCATGGATGCAGCGGGCATACACGTCCGTGACCACGGCGACGTACTCCGGCCGCTTCATGCGGCCCTCGATCTTCACGCAGGCGACGCCAGCGTCCTCGAGCTGCTGCAAGTAGCCTGCCAGACAGTTGTCGCGCAGGCTCAGCGGATACTCGTCCATGCGGCCGCCCATGCTGTACTGCATGCGGCACGGCTGCGCGCACGCGCCGCGGTTGCCGCTGCGGCGGCCGATGAGCGCGCTCATATAGCACTGGCCGGAATAGCAGAAGCACAGCGCCCCGTGCACGAACACCTCGGTCTCGATGCTCGCGTGCTGCGAGATGAAGCGGATCTGCTCGAGCGAGAGCTCGCGCGCGAGCACGGCGCGGGTGATGCCCATCTCGGCCGCGGCCTCGACCCCGGCGAGATTGTGGATGCTCATCTGCGTGCTGGCGTGCAGCGGAATGTCCGGCAGAGCGGCGCGCAGCACGCGCGCGAGGCCCAGATCCTGCACAAGGATCGCGTCCGCCCCGGCGTCCGACGCCTGCTGCGCGAGCGCGGCGGCGGCGTCCATCTCGCGGTCGCCCACGAGGGTGTTGAGCGTGACGTAGACCTTGCAGCCGCGGATGTGACAGTAGCGCACGGCCTTGGCAAACGACTCCCGTGTGAAATTATCGGCGCTCCGGCGCGCGTTGAACCCGTCGCCAAAGCCCATATACACCGCGTCCGCCCCGTTTTGCACCGCCGCGATGACGGCGTCGAGGTTGCCCGCGGGCGCCAGCAGTTCCAGCATAGACCCACTCCCAGTTATAGTCATACATATAGCATTATAGCACAGCAGGCGCTCTTGCTACAAGTCAATTTTCATGCTATAATGTGAATCTATCATGAATTTCTAGTGACCCGAGGGGTAATTGCATGGATCGAGCCGAATTTACGCTGTCGCGGCCGGTGTGTCTGTCGCTGCCGGTCGAGGAAGTGGACAAGCTGCTGCGGGAAAAAGACGGGCGCTGCGCCCTGACATATCTGGCGCTGCTGCGCGCCGGCGGAAAGCCGTTTCCCGCCGAGAGCATCGGCCTGACCGAGCGCGAACTGCGCCAGACGATGGAGCGGCTGTGCGCGCTCGGGCTCGTCTCCGCCGCGGGGAAGTCGTCCCCTGCCCCGGCCGGCCGTACAGCACCCGCGGCAGACAAGCCGGGCGCGGCCGAGCCGAAGCTCGTGCCGGCGGCCGAGCTGCCGCAGTACACGGCCGAGGACATCGCCAGCCGGATGCTCAGCGACGAGCCGATGCAGACCGTGCGCCGCGAGGCCGAGCAGCTCTACGGCCGCAAGCTCACGACGCCCGAGATGAATATGCTCCTGGGCCTGCGGGACTATCTGGGTCTCCCGGCCGACGTGCTCATGGAGCTGATCCACTACGTGTTTCAGGAATACCGCGCCGAGCGCGGCCACGCCGGCACGCCGACGATGCGCCGGATCGAAAAGGAGGCCTATGCGTGGGCCGATCAGGAGATCCACACGACGGCGCAGGCGGAGGAATATTTACAGCGCAGACAGGCGCGGCGGGAATTGGCGCAGCAGGTGCTGCAGGTGCTGCAGATCCAGGACCGCGCGCCGAGCCGCACCGAGCGCGGCTACATCACGAGCTGGCTGGATATGGGCTTCGGCTGCGACGCCATCGCCGAGGCATACGACCGCACGGTCGTGGCGACCGGGGCGCGCAAGTGGGCGTACCTCAACCGCATCCTCATGAGCTGGCACGAAAAAGGGCTGCACACGCCCGAGGAGATCGAGACCGGCGACCCGCGCGCAGCGGGCAAGCGCCGCGCGGCGAATACCGCCGCACCGGCGGCCGAGCGCGACGATCTCGACCGCGTGGAGCAGCTGCTCCGCAAGATGGAGCAGACCAACACCTAAGGAGGGACCGGCATGGCCCGCAATGGGATCTATCTGGCGCGCGCCCGCGAGCAGATCGCGCAGCAGCGCGCGGAAAATGAGCGCGAGCACCGCCGCCGCGTGGACGACGCCTACCGCCGCGTGCCCGGCCTGCGCGCGCTCGATCAGACGCTGCAGCAGCAGATGATCGCGCTCGTCGGCCTGACGATGCGCCACGGCAGCGACCCGACAGAGGAGCTGCGCGCGCTCGAGCGCGCGAATCTCGACACGCAGGCGCAGCGTGCCGAACTGCTGACGGCGTACCACCTGCCGGTGGATTATACCGACGACATTTACACCTGCCCCCGCTGCCACGACACGGGCTATGTGCAGGGGCAGCCGTGCGAGTGCCTGCTGCGGCGCTACAACGCCGAGCTCACGCGCGACCTCAGCCGCCTGCTGCAGCACGGCGACGAGTCGTTCGAGCACTTCGACCTGACGCTCTACGACGAGAACGCGCGGCCGAAGATGGAGCGCGTGTTTCAGGTCTGCCGCTCGTTTGCGCAGACGTTCCGCCCCGGCACGATGAACCTGCTGCTGCAGGGCGGCACGGGGCTGGGCAAGACGTATCTGTCGGCGTGCATCGCGCGCGTCGTCGCGGGCGCGGGCTACGCCGTCGCCTATGAGACGGCCGCGAGCGCATTCGATGCGTTCGAGTGCGCAAAGTTCCAGCGCGGCAGCGCCGACGGCGAGGCCGCCGCGCAGCGCGTGGAACAGTATCTCGGCTGTGATCTGATGATCCTCGACGATCTCGGCACCGAGATGATCACGGCCTACTCCACGAGCGCGCTCTACACGCTCATCAACACGCGCCTGACGCGCGCCAAGGCCACCATCATCAGCACGAACTGCTCCAACGAGGAGCTGCAGAAAAAATACACGCCGCAGATCCTGTCGCGCATCGAGGGCGAATACCAGACGCTCCCGTTCGTGGGGCGGGACATCCGGCAGATCAAAAAGGAGCGCGAAGCATGAATCAGCACGAGATCACCGAGCGCCGCCCCCTGCTCGACGCAAGCGGCAACCTGACGGAACCCGGCTATGCGAAGTCCCTGCTGCCCGTCTACCGCCGGGGCGACATCCAGGCCAACAAGCTGCGCATCAAGGAATGGGACTACTACTGCATCAACAACGGCCACTTCGCCCTCGCCCTGACCATCGCGGACAACAGCTACATGGGGCTCGACTCCATCTCCCTGCTCAACCTCGACGAGGGGTGGGAGATCACGAAAAGCCCGATGAAGGCTTTCACGAACGGCAAGGTCTGCCTGCCCGAGAGCAGTGAACGCGGCGATGTACACAGCGCCGGGCGCAACTACAGCATCCTCTTCAAGAATGAGGGAGACCGCCGCGTGCTCATCGCGCAGATGAAAAACTTCGGCCCGGAGGGCTCGCTGTACGCGAAGGTGACGCTCACGGACATCCCGGCCGAGTCCATGGTCATCGCCACGCCCTTTGACAAGGACAAGCACTTTTACTACAACCAGAAGATCAACTGCATGCGCGCCGAGGGCACTGTGACCTACGGCTACCACAACCACACGTACACCTTTGACCCGGCGGACAGCTTCGCCGTGCTCGACTGGGGCCGCGGCGTGTGGACATATAAAAACACGTGGTACTGGGGCAGCGCCTCCGGTCTCGTGGACGGGGAGCGGTTCGGCTTCAACATCGGCTACGGCTTCGGCAACACGCGCGCCGCGAGCGAGAACATGCTCTTTTACAAGGGCCGGGCGCACAAGCTCAGCCAGGTCATCTTCCACATCCCCGGCGACGGCGGCAGGGCCACGCCGGACTATATGCGGCCCTGGACCTTCACGAGCGACGACGGCCGCTTCGAGATGGACTACACCCCCGTGCTCGACCGCGCGAGCTGTTCGGACGTGGGACTCATCAAGTCCGACCAGCACCAGGTGTTCGGC
>ERZ834859.3487-NODE-3487-length-11261-cov-7.074067_pt1 | contig 11261 bp, 5 predicted proteins | sample MGYA00519947_ERZ834859 | MGnify/ENA primary metagenome ERZ834859 (study PRJEB31850, sample SAMEA3708763) | human gut metagenome | biome: human gut; feature: human-associated habitat; material: faeces | place: China | collected 2014 ...
TGGCCGCATTGTGGAGCGCGGCACGCATGACGAGCTGCTGGCAAAAGATACGATCTATCAGGAAATTTACCATTCCCAGATGAAAGGGGGCGACGCAGATGGCGAAGCCATTCGGCGGTAAGCGCCCGCAGGACCTGCGGCACACGCTGCGCCGCTTCATGGACTATCTGGGCCGCCACAAAATCATGCTCGGCGTCGTCGGCCTGCTGGCGGCGGTCAGTGCGCTGGCCGCGCTGCTGGGCACCTACATGATCCGCCCCATCGTCAACGGCGTGCTGGAAAACGGCAGCGCCGCCTATCTGGCCGGCGTCGTGGCGCTGACCGCGGGCATCTACATCGTCGGCGCACTGTCTACCTTGGGCTACACCCAGCTCATGGTCCGTGCCGCGCAGAAGATTTTGCAGGACATCCGCCGCGACCTGTTCGCACATCTGCAGACGCTGCCGCTGCACTACTTTGACACGAACCGCAAGGGCGATCTGATGAGCCTGTTCACGAACGACGTGGACACGATCTCGGACGCGCTGAACAACAGCTTTGCGGTGGTCATCCAGACCTTTATTCAGGTCGCAGGCACGCTGCTTTTGCTGTTCATCCTCAACTGGCGGCTCTCGCTGCTGGTGGTCGTTGGCTATATTGCTATGTTCTGGTATATCAACTACTCGACACAGCGCAGCCGCGCCTTTTATGCGCGCCAGCAGGCCAGCCTCGGTGAGCTGGACGCCTACATGGAGGAGATGATCGCCGGGCAGAAGGTCGTCAAGGTGTTCACCCACGAACAGCAGACCCTTGCCGGCTTCCGTGAGTTGAACGACCAGCTGAAGGAAAGCGCCAAGCAGGCCAACGCCTTCTCCAACATCATGATGCCGGTCAACGCCCAGTTGGGCAACATCAGCTACGCCGTGTGCGCGCTGGTGGGTGCCGCCATGGCCGTTGGCGACGTTGGCGGCATGACCCTTGGTACCGTGGTGGCCTTTCTCAGTCTGAACAAGGGCTTCAATATGCCCATCAGTCAGGTGTCCATGCAGGCCAACAGCGTCATCATGGCACTGGCTGGTGCGGAGCGCATCTTCAAGATGATGGACGAGCCCAGCGAGACCGATGAGGGCTATGTGACGCTGGTAAATGCCAAGTACGACCGCAACGACCAGCTGGTGGAAACTGCCGAGCGCACCGGCCTGTGGGCGTGGAAGCACCCCCACCACGATGGCACCGTTACCTACCACAAGCTGGCGGGCGACATCACCTTTACAGACGTGGACTTTGGCTATGTGCCGGAAAAAACGGTGCTGCACGATATCAACCTGTACGGCCGTCCGGGACAGAAGATCGCCTTTGTCGGCTCCACCGGTGCGGGCAAGACTACCATTACCAACCTGATCAACCGCTTCTACGATATTCAGGACGGCAAGATCCGCTATGACGGTATCAACATCCATAAGATCAAAAAGGCCGATCTGCGCCGCTCGCTGGGCATCGTGCTGCAGGACACCCACCTGTTTACCGGCACGGTGATGGAGAACATCCGCTACGGACGGCTGGAGGCCACCGATGAAGAGTGCATCGCCGCCGCCCGCCTTGCCAACGCCGATGGCTTTATCAAGCGCCTGCCGGAGGGCTACAACACTATGCTGACCGGCGATGGTGCCAACCTCTCGCAGGGACAGCGCCAGCTGCTTGCCATTGCCCGCGCAACCGTTGCTGATCCCCCGGTGCTGATTTTGGACGAGGCGACCTCCTCCATTGATACCCGCACCGAAGCGCTGGTGCAGCGCGGCATGGACGGCCTGATGTACGGCCGCACCAGCTTTGTCATCGCGCACCGCCTGTCCACCGTCCGCAATGCAGACTGCATCGTGGTGCTGGAACAGGGCCGCATCATCGAGCGCGGCAGCCACGACGAGCTGATCGCCAAAAAGGGCAAGTATTACCAGCTTTATACCGGCAATCTGGCCGAGAACTAAGCAATTTCCCACCTTCTCACAAAGCCGCCGCACAGCCATGCCGCCGTGCGGCGGCTTTTTTTATCTCCCGTGAAAATGGTATACAAACGCCCCGGGCTGTGCTAGAATGGAGCAAACGAGTAGAAAAGGCTGGTGAGTGTATGCACCCTTTGACGGAATATCCCCGCCCCGCCATGCGCCGGGACAGCTACGAGAACCTGAACGGCCCGTGGCAGTACGCCATCACCGCTTCGGCACAGCGCCCGGCGGGCTGGGACGGTGAGATCTTAGTGCCCTACGCGCCGGAGTGCCGCACCTCCGGGGTGGGGCGCACATTGCAGCCCGGGCAGTGGCTGCACTACCACCGATACTTTGCGCCGCCCGCCGGGACGGGCGGACGGGTGCTGCTGCATTTCGGTGCAGTGGACTACGCCTGTGCCGTGCAGGTGAACGGACATCTGGTGGGCGGCCACCGGGGCGGCTACTGGCCCTTTACGCTGGATATCACCGCGCAGCTCAACGGCACAGGCCGCAACAGCCTGTGGGTTGCGGTGCAGGATCCCACCGGCCACGGCACACAGGCGCGGGGCAAGCAGACTTTGCAGCCCGGCGGGATGTTCTACCCCGCCCAGAGCGGCATCTGGCAGACGGTCTGGCTGGAGCGCGTGCCGGAAAATTACATTCAATCTCTCACCGTTACGCCGGACTACGATGCCCGCACCGTGACCGTGAAAGCCCATACCTCTGCACCCGGCGGCGCGGCGAACCTGTGGGCGGTGGTGCGCGCCGGGGGTGTGACCATTGCCGAGGACTGGGGCAGCGATGAGGCCGGCCAGGACGGTGAAGTGACGCTGCATATTGCGGACGAGTATTTCTTCCCATGGAGCCCGGACACGCCCTTTTTGTATGACCTGACCGTGGGCACCACGCAGGGAGAGGAAGAACAGTTCGACACCGTGCACAGCTACTTTGCCCTGCGCAAGTGGAGCTGCGCACCGGACGAAAAGGGCGTGCTGCGCTTTTGCCTGAATGACAAGCCTATCCTGCTCAACGGCCTGCTGGATCAGGGCTACTGGCCGGAGGGACTGTACACCCCGCCTTCGGATGCGGCGGTGGAGCGGGAGCTGAGCGAGGTAAAGGCGCTGGGTTACAATCTTCTGCGCAAGCACGCAAAGATCGAGCCGCAGCGTTGGTACTACCACTGCGACAAGCTGGGTCTTGTGGTCTGGCAGGATATGGTCAACGGCGGCAGCAAGTATAACCTGTGGTTCGTCACCTACCTGACCAATGTTTTGCAGCCGCTTATGCGCCGCCTGCCGGACAAGGCGGCGCTGTGGGGGCTGCTGAGCCGGGGCAGCGAGAGCAGCCGCACCGAATACCGCCGGGAGCTGGAAGATACAGTGCAGGCGCTGCGCTGCCACCCCTGCGTGGGCTGCTGGGTGCCCTTTAACGAGGGCTGGGGACAGTACGATGCCGCCGGGGCGGTGCAAGCCATCCGCGCGCTGGACGATACCCGCCTTGTGGACGAGGCCAGCGGCTGGTACGATCAGGGCGGCGGGGATGTATACTCCCTGCACAACTACTTCTACCCCCTGCGGGTGCGCCCGCAGACGCGCGCCGTAGCGCTGAGCGAGTATGGCGGTATTGCATGGCCCATGCCGGGGCACGAGCCGCCCCGCAAGACCTACGGCTACGGCACGGCCAAAAGCCGGGAGGAGCTGACTGCCCGCTACAAAAAATTGCAGCTGGGCACGGTGCTGCCGCAGCTGCAAAAGGGGCTTTCGGCGCTGGTGTACACCCAGCTGACCGACGTGGAGGATGAGGTGAACGGCCTGTTCACCTACGACCGCACCGCCATCAAGCCGGACGCCAACGCCGTCCGTTCGGTGAACGCTGCCCTTGCCGCAGAGTTTGCAAGGGTAGTAAAATAGAACGCCTTTGGCGCGGGACGATTGGAAATGGCCTCAGCTATCGGGTTGCGGCACCCAGCATCCGCATCGTGCCTTGGGTGGCACTTGCGTCTTGCTGGCCGCTGCCCCAACAACTCCTCCCTGTTTCCGCCACTGGCGGCGGTCGTTGTCGTTGCACTCTGGCAATCTTCAGCGGAAAATATATTCTTATGTTTGGGGCTGTTGCAAAATAAAAATGCGATAGCAACTAGCACAAAGAAATAGTGCAAAAACAGAGACCCGGAACCCTTTTTGAGCCATTTTGGCCCTGAAAAGGTTCCGGGTTTTGTGCATATTTTTTCAGAGAGCTATTTTGCAACGGCCCCTTTTTGGCAGGATGGACTTCGTCATTTTTGACAAACCCCGACAGCCCGGCTTAGAGCCTTCTCCAAAGTTTTCGGCGCATTCTTGACAGTACTTTTCTGATATATTAATATATTAACGACAACTCTCATCTGATATGGTGAGGGATTTCCGTACGGCATTCACAAACTGTATTCATTTTTTCGACTAAGAAAAGGAGAAAAGACCATGGAACTGAGCAGACGTGACTTTATGCGTAGCACCGCCGCCTTTACAGCTGTTGCCAGTGTGCTGGGCACCAGTGGCATCGCCTTTGCCCAGGACGCCGACCAGAACTGTCTGGTCAAGGTGGACAGCCCCGACCGCAATGCGCTGGCCAAGCGTTTCAAGGCCGGCAGTGCTGCCGGAGTGGAGTACTATGCCTACAACCCTCGCCGTTACGCCCCTGCCCTGAAGGGGAAGCTGCCCCTGATCGTTTTCCTCCACGGTGAGGACGGTGTGGGCCCCAACGGCACCCAGCTTACCGCCAACGACGGTGCCACCTTCTACATTTCTGACGAAATGATCCAGAAGAACCCCACCTACCTGTTTGCACCCCAGTGCCCCGGCAAGAACTGGACCGACCCGGACACCGTTACGGCCTTGAAGTCTGCTATCGACAGCTATGTGGCTGCCCACCGCATCGACCCGGACCGTATCTACATCGAGGGTATGTCCATGGGCGGTACCGGTGTCTGGAACATGATCCTGGCCTACCCCTACTACTTTGCCGCTGCCATCCCCATGTGCGGCATGGTGCCTGCCCAGTGGTACAACGTCCCCGGCGCATTTGAGGCCATCAAGAACACCCCTGTCTGGGCCTACCACTGCAAGGATGACCCCGAGATGCCCGAGGCTGAGACCGCCAAGGCTGTGCAGGCCCTGAAGGATGCCGGCTGCTCCTGCGTGAAGTACGAGGGCTTTACCGCCGGTTCCATGCCGGAGCCCCACAAGGTCTGGGAGCGGGTGTACAGCATCGGCACCCCCTATAACTGGATGTTCACCCAGTCCCTCACCCGGACCCAGCACGGCAAGCTAAACCCCAACATGATGTTCAGTCACTACCCGGTAAAGTACAACATCACCCGTGTTATGGACTTTGGCATGGACACCCTGTGGGTGCTGGATCTGGGCAAGGAAGCCCTGGTCATTGACACCGCCATGGGCGGCTCCGGCGCAGCAGACCTTTATGCCTACCTGCGGGAAAACGTGCTGACCAACCCTGACGCAGAGCTGGATATCCTGCTGACCCACAAGCACGGCGACCACATTCTGGGCATCCCCTCCCTGCTGAAGTCCGGCAAGGTCCGCCGCACCTATATCCACCCCGATGACCGGGAGGACCTGATCTCCAGCATGCAGAAATTCTTCGGTCTCACCGCCGAGGACCTGAAGCTGGTGAACATCGTAGATGGTGACACGGTCCGCATCGGCTCTGAGGAGCTGGAAGTGGTGGACGTGCCGGGCCACACCAAGGGCTCTGTGGTGTTCTTCTACAAGGACTACATCTTTACCGGTGACGCCGTTGGTTCTGGCGACCTGTTCATGATGGAAGCTGCCACCGACACCTATCTGCCGAGTCTGGAGCACTTCATGGCAGAGGTGCTGCTGCGGAACGAGGATGTGGACTACGAGCTGCTGACGGGCCACTGGGAGAACCTGAACCCCTTCAGCGTGGAGTACCTCCGCCATATGCTCATTCTGGTCAAGGGCGTCATCCGGGGCGATATTCCCATCGGCTACTACACCCGCAAGCCCGGCCGCTGGGCAGGCTACTTGGATGCCAACATCTTCTACCCCTACGCTGTCCTCAGCTACGAGAACGAGAAGTGATGTACGCTAAGACTCTGTTTCCTTGGCGGCATTCCCTGACTTTCTAACATATAAAGCAGACCCGGCACCGGCTCCGAAAGAGCCTGCTGGGTCTGCTTTGTAGTTCTATAATAAAAAATGGGGTCGGGATTTTCCCCGACCCCATTTTGCGATTTTTATACTGTTATCAGCTGTTGGCGCTGGTGGCGTTTACGATCTTGGAAGCGGGCAGCTTGCCCATGGCAGAGCTGCTCAGGGTGCTGTCCAGCTGGGCACCGTAGGCGGCAAGGGCATCGTTCAGCTCCTCGCCCTTCATGTCGCTCAAAATCTGGCTGCGCAGAGCATCCAGCGTGGAAACACTCAGCGGATCCAGACGGACGGCCAGCATTATGGCGTAGCCGGTGTACTGGATGGCGGCTGCCTGTCCGTAGGCAAGGCCGCGCAGGGTATCGGCGGCACCCTCCTGCGTAAAGGCATCGGTCAGGTCGCTCTCGCTCAGCAGGTCGGTCTGCAGGGTGCTGGTGGAGGGTACCTCGGCGTCCAGCACGGCGCAAATATCGGTCAGTGCGCTGCTTGCGATGCTGTTAAAGGCGGTCAGCTGGCTGGAGGCGTCCTCCGGGGCAGCGGCGTTGTAGCTGTCCGCAGCCTTCTGGGCAAGGGAGAGCATCTCGGCCTTCTGGTCATCGCTGGCAAAGGCGAAGGTGCTGGTGTTGTACAGAGGCACGGTGATAAAGCCGATCTCGTACATGGTGCTGTCCAGATGCTCGGTCAGCTCGCCATCCTCCACAGGGGTCTCGCCGTCCTTGCCGTAGACAAGATCCAGCAGCAGGACCTGCTTGTACTGCAGCTGCTGGAACAGCTTCAAAGTCTCCAGCCCGATGCCGTTGGCAGTGTAGGCATCGCCGTAGTTATCCATCAACTGCTGGGCGTAGCTGTCGGCGGCAGACTTCTGCTCCTCGGTCAGCTGGCCGCCCAGTTCAGTAAAGCGGGCATCCACAGCGGCAAAGGTCTGCAAGGTCTCAAGGGTCTTTTGCGCCACATAGTCCTTTACCACGGTGGTTTCGCCGGTGTCGGCATCGGTGGTGATGGTGGCCTTGAGGAAGGAATTCACCTTGCTGGTGTCCTGCTCAGAGTCCGCCAGCTGTGCAGCCTGCTGGTAGGCATCGTACTGCGCCAGCAGATATAAGCCGCTGGTCACCTCAAAATCGCCGATCTTGCCCACGGTGTCCGGGGTGGAGAATACACAGCCTACAAGGCTGACGGTCAGTGCAAGTGCGCATACCAGCGCAAGCAGTTTCTTTTTCATTGGTTTGGCTCCTTGTTGTTCAAAATGGCATCCATGGCTTTCAGGATGCTTTGCAGCAGTTCCAGCGGCTTTTCGTCCGGCTGCAATACCACCGAGAGATAGGGTTTGCTGCCCGCTCCGGCGGTGACACGGCCATTGAAAGCCTGCAGCAGGCCGCGGATCATGGCAAGTTCCAGCGTTTCCAGGTTCAGCACGAGGGTGTCCTTCTTCTGGGTCACCTCGTACACGCCCACGGCGGCGGCCTGCACGCGGACAAGGGAGACGTTGACCAGATCACTCACCGAGGGCGGCGGGTCGCCGTAGCGGTCAATGAGCTCGTCCAGCACATCGGCGGCGTCCTCCGGGGTCTGGATGGCGGCAATGCGCTTGTAAGCTTCGATGCGCCCCGCGCCGTCCGGGATATACTTTTCCGGGATGAAGGCGTCCACCCGCAGGTCCACAAGACAATCGCTCTTGTCCCGCTGGACAGGCTCGCCCCGTGCCCGGGAGATGGCCTGTCCCAGCATTTTGACGTAGAGGTCGTAGCCCACGGCTTCCATGTGGCCGTGCTGGCTGTGCCCCAGCAGACTGCCCGCGCCGCGGATCTGCAGATCCCGCATGGCGATGCGGAAGCCGGAGCCGAAAGCGGTAAACTCCCGGATGGCGGAAAGCCGCTTCTGGGCGATATCGGTCAGGGTCTTGTCCCGGCGGAAGGTGAAGTAGGCGTAGGCTTTGCGGCCGGAGCGTCCCACCCGCCCACGGATCTGGTACAGCTGTGCCAGACCCATGCGGTCGGCGTCCTCAATGATGAGGGTGTTGCAGTTGCGCACATCAATGCCGGTCTCGATGAGGGTGGTGCAGACCAGAATATCGATCTCGCCGTTCAGCAGGTGCTGCCACACGGGGTTCAGCTCTTCTTCGGTCATCTTGCCGTGGGCGATGCCCACCCGCGCACCCGGCACCATCTGGCTGACATGGGCGGCGCAGGATTCAATGTTGTCCACCCGGTTGTGCAGGTAGTACACCTGCCCGCCCCGGGCAAGTTCTTTCTTCATGGCTTCGGCAAGGATGACATCGTTATATTCCAGCACAAAAGTCTCCACCGGCTGCCGCTCGATGGGCGGCTGCTCGATGGTGGAAAGGTCCCGAATGCCGCTCATTGCCATGTTCAGGGTGCGGGGGATGGGGGTGGCCGACAGGGTGAGCATATCCACCCCGATGAAGTTTTCCTTCAGCTTTTCCTTGTGCTTCACGCCAAAGCGCTGTTCCTCGTCGATGATGACAAGGCCGAGGTCGTGGAACTTCACGTCCTTGGACAGCAGCCGGTGGGTGCCCACCACGATATCCACGCTGCCGGCCTGCAGGCCGCGCAGGGTCTCCTTTTGCTGCTTGGCGGTACGGAAGCGAGACAGCATCCCGATCTTCACCGGGAAAGCCTCCATGCGGGAGAGCAGGGTGTTGTAGTGCTGCCACGCCAGCAGGGTGGTGGGTGCCAGCAGGGCGCATTGCTTGCCGCCCATGATGCACTTGAAGGCGGCGCGCAGCGCCACCTCGGTCTTGCCCACGCCCACATCGCCGCAGAGCAGCCGATCCATGGGGTAGCCCTTTTCCATGTCCTGCTTGATCTCGGCGGTGGCGTGCAGCTGGTCGTCGGTCTCGTCGTAGTCAAAGCGGGTCTCAAAGTCCCGCTGCCAGTCGCCGTCCGGCGGGAAGGCGTAGCCCGTGGCCTGACGGCGGCGGGCGTAAAGCTCGATCAGCTCCTGCGCCATCTCCTCGGTGGCCTTTTTCACCTTGGCGCGGGTGCGCTGCCACTCGGTGCCGCCCAGCTTTGCAAGCTTTACCTTTTCCTCATCGCCGGGGGCGGTGTAGCGGCTGAGCAGATCCAGCTGGGTCACCGGCACATACAGCACATCCGAGCCGGAATACTGCACCTTGAGGTAGTCCTTGGTAGCGCCCTGCACCTCCAGCCGCTGGATACCGGCGTACATCCCGATGCCGTGGCTCTGGTGCACCACATAGTCCCCGGGCTTGATGTCTGAAAGACTGGACAGGGCGTTTTTGTTCTTCTTGCGCTTTTTGGCTTCGGCGGCGGCTTCCTCGTCCAGCCCGTGACGGCGGCTGGAAAGCACCGCTGCGTGGGCAAAGGGGAAGGTGCACCCGGCAGTCAGATGCCCGGGCAGTACCTGTAAAATACCCTTGGCGGGGCGCACATCCCGGCTCATGCTCACGGCATAGCCCTTGTCGGCAAGGTCGCGGGTCAAAGCGGCTGCGCCCTTGGGCGTACCGGCAAACAGAGTGACGGCGTAGCCTTGGGCGATGAGCGGGTCTAAGTCCTCCCGCAGGGAGGCAAGGTCGCCGTTCCAGTTGGGGGCGGCAAAGGCCTCGGCGTTGATGAGGTCTTTCAGCTTGAACTCGTTCATCCCGCGCAGAAAGTTCTCGCACAGCAGGGTACTGCTGCTCTGGGCGGCAATGACAAGATCGTCCATGGTCTGGTACAGCACATCCAGCCCGGGGCAGAGCACGCCCTCTTCCAGCAGTCCGGTCAGCTCCTCGCTGCGGCGGAACTCAGTGGCCTTTTGGGCATCCCGGATGCCGCCAACTTCATCCAGAATGAACAGCGGCGCGTCCAGATGGTCCAGCAGTGTGGCGGGGGCGGGGTAGCGGATGCCGTAATATTTATCCATGGCCTCCGGCATCAGGCCGGAATCCAGCTGGGAAAGATCGGCTTCGGTGGCCTTTTCCAGCGCGGTGCGGTGCTTGCCGCGCGCCTTTTTGATGGCGCTGCGCAGCGCCTCGGCAGTCTCGGAGGTGCTGCCGAACAGCACCTCGCGGGCAGGGGAGAGGTATATTTTTTCCAGTGCACCGTCCCGCCGCTGGGTCAGCAGGTCAAAGGAGGACATGGAGTCGATCTCGTCGTCCCAGTATTCCACGCGGGCGGGCTGACGCATATCCGGCGCGTAGATATCCACGATATCGCCGCGCACACTGAACTGCCCCGGGCCGTCCACCTGACTGCGGCGCACATACCCGGCGGCAAACAGCCGCGCCACCAGCGCTTCGCGGTTATACACCGTGCCGGGCTTTAAGGTGAGGGTATTCTGAATGAACTCGGCCCGGGGCACGGTGTACTGCAAAAGCGCTTCGGCGGGCACGCAGACGGCCTGCAGCCGCCCGCCCGCCAGTGCGCCCAGCACCGAAAGGCGGCGGTACTCGTACTCGCGGCCTGCACCCTCCACCGGGCGCAGCATAAAGTCGCGCGGGGGGAACACCGCAGCAGTAAGCCCCAGCGCCTTGAGGTCGTCCGCAAAGTGGGTGGCCTCGGCCTCGCCGGGGGTCACGATGCACAGCACCCGGTCAAGGTCCTTTTGCAGGGCGGCGTACAGCAGGGCACGGCCCGCAGGCGGCAGGCCGAACAGCGCCGCCGGGCCCGGGGTGTGCAGGCTCTCCGCGATCTTCTGATATTCCGCTGTGCTTTTCAGCAGCGCTTCGTACATCGTAGACCTCCTCTCGTCTAAACCTCTCAGCCTTCGCTGGCGCTCGGCAGCTCCCCTGATAGGGGAGCCCTTGGCATATCGTCGTGTTTTCGAGCTCTGGCGCTTCGCTCCTGTTTGCCCGACGGCAGATGTTCGTTTTGGAGCCGCAGGCGATCATATCGAAAAATAAACCCTATGCCAAGGCCTCTCCTACTAGGAGAGGTGGCATTGCGCAGCAATGACGGAGAGGTTTATCCTCCCTCACCCGTTATACTTGCTCTGCGCCAGACCCAGCTTACCGTCCATGATAAGCTTTGCGGCGGCTTCAAGGTCGGGGTAGCGGTCGGCCATGGCCTTGGCATCCTCGGGCGGGAACTTGCCCAGCACCCAGTCGGCAAGGTCATAGTCCGGGCGGGGCTTGGCACCCACGCCGATGCGGATGCGGGGGAAGTTCTCC
>ERZ834859.3491-NODE-3491-length-11248-cov-3.880729_pt1 | contig 11248 bp, 7 predicted proteins | sample MGYA00519947_ERZ834859 | MGnify/ENA primary metagenome ERZ834859 (study PRJEB31850, sample SAMEA3708763) | human gut metagenome | biome: human gut; feature: human-associated habitat; material: faeces | place: China | collected 2014 ...
ATCATAGAACATTTTTGTGCCCTGTGCCGTATGTCCACAAAGTAGGAATTAAGGGCAAAAATCAAAAATTTCCACGATTGCGGAACGGGTATGGTATAATGGGATGGACGGCGGCAGCCAGCCGCAGGAAGGAGCGATGTATCTATGAAAACCCGCATTTCCGTACAGGAACGCCTGAAAGATTTACGGGTAGAACGGGGCTTAAATCTGGAAGAACTGGCGCAGGAAACCGGCATTTCAAAATCAGCCCTCGGCAGCTATGAAAACGACAATGATGAATACAAGGAAATCAATCACGGCAGCCTGTTGAAGCTGGCAGACTTTTATCAGGTGTCCGTTGACTATCTGCTCGGCCTTACCAACAATCGGAAATATGAAAACACGCCGATAGAAGAATTACATTTGAGTGATGAAGTCGTGGAACTGCTGAAAAGTGAACGCTTCAACAACCGGCTGCTGTGTGAGATTATCTCCCATGAAAAATTCAAGGAACTGCTGGCAGACGCAGAAATCTATGTGGACGGGATAGCAACCATGCACTTCCATGACACAAACAGCTCACTGGCTGCTTTACGGGCTATGGTACTGGAAGAACACCCCGAAGCTGCGGCAGACCGGGCAATCAAAGTGTTGGAAGCCTGTCAGATAGAGGAAGAAGATTTTTTCTGCCATGTGACGCACAAAACATGGGACGTCATTCTCCATGATATACGCAAGGCGCACGAAAATGACAGCGAAAGTGCGCCGGATACCACGCCCGCCGATGAACTGATACGGGAAGTACAAAAGGCCATGCAATCGCCGGGGGACAGGGTTCAGCAATTCACGGAGATATTCTGCAAGGCGTTCCGGCTCAAATACAAGCGGCTCTCACAAGAGGAACGAAGCCTTTTGAAAAAGCTGTTCAAGAAATCCCCGCTGATAAAACAGTCTGGTATGAACTTCCGGCGCAGGCCGTGGAAATAAAAACAGCCGTTGTAGGATTTTGTTCCTACAGCGGCTGTTTTTATTTATGAATCTTCTCCAACAAAAGACAGGATATTTTCATCAGTTTGTAATGTAATTGTTGCGCTTTCTGAATCATCAGAATAAACTCTTGTTCCATATACGCCTGTAACAGGCTCCTCTAAATTTTCAAAAGTTAATCCGAGTTTCGAAGAAGAATTGTCAATCTTTTCAAGCGAATATGTACCTGTCCATTCTTGTTTATGAGTGTTATCTGTTAAGATAAAACTTTTTTCTTCAAAACTCAATGTCAAATCCAATACTGGTATGTCATCATGCACTGAACCTGAGAATAACATATTACCATCTAAATCAGTAATAAATTCTAAAGACCAGTTATATGATGATACCGACCGAGTTTGGGAAGAATCACACGAACATAAGCCTACACACATAAAAAAACATACGCATATTGCCAATAACCGTTTCATTTTACCTATTACCAACCTTAATTCACAACTGTTTTGCATTTAATTAGGGAAGTGTCACAGGGTAAGAAATAGCGAAAGCTCCACCGCCTGCCAAGGCATTATTAGCGGTAGCAACACCAGAAACAGAAACCGTTCCCTTATCTCCGCTATTACCTGTTCTTCCAGTATCCACATCAGTTTCGATTGTTTCTTCACCGTCGGCTAATTCTGCAAATGCCGTATTGGTGGATTTTTTGTTCATAAGCACATTAACTGTACCAGTCATACCAGTGAACTCCGGTTTTGGAGATTCATACCACGGTACATACAACTTCACATGAACTTGAATCCCATCATCCTCATCATAAGTTGCATAAGAGTTAATACGAACATTAGCGACTGCTCTTTTGGTGACACCATCGGAAATCATAACATCGGTTAAGTATCCGTCATATTCTCCAATGACTACCGGCTGTTGAGTATCCGTTATTTCCGTTGTTGTTTCCGCTGCAAAAGCAGGAACCGCACTCACAGAAAAAAGCATACAAAACGCTACCAACGAGGTAAACAATCTTTTACTAAATTTTTTCATAAACAATACTCCTTTCTAAAATGACCAGAACCTACATTTTTTGTATTCAGTTATTGGCAATATGCTACTAACCTGCAAGCACACTCTCAAATCATAAAATGTTTCAAATGTACTTGTTTTATTTTATGATAGCACTTATTTACATTGGGTGCAATAGAAAATATACACCATTAAAATTTAATTTTTTGTGCAAATCGAATCAAATATAAAATTATATCGCTTTAGATATTGTCCTGTTCTAATTTAATCACATTCATAATACCACAATTCAAGGCTTCACAAATGCGAACCAGCGTTTCCATGCTGATATTCTTTCCCTTGCCCATGTTGGCAATCATATTTGTGGTAAGACCGGCGGCAAGCCGCAAATCCTCTTTCCTCATGCCACGCTCTTTCAGTGTGTTCCATAGTGGCTGATAACTAATGTGCATAGGCTTCCCGCCTTTCTTTCCATCGTCAAGTGTTTTATACCCATTATAGCAGAAATCTTGCGTTTCCACAATATTTCTTGACCGCACCGCCGGTTCCGTCTGGATTGTGTTTTCCCTTTCTTCGCTTTTTTATTACATCTAATTAGCCATAAGCTGCTTGATTCCCTGGGACTTTGCACCTGGGTTGTCGTTTCCATATCCTTCTAACAGGTTAATAACACCCCATACTGCAAGTCCGGCTCCAATCGCCACCACAAGTGTCTGCAAAATATTGATTGCCTGATTAAAAAACGCCATATTCGTTGTCTCCTTTCAAATCTCTGTATTTCTCTGGTTTCTATCTTTAAGAAGTCTTTTCCGGCTCTGCCCTTATGGGCGGCCTTTCATGATCTCTCAAATCCATCACCTCCCAAAAGGGCAAAGAAAAAAGAGCTATGTGTCCGAATCTTTCACATGCTCTGCTTCCTTGTTTTCTGTATTTAATTCTTCTGCCAGACTCTCTTCCGAAAACTCATACAGGTCAAATTCCTGTGTCCTTGTCAGCTTCACTTCCATCCGATGCCGCATATACGCTTCCACATCAAATTCATTTTTCTTATCATAGTCCGACAATTCCTTGTATCGTTTATGCTTGGTAATATCAAACTTGTCACTGAAAAACGGTCTGACACCTCGAAGCTGCAGGATACATTTACTGCCATCCATGACCGCAAGCTCGTCCCGGCTCATCAATTCCTTTCCTGTTTTCTGATAATTCATCCCATAAGAACGGCTCTGTCCACGGGTATCAGAAGTGTTGTATAAATCAATCGTTTCCTTTCCCAGTGTCTCGGAAATCTCCTTTAATGTGGAACTTTCCTTGCCGCCAAGGAACAACATCGTATCGCAGTTACCTAAAATAGTTTCAGCAGCATCTTTATAGATGGTCTTGAGCTGTGACTGCGACTGTAGGATAATGGATGCTGAAATCTCACGGCTACGAATAGTTGCGATCAGCTTATCAAATTTCGGAATCTGTCCGATATTTGCAAATTCATCAGCTAATATTCTGACATGATAAGGTAATCGTCCATGGTGTACATCGTCTGCCCTGTCACATAACAGGTTAAATAACTGGCTGTACATCATTGCCACAACAAAGTTAAACGTATCATCGGTATCTGAAATAATGATAAACAATGCTGTCCTCTGATCTCCTACCATATCCAGTTCCATTTCATCATAGCTCATGATCTCACGAAGCTCCGCAATATCAAATGGAGCAAGTCTGGCTCCACAGCTGATCAAAATCGACTTCGCTGTTTTGCCGGCGGCTAATTTATATTTTTTATACTGACGTACTGCAAAGTGTTCCGGTTCTTCTTTCTCCAGTTCCTCAAACAGCATATCTACTGCATTTTTAAATGTCTCATCATCTTCCCTTGTTTCCGATGCATTGATAAATTCAAGCAGTGTCGCAAAGTTCTGTTCCTCCTCCGGTGCTTCATACCAGATATAGCCAATCAATGCACAGTACAGAAGCCTTTCTGCCTTCGTCCAGAAATCCTCACTGGACTTCTCGCCTTCCCCTTTCGTGTTCACCATAATCGTATTTACCAGTTTCAAAATATCCTTTTCTGAATGGATATAGTGGAAGGGGTTATAGTGCATACTCTTGGAAAAATTGATCGTATTCAATACTTTCACTTTATATCCATGCCGTACCAGCATCTTTCCGCACTCAATGATGATCGTTCCCTTGGGGTCCGTGACCACATAGCTGATATATTTTCCCATCTGCATCAGATTTGGTTTTACATAAAACCGGGTCTTTCCGGAACCAGATCCGCCAATTACAATCACGTTCTTGTTCCTTGCAAATTTCGGATTCTTGGGTCTGCCGTTCATAGTCAACCGTTCAGTCATGGTAAGAAGAATATTGTTCTCAAATATTGGGTCGATAAAGGGTGCAATGTCTTTTGCTGTCCCCCATCTAGCCGAACCATACTCCACACCCTGCCGAAACTTTTTGGCATTTTTCCCTTTCAGATAAACCATGAGCTTCACTCCCACAGCTCCGGTCAATCCAACCAGCAATTCATTTTTATGCATACTTGGAAGAATCCTGCTAAATGCCAGCTGAAAATTCAGGACTAACACTATCAGTCTTTCTATCATGGAATTACCTGCACAGTATTGATACAACCATGCCAGCTTATTCCCCACATAAAAAATCATGATATACGGAAGATTCAGCAGAATGAGCCGAAGCAGCTTATGTACATCCACCGGCGGTAATCTCTCCAGGTATCCTTTTCCTACACCAAGCAACTTCTGTAATCTGCTCATAATGACGGCTCTTTCTCCTTTCCTTTTGTTTTCTCCAGTTCTCTGTGCTTTTTAAGCGACTTGGAAATCGCCTGCTGAAGCTTTTTCCTTACAGATGGCTTTTTATCCTTGTTCAGAGATTGTCCTGTATATTCTTTAAAAGCCGCAGTCATTACATCTGCATCTCTGGCTTTAAAGAACACATAATATCTTGGCGGGTCAGCAGTCACATCTTTTTTCAGACTGAAATCAATGCTGTACTTTTTTGCTACCCGTTCAAAAGACTTGATATTTCCATCTGTGATCTCAATGTTGGACAGCTGTACATTCTGCTTCATCAGCTTATCAAGACTCTGTTTTCCCTTATAGGTCTTATCCTCCTTTTCCTTCTGGGGCTGTTTCTGTCCCTGCTGTTTTTTCTCCTGCTCCATCTTTGCAAGAGCCTTTACCATGGCAGCTTTCAGCAGGTTGGCAGTGACCTTGCCGCAGCGGATACAAAGTGAGACTGTTTTCTCATTCACTTCATCCTGCAATCACACCACGCCCTTTCTTCTTTCACTGCTGTCTTATCCTCATTTATCACATTGCTGCTCCTTTCCTCTCTTTTCTGCCAGTTTCATATATTCTTTTTCTGATTCTGCCCCCACTTTGATACAGCACCAAAGGACAAATCCATATACCAGAAATACTGCAGCTGCAGCAACGATCAATACTGTTTTTGTCATCTTCTTTTCTCCCTAATTCTTTTGAAATTTTATAAAAGGGCATCTATGAATCCTGTGTCCATAAATGCCCTCATCCATTACTAAGAAATCTTATAATCTCTTATTTCTTCTTTTTGCGAAGAATCACTGTTCCACCAAGACCAGCCATTCCAGCCCCTGCAAGCAGAATCCAGAACAGAATCGGTGTATTATCTCCTGTCTTTGGTGAAGTCGATTTCTTTGTTTCTTCTGTGGTTTTTGTCTCCGGTGTTGGTGTGGTTTCTGGTGTTTCCGTCGGTGTCTCTGTTGGAGTTTCCTCTGGTTTCGCCTCATCCTTCATCACAACCTTCTGGATTTCTCCAGTATCTTTGACCGTAAACTTCACATCTTCTGCAACCAGATAACCATCCGGTGCAGTTTCTTCACGGAGGATATATTCCCCGATTGGAAGCATCTCAATATAGTGTGGTTTTTTCTCAGATGTCCAGCTTTCTACGGTCTTTCCATCTTTATCAAGGATCGTCAGTTTCGCTCCTGGCAGCTCCTTACCGGAAATATCGGTCTTGGAAATCTGCACTTTTGTCACATCATCCTTCATTTCCACTTTCTGTACTTCACCGGTATCTTCCACCGTAAAAGTGATGCTCTCTGCTGTCACATAACCGTCCGCAGGAAGTGTTTCTGTCATGGTGTACTTCTTGCCAGCGGTCAGTTCTTTGATGATATGTGGTTCTTTACCAGAAGTCCATTCATCCACAGTGTTTCCACTCTCATCTGTAACTTTCAGTTTTGCTCCCTCAATCTCCTTTCCGTCTGTCAGGGATGTTTTGGTAAACTCTACGGTTGTCGGCTCATCTTCAAAAGTAAACACATAAGACAGTGTTTCCTTATCTGCCCCACCATATTCAAAAGTAAATTCCTGTACCTGGTCTGTTGTCGCAAATCCCGGTGCCGGAGAAGTTTCTTTCACATAGTAGGTATAGCCAAGTGGCAGATCTGCCGTAAAGGTCAGTTTTCCTTCCTTATCCGTAGCCTGCTCCTCAATAACCGTATCCTCTTTCAAGATCACATCGCCCTTTGCATTGACAATATTTTCTTTATTGCACAGGGCAAATACAGCCCCTTCCAGTACACGGTCGGAATCTTTTTCTTTCTTTAACACGTTTACTTCTGCTCTCTGGCGTTTGTTCTGCCAGTCAGCAGAATAAGTAACAACTGCGGTATTCTGGTCACGGTAAGTCAGATCCACTTCACGAGCTTCTCCATCCAGGACATATCCATTTGCTGTCTCTTTCTCTTTGACACAGTATTTGCCAAGAGGAAGGTCTGTCAGTTTCGCCACTCCTGTTTCATCCGTCGTGATTGTTGCTACCAGTGCATCCTTTTTGTAGTAATCTTCACTCTCACCATCCGCCGCTTTTATATCTTCTAAGGCATAAACCTCAAAAGTAACGTCTTTCAGGGAACCGGAAAGATATTCAAACAGATGCTTCATCCATCCGCCAATGGAATCCAGTGCAGATATTTTCTCCAGGAACTCACCTTTTTTATTGATGATAAGTGTTCCGGTTGGCACTGCATCTTTCATCTCTACCTTCTGGATTTCAGCAGTATCGTCCACAGTAAAGGAAACTTCTTCCGCCATCAGATAGCCATAAGGAGCCATTTCTTCACGAAGAGTATATGTCTCCCCGGCTGTGAGTCTTTCAATCAAGTGTTCCTCACCCTTTACAGACTTCCATGTATCTACCACATTTCCATCCTTATCAAGCACCGTAAGCGTTGCCCCGGAAAGTTCCACGCCTGTCGTAATATCGGACTTCGTAAAGGTTACTTTTGTCGGCTGGTTCTTAAATACAGATTCCAGCTCTACCACTTTCACATCCTGTCCCTGATATTTGGCAGTCACTTCCAAAGTCTCAAAAGAAGAGACATACCCTGCCGGAGCTGCAAGTTCTTTGATATAGTAAGTACTAAATGGAAGGTCAACGTCAAATACTGCCTTTCCATCTTCCCCACTGACTGCTTTTCCAAGTAAGGTATCTGCCTTCACAATCACTTCTTCATGTGCCAGAATATCTTCTTTTGCATAGATACCAAACTCTGCACCCGCCACAACCGTTTTTGTCTCTGCATCCTGTTTGACTACGGACACTTCCACTTTCTGGCGGTCATTCTCAAAGGTTGCTGTCTGCTCAATAACTGGTGTTTTCTGGTCTTTGTATTCAAATGTTACTGTCTGTGCTTCTTCATTTAACACAAAGCCCTCTGGTGCTGTCTTTTCAACAATCTTATAGGTTCCAAGTGGAAGGTCAGCGATCTGTGCCTTTCCATCCTTATCCGTGGTAACAGTTCCTACCAGTTCCCCAGAAGCATACTCCAGGATACGGTTTCCATTATCATCTTTCTGGAAATCTGCTGTATAAATATCTTCGGCAGCATATACCTCAAAGACTGCTCCCTCCAGAGTTTCTTTCTGATAAGTAAAGTCATCTTTATAACCATTTAAGACCTCACCCTGTTTTACGATGTTCAGTTCTCCCTTAACCGGATGATTCTCGTATGCAATCTCGATGATCACATCGCCGGAAGTTCCGTCCATCTGATATGCTGTATTGGAATCTACATTCACCTCATAGTAATTCTCATTGAGCGTATATCCATAAGGTGCGTTCACTTCCTCAATACGGTAATGTCCAATTTTCAGATTCTGTGGAAGGATTAAGTATCCCTGCTCATCTGTAAAATAAGATTTGTGTTTTACCGTCGTCGGATAGGTTGTTACCTGTTCCACATACTTTTCTGTATCCAGGTTAAAAATCTTAAACTCTGTATTCTTCTGAAGCACTGCTTTCTTTGTCTCATCGTCCTGTTTGATGATCTTCAGCTTTGCTTCAAACTCTTTGTCAAGCAGCACTCTCCATACCTGCGGTGTAGTCGGATGATTTTCCGTAATCTGCACGATGAAATCATTGACCGGAGTGTAATTATGTGGCGTGGTTGTTTCACGGACGATGTAAGTTCCATAAGGAAGTGCAATACTGCGGGCATACCCTTTCTCATCTGTAAAGATCTCTGTTGCACCATTTTCCCCGATCACTACCGGCTTGACAGAATCAAAGTCATAGCTGCCATCTTCTTTTACTGTTAGGGATGATACCAGATAAGCGGTAAATCCTGCACCTTTCAGTAAATCGGCATCTGTCTTTCCGTTGTTCGCTGCCTTGATAATCTCAAATGGCTGCTTCATCACCTGTTCCAGAGACAGACAGTCACGCTTCACTTCCGCTACAAGATCACCCTCGTAGTTGCAGACCAGATCATGTTCTTCTTCATCTGCCAGGTAACCCGTTGGCGGAGTAATCTCTTTTACATAGTAATTACCAAGGTATAATCCATCTACGGAAGCCTGTCCATTCTTATCTGTTGTGAGAGTGGCAACCTGCTCGCCTGCTTTGTAGATCACACCAGTTGCTCCATCCGGATGGACAATATCCTCACGGGCATACAGTCCATAGACTGCCTTTTCTAAAGTAGCATCTCCCTGTGGAACAGCCTTCTTTGTTTCTTTGTCCTGCTTCTGTAAGGAAATCTTTGCTATCACACGCTCGTTTCTGAAGGTATGCTTAAATGTCAGTTTCGCTTCCTTATCGTTTGTATAAGAAAAAGTAAACGTATAGACATCATCCGCATTTCTCAGATAGCCTTCCGGAGCCTGTACTTCCTTTACATCATAGGAAAATCCCAGCGGCAGGTCTGCGGTAAACTTCGCCATTCCATCATTTCCAGTTGTCACTTTCTCAATCAGAGTGCCTTTCTTTACAACAACCGTTCCATCTGCATTTTTAATGTCACTGGCTGCATAAAGTCCAAAAATTCCTCCATCCAGAGGATTTTCTGTATCCTTATCCTGCTTTGTCACAATCACTTCTGCTTTCTGTCTGTCATTCGTAAAGGTTGTCTCAGAAAAAACAACATCTACATTCTGTCCTGCATAAGAAAGAGTGACAGACTTTTCTTCCCCGGCATTATAAAATCCGGTCGGAGCCTGTTTTTCTTTGACGATATATGTACCAAGATGCAGGTTTTTCAGAATGACTGCCCCATTCGAGTCTGTTGTCAGATTCTCTTTTACCAGATCACCCTTGCTGTAAACTTTTGTACCATAAGCAGTTTTAATATCTGCTCCGGCATACACATCGTAAACCGCACCTTTCTGTCTGCGTTTCTCATACTTAAATGTTGTTCCATTCTCGGTGACATCTGCACCTGTCAGAACCTGACCTTCTTTATAAACAGTCAGCTGGCCCATCTGTTCTTCATCCGGAACAGTCACAGTTGCTGTTTTGCTGACTTCCAGTTTTACGTTGTAGGCAGTTGCATTGATACGGTATCCTGTCGGAGCTGTAATCTCTTTCAGATATACGGTATTCTGTGTCTTAATGATCTGTACGGACGCTTCCCCATTCGCATCAGTTGCCGGTAACTTTGTGATCAAATTTGTACAGTTTGCATCACTGTATAAACCAAACACGGCACCTGCCAGCTTTGCGTCTGCTTTTGCATCTTTTTTAATCACCTTAACACTTGCGTACTGTACCCATGTTACTTTGAAGTCCACATATTTTTCATCATCAACACCTTCACCAAATACCAGTGCCAGGTCCTGTGAACCAGATCCGGTACTGATCTTATACGCAGAATAATCTTTTGTTACACTGCCTTTCATCGTTGCAGACCAGTTTCCTGCGACATCCTGTACCTGTGTAAGAGGTGCAGATAAATAAAACTTAGTTCCACCACTGATTTCCACTGCTTCGCCAGCTTTGCTTGTCTTTCCGGTTGTCACGTTATGGAGTTTCACACCACTTGGGAGTTTCATTGTGATACTCTGCAGTTCATCTGCTTTAAAAATGATTTCCTTTGTTCTCTGGCTGTTGCCATCTACATAAGCTGTCACATCTGCATCTGAAAAAGACATTGCCACATCCGGAATATCTGGCTGAGAAATACAATAATTATAAAGTTTTTTCGCAAGATTCTGTGCAGTAGTGTTTGCACCAGAAAAAGCATCTGAACTGCCATTCGCATACGACGCAGCAAGATGTACCAGAATAAATCTGGCTCCTGCACTCAGGTTTCCATAGCCATTTTCTTCTGTAAAAAATCCATCATCGCCAGAGGCTTTTGTGCCATAGTAGCATACTTTAGCCAGTGCTTTGCCATCCCCAACCTTATTGATTGTATATGTTCCCGTACCAGGTCCCGGTTTGGACGGCTGTACACAATAAGCTGTGGCAGACACATTACCGAATTTTACGGTATACTGATACGTCAGATAAGTTCCATAACCATAATCCGCATATCGGTATTCGGCACCTCTTGTCACTGAAACCTGTTGTGAACTTCTTGCATTTCCTGCTGCCGCCATAAATGTCACTGTTTCACCCGGCTCCATCTCATACAAGTCAATTCCTTCATTTTCTGCCTGATCCATTACTTCTGAAACAGTCAGACCAGATTCTTCATCCGTCGTCACTTCCTGGTCATCTGTAAGATCTGTTACAATCTCTTTTGACCCATCCGAATCAGCATCCTCCTCCGCATTACCAGAATCTTCTGTTTCACCGGCATTCCCTTCACCAGCTGTATTTTCAGAAGAACTCTTTGTCTGTGCTTCTGTTTCCGGCTCTTTTACCGTAATGTTTCTGCTTACTCTGTAAGCTGGATGACCGCTGACTGGTTCTACTGCATAGACAGCTTTGTAGGTATCCGGTGTATGTGCGTCAAAATCTGTAC
>ERZ834859.3506-NODE-3506-length-11171-cov-10.774469_pt1 | contig 11171 bp, 9 predicted proteins | sample MGYA00519947_ERZ834859 | MGnify/ENA primary metagenome ERZ834859 (study PRJEB31850, sample SAMEA3708763) | human gut metagenome | biome: human gut; feature: human-associated habitat; material: faeces | place: China | collected 2014 ...
GCTTTTTGCGCAGGGCGGAGATGTGGACGCGAATGGAATTGCTGAAGCTGTCCACGCTGTTGTCCCAAACGTGATCCATCAGCTCCTCCTGACTTACCGGCCTTCCTTGATGCACCATCAGGTATTCCAGGATTCCCGTTTCCTTCCGAGTGAGCGTCAGTGTCTGCCCGTTGACGGTGGCAGTACGGGAGCGGGTGTCAAAGGTCAGGCCTCCGCAGCTTAGCAGCACATCCTGCTGGGTGAACTGCCGCAATGTCAGGCTGCGGATGCGGGCCTCCAATTCAGCTAAGTGGAAGGGCTTCGCCAGATAGTCGTTCGCCCCGGCATCCAGCCCCTGCACCTTGTCCTCCACTTCGCTGCGGGCGGAGAGGATCAGCACCTTTGTCTCCCGGTCGGTCTGCCGCAGGGTGCGCAGCACCGTCATGCCGTCCTTTTTCGGCAGATTCAGATCAAGAAGTACCAGATCGTAGCGCTCCACGCCCAAAAGCTCCAGAGCCTTCTCCCCGTCGTAGCAGTAGTCCACGCTGTAGGCCAGCCGCCGCAGGCTGCGGACGATGGTTTCACACAAGGCGCGTTCGTCTTCAATAACCAAAAGGTGCATGAGAGCCCTCCTTTTACATTTCTTCATGTTCACGTTGTTCTTAATTATAGCAAAAACAGATAAGGTTTGTGTTAAATTTTTCTTCTTAACAGGGACTTTAACTCCCCTGTGCTATGATGACGGCAGAAAAAGTGAAGGGGTGATAAATTTGAGCCATGTAAAAAAGGCGGTGGCGCAGGCCATGTTGCTGGTTGTGGGTATCGCCATGCTGTGCTTCGGCGTCTGGCGGGGCGAGGCGGCGACGGTACTGAGCAAAGCGATCAAATTATGTCTGGAGTGTGTGGGCATTGGGTAAGAAAAAACGCGGCGTATCTCAGATACTGTCCCGCTTCCGTGGCTGGATACAGGCGGGGGCAGCTTTATTGACCAACCTGCATCTGCCGAACTTTCTCAAGGGCAAACTGTATCAAGGCGCAGGGAAAACCGTATGTGTACCCGGGCTGAATTGCTACTCCTGCCCGGCAGCCTCCGGTGCTTGTCCTATCGGGGCGTTTCAGGCGGTAGTGGGGTCTTCCAAGTTCAGCTTTTCCTATTATATCACAGGCTTTCTCATTTTGCTGGGAGTCCTGCTGGGACGCTTTATCTGCGGTTTTCTGTGTCCCTTCGGCTGGTTTCAGGAACTGCTCCATAAAATTCCCACGAAGAAGCTCTCCACGAAGAAGCTGAAGCCGCTGACATATCTCAAGTATGCCGTCCTGCTGGTGATGGTTTTCCTGCTGCCGGCGTTCCTTGTGAACGATGTTGGCATGGGAAACCCGTTCTTCTGCAAATACCTCTGCCCCCAAGGCGTGCTGGAGGGAGCCATCCCGCTGTCCCTTGTCAATTCCGGCATCCGGGCGGCGCTGGGAAAGCTGTTTACATGGAAATTCAGCATCCTGCTGTCGGTGATTGCGCTGAGCGTGGTATTCTACCGCCCCTTCTGCAAGTGGCTCTGTCCGCTGGGAGCGTTTTACGCACTGTTCAACCGGGTGTCCCTCTTCCAGATGAAGGTGGATCGGAACAAATGCGTCTCCTGCGGGAAATGCGCCAAGGCCTGCAAAATGGATGTGGACGTGACAAAAACGCCCAACCATACCGAGTGCATCCGCTGCGGGATGTGCATCCGCGCCTGTCCTACCAACGCCGTCAGCTTCCGCTACGGCTTTGGAGACGGCAAAAAAGAACCTGTAAAACCTGCAGATAAATTAAAAACGGAGGAAACAAAATGAACGTAAAGAAAATCATCACACTGCTGCTGGCAGCACTGCTGGTGCTGTCTCTGGCCGCCTGCGGCAAACAGGGCAGCGACGACACGACAAAGCCCGACGGCGAGCCCAAGAACGCCCAGGAGGCGGCCGCTATGTACAAGGACCTGATGGATCAGGAGAATGCCATTCTGACGGAAAACCAGTCCCTTTGGGAGAAGGTGTTCCAATCCGCCGACAAGGGCATGACCACGCAGGAGGACGGCAAGAACTACGGTGATTTCCTGCTGGACACCATTGAATCCGCCAAGGACAAGTTTACCGCCGACGAGCTGAAGCTCCTGCGCCAGGGCGGCGAGAAGATCCGGGAGATCGAGCGCACCCTGGCCGCCATTGAGGCCAAGTTCCCCGATGCGGCTCCCAAGGCCCCGGACAACGGTGACAGCATCCCTGCCGACAGCCCCACGACACCCGGCGACAGCGGCAAGACGCAGAAGTTCCCCGCCTTCGAGGGCAAGGACCTCAACGGCAACACCGTCAAGAGCGATGACCTGTTCTCCAAGAACGCCGTCACCGTGGTGAACTTCTGGTTCACCACCTGCAATCCCTGCGTGGGCGAGCTTGCCGAGCTGGATGCGCTGAATAAGGAACTCGCGGAGAAGGGCGGCGCACTCATCGGTGTCAACACCTTCACGCTGGGCGGCGACGAGGCAGCGATTTCTGAGGCGAAGGACGTGCTGGCCAAGAAGGGCGTCACCTATCAGAATGTGTATTTTGACTCAGATGGTGAGGCGGGAAAGTTTGCTGCCAACATCTTTGCTTATCCCACTACCTATGTGGTCGACCGCAACGGCAATATCGTGGGCGACCCCATCGTAGGTGCTATTACGGAACCGAAGCAGGCGGAGGCACTGCAAGCCCAGATCGACAAGGCACTGTCCGCCGATAAGGGCTGACCCAAGATTTTTAGAAAGTGTCTATGATGAAGAAAAAAACATCGTAAGCCGGCACATTCTGCGCGCCATTGCATCGCCTCTGGCAAGCAAGCGCCTATCCTATCGAAATGGCCTTTGAGGGTGAAACCGGAGCATCAGAGGGGTGTTCATCCTTGGAGACCCCTGCTCCATCAAACAGGGATTGGACGAACACCTATTTCTTCAGCGGCGGTTTCGCCGTAAAGTGTTCGCTCTGATCCGCAGCAGAAAAGCGCCGTCTTGGAAGTGATTCCGGGACGGCGCTTTTTACTATCCGCACATTCGATTTCCGCTATTCCTCCTGCTGCTGTGATTACAGAAAGGAACGGGAGGTTATGCGAATGGAGAGATTCGTCGCAGATGAACGATGCCGTTGCCTGCGGACATTCCTTTGCGTAATACAATAACCGCAGAATCAAATGAAAACTAAACGGCCTGAGCCCTGTGCAGTACAGGATTCAGACCGTTCAGATCGCTTAATTCTTATTTTGTCTAACTTTTGGGGGGCACTTCACACTGGCGTTCCGCTCTTTTTATCACATTTCGCTAAATTCCCGGATGGGGCTTACTTCTTCAGCTTCTGATCCACCACCTCGTGGAGCATGGCGGTGAAGCCCGCCACGGTCATGGCACCCAGATCCTCGCCGGTACGGGTACGGACGGAGACGGTACCCGCCTCCATATCCCGGTCGCCCACCACCAGCATATAGGGGATCTTCTCCAGTGTGGCCTCACGGATCTTCTTGCCGATCTTCTCGTTGCGGCTGTCCACCTCCACCCGGAAGCCCTCGCGCCGCAGCTGCTGGGCCTGCTGGGCGCAGTAGTCGGCGGCCCGGTCGGTGATGGGCAGCAGGCGCACCTGCTCCGGCATCATCCAGGTGGGCAGCGCACCGGCGTACTCCTCGATGAGGTAGGCCAGCGTCCGCTCGTAGCAGCCCAGAGAGGTACGGTGGATGATATACGGCAGGGCCTTGTTGCCGTTTTCGTCGATGTAGTACATCCCGAAGCGCTCGGCCAGCAGCATATCGATCTGGATGGTGACCAGCGTATCCTCCTTGCCGTACACGTTCTTATACTGGATATCCAGCTTGGGGCCATAGAAGGCGGCCTCGTCGATGCCGATGGAGTAGTGAACGTCCAGATCCTTCAAAATCTTCTCCATGGTGCTCTGGGCGTGATCCCACTGCTCCGCCGTACCCTCGTACTTGTTGTTGGGGTTGGCGGGATCCCACTGGGAGAACCGGAAGGTACACTTATCCAGCAGACCCACGGTGCCGAGGCAGTACTTGGCCAGCGCCAAGCAGCCCTTGAACTCCTCCTCCAGCTGATCGGGACGCAGCACCAGATGGCCTTCGGAGATGGTGAACTGGCGCACGCGGATCAGGCCGTGCATCTCGCCGGAATCCTCGTTGCGGAACAGGGTGGACGTCTCGCCCAGCCGCATGGGCAGGTCACGGTAGGAGCGCTGGCGGTTCAGATACACCTGATACTGGAAGGGGCAGGTCATGGGCCGCAGGGCAAAGCACTCCTTCGTCTCGTCATAGGGGTCGCCCAGCACGAACATACCGTCCAGATAGTGATCCCAGTGGCCGGAAATTTTATACAGGTCCCGCTTGGCCATCAGGGGGGTCTTGGTCAGCAGGTAGCCGGCCTTCTCCTCGGTGTCCTCCACCCAGCGCTGCAGCTGCTGGATGACCCGTGCGCCCTTGGGCAGCAGGATGGGCAGACCCTGACCGATGCAGTCCACGGTGGTGAAGTACTCCAGCTCACGGCCCAGCTTGTTGTGATCCCGCTTCAGAGCCTCCTCCCGCTCCTTCAGGTAGGCGTCCAGCTCCTCCTTCTTGGGGAAGGCCACGCCGTAGATACGCTGGAGGGTCTGGCGGCTGCTGTCGCCCCGCCAATAGGCGGCGTTGCAGGCCGTCAGCTTGATGCCGTTGCCCTTGATGCGGCCGGTGGAATCCAGATGGGGGCCGGCGCACAGATCAGTGAACTCGCCCTGCTTATAAAAGGAGATGTGGGCGTCGGCGGGCAGGTCGTTGATGAGCTCCACCTTGTAGGGCTCCTCCCGCTCCTCCATGAACTTCAATGCCTCCTCACGGGGCAGCTCGAAGCGCTCCAGCTTCAGCTTCTCCTTGCAGATCTTCCGCATCTCCGCCTCGATCTGGGCCAGATTCTCCTGTGTGAAGGCAAAGGGTGCGTCCAGATCGTAGTAAAAACCGCCGTCGATGGACGGGCCGATGGCCAGCTTCACCTCCGGCCACAGGCGCTTGACGGCCTGAGCCAGCACGTGGGAGCAGGTGTGCCAATAGGTCTTGCGATACTCCTCGTTTTCAAACGTGTACTTGTTTTCTTCGCTCATGATAGCTTCCTCCTTACTTGGTCGGGGCGGGCAACAAAAAACCCCGCCCCTGATACGGTTCAGGGGTGAGGTAAAATAGCTTTACTCCACGGTTCCACCCTGCTTACGGAAATTTTTCCGTCGCTCGTGATCTCTGTAACGGGAGAACCCGGCCCGGCCTACTGGTTTCCGTTCGGCGAGCGGCTCGGAGGGGGTACCGTTCCGCTTCCCGTCAGATCCCTTGCACCACGGGGGGACCCTCTCTGTGACCTTCTGCGGACAGCTTCCTCGTCTATGCCTTTTTTATACCCCAGAATATAGCACCCCCGGCGGCGGTTGTCAACGGCCTTTTTGAAGTTTTCCCCGGATAAAACAAAAAAAACTACCCTTTTCACAGGAACTGTGCTATGATATAAGAGTATGATTGTCGTTTGATAAGGAGGGGACCTATGCGACATCTGAAACGCCCGGCCCTGTTGGGGCTGTTGCTGCTGGCCTGCCTGCTGCTGGCCGGATGCCAGATGGACAGCACCGTGGAGGAGCTGTTCACCCTGCCCCGCTTGCCCACGGAATACACCACCCTCTCCCGCCAGCTGGATCAGCTGCTGTCGGAGGGCTATGAATACATGGCTCCCACCTCCGGGCGGAACATCCAGTCCCTCCAGATGGTGGACATCGACGGCGACGGGCGGGACGAGGCGCTGGCCTTTTTCCGCCTCAGCAACGGTGAAAAGCCCCTGAAAATTTACGTGTTCCACTCCCGTGAGGACAGCTATGAGCTGGCCTCCATCATCGAGAGCAGCGGCACCGCCATCGACTCCATCTACTATGAGGATCTCACCGGCGACGGTCGGAAGGAGCTGATCGTAGGATGGAAGATCAGCTCCGACGTCCAGACCGTCACCGTCTACGATATGCGGCCCGGCCCGGTGCAGCTGATGCAGAGCAACTACACCCGCCTGTCCTTTCAGGAGCTCAACGGCGACGGCATCCCCAGCCTTCTGCTGCTGCGAACCAACAGCGACAACCAGCCGGTGGCGGAGTTTTGCAGCTGGCAGGAGGGGGCGCTGTCCGTCTCCCACCGCTGCACCCTATCCAGCACCATGGCGGAGCTGAATCAGGGCAGCGTGGTCACCGGCAAGCTGGATCAGGACACCCCGGCGGTGTTCATCACCGGCATCAACAGCCAAGGCATCGCCGTGACGGATATCCTCGTCTGGCAGGAAGACGCCGGGCTCGTCAACGCTGCGCTGGACCGCAGCACGGGGCTCTCCACCGCCACGGTTCCCTATCGTCAGCTGACGCCGCAGGACATCAACGGCGACGGCATCACGGAGCTTCCCCGGCCCGACAGCTCTGTCTCCGACACCAAGCAGGCCGACGGCATGGTCTTTTGGGAGCAGTACCGGCCCGACGGCCTTGCCACCGTGGAGCGCACCTATCACTGCCTGTCCGGCGGCTGGTACTTTATCCTGCCGGAGGATTGGACGGGCGATGTCACCGCTCTCGCCTCGGACGCCGGTATCGGTGAGACGCAGGTAACGTTGTCGGTGCAGGGGGAGAAGGCCCTGAGTATCTGCGCCCTTACCGGCGAAAACCGGGAGCGGCGGGCCCTCCGGGGCAATCGGGTGGTACTCAGGCGCCGCACCGGCACCATTTACGCCGCCGAGACCCTCAGTGAAATCTATTCGCTGGATGAGGAAGCGCTGCGTCATAATTTCAACCTGATCGTCCACTCTTGGGACGCCAACTAACGACATAGAAGGAGTAGCTTATGAAAAAAGTTCTGGTTCTGGAGGATGAATCCAGCATCCGCAGCTTTATCGTCATCAATCTGCGCCGTGCCGGTTATGAGGTCATCGAGGCAGGCACCGGCGAGGAGGCGCTGGAGATGCTGCAGCAGCACAGCGATATCCGTGTGGCGCTGCTGGATGTGATGCTCCCCGGCATCGACGGCTTCGAGGTATGCCGCCGCATCCGGGCCACCAACTCCCGCATCGGCATCATCATGCTCACCGCCCGCTCACAGGAGATGGACAAGGTCACGGGCCTGATGACCGGAGCCGACGACTACGTCACTAAGCCCTTCTCCCCCGCCGAGCTGACGGCACGGGTGGACGCCCTCATGCGCCGCAGCGGCGGCAGCATGGAGGAGCACTCCGGCGAGATCAGCCAGCCCCCCTTCCTGCTGAACACCCGCAACCGCACGCTGGAAAAGAACGGCAAGCCCGTGAAGCTGACGCAGGTGGAGTACTCCATCATGCGGATGTTCATGGAGAATCCCGGCAAGGCCCTGTCCCGTGAGGAGATTTTGGATCTGGTGTGGGGCCGGGATTACTTCGGTGAGCTGAAGATCGTGGACGTGAACATCCGCCGCCTGCGGCTGAAGATCGAGGACAACGCCACCAACCCCACCTTCATCAGCACCGTATGGGGCTACGGCTACAAGTGGGACGCCTGATGGCCCCGCAGCAAGGAGGTGACGGTCCATGAAGGAGCGTCTGCGGATACAGGGCCTGCGAAAGCGCTGGATCCTCAACAGTGTGGGGCCTGTGGTCCTGATACTGGTGCTGGCGGCCATTCTGGCCTCGGCCACCGTGGCCAACAACTACTACGGCTCCGCCCGCTCCACGCTGGAGGCCAAAGCCAAGGCCGGCGCCGACTACTTCAACTCTTACAGCATGAGCAGCTACAGCGAGTACTACCGCAACGCCTCACTGTACGCCGCCAGCTTCGACAGCACCCGCATCGAGCTGCAATTCCTGAATCTCTACGGCCGGGTGGATAACTCCACTCAGGGCGTGGCCGCAGGCACGGCTCCCCAGACCCCGGAGCTCGCACGGGCGCTGGAGAGCGGCAGCATCGAGGTATTCAGCGGCAAGGACCCCGTCACCGGCGAGTCGGTGATGGCCGTCACTACACCCCTGAAGTTCAACGGCTCCACGGTGGCCTTTATGCGCTACGTCACCGCCACCCGGCAGATCGACCATCAGATCCTTCTGACCATCCTCATCATCAGCGCCATCATCGCCGGGGTCATCTGTCTGGTGCTGATCTCCAGTCTGCTGTTCATCAACAGCGTGGTGGCCCCGGTGGCTGAGGTGACGGACGCCGCCAAGCGCATCTCCGGCGGCAGCTACGGCATCCAGCTGCCCAACCCCTACACCGATGAGATGGGGGAGCTGGTGGACAACATCAACGATATGTCCCTGAAAATCAGCCAGAGTGAGAAAATCCAGACGGAGTTCATCTCCTCCGTGTCCCACGAGCTCCGCACTCCCCTGACGGCCATCAATGGTTGGAGCGAGACACTGCTGGAGGACGACGATCCCGCTCAGCTGCGCCGGGGTCTGCACATTATCCTCAAGGAATCCCGCCGACTCACCAACATGGTGGAGGAGCTGCTGGAGTTCTCCAAGATGCAGGACGGTCGTTTTACCCTCCGCATCGAGGACGTGGACCTGCAGACGGAGTTCGAGGACGCCGTTTACACCTATCAGGAGCTGTTCCGACAGGACGGCATCCGTCTGGAGTATGACGACGACGGCGAACTGTACACCGATCCTATCCCCGGCGATCCGGAACGGCTGAAGCAGGTGCTGTGCAACGTACTGGACAACGCCGCCAAGCACGGTGGCTCCGGCAAGCGCATCATCGCCTCCCTGCGGCGAGAGGCGGACAACTATGTCATCCGCATCCGGGACTTCGGGCCCGGCATCCCCCCGGCGGAGCTGCCCTATGTGAAGCAGAAATTCTACAAGGGCTCCTCCAAGGCCCGTGGCAGCGGCATCGGTCTGGCGGTGTGCGATGAGATCATCACCCGCCACGGCGGCACCTTCGAGATCGGCAACGCCGACGGCGGCGGCGCTCTGGTGACCATTACCCTGCCCATTCCGCCCCACACGGAGCATCGATAGAAATAGAACAGTTGTTGCATTTCATTCGAGCAAGTGCTATACTTACGGAAAGGAACTTACATCGTCTATGGAACACAAACCCGGTACATTCCGCACCTCCATCGGCGGACAGGCCCTCATCGAGGGCATCCTCATGCGTGGCCCGGAGAAGCAGGCCATTGTGGTGCGCTCCCCGGAGGGCCTTGTGACCAAGGTGGAGGAGCTGACACTTATCAAGGACAAATACCCCATTCTGGGCCTTCCCATTCTGCGGGGGGCCGTGACCTTTCTGGACTCCATGATCCGGGGCGTCAAGGCCCTGATGTTCTCGGCGGACTACTTCCCCGACGACGAGGCCGCCCAGCCCTCCAAGCTGGACCTGTGGCTGGAAAAGCACGTTCCGGCAGAAAAGCTCCAAAATGTGCTGGTATGGGTGTCGGTGCTGCTGTCGCTGGGCATGACGCTGGTGCTGTTCATGCTGCTGCCCACCTTCGTGGCCGGGCTGTTCCGCGCTCAGAACGCCGCCCTCCATAATCTCATCGAGGGCGTCATCAAGGTGGCTATCTTTCTGGCCTATCTGATCCTCTGCTCCAAGCAGAAGGATGTGCGCCGGGTATTCTGCTACCACGGTGCCGAGCACAAGACCATTTTCTGCTATGAGGCGGGCCTGCCGCTGACGGTGGAAAACGCCCGCATCCAGCCCAAGCACCATCCCCGCTGCGGCACCAGCTTCCTGTTCGTGGTCATCGTGGTGTCCATCCTGTGCAGCAGCGTCGTGTTCAGCTATGTGAACTGGCAGAACCTGTGGGTCCGGGTGGCCATGCATCTGCTGCTGCTGATCCCGGTGGTGGGCGTTACCTATGAATTCAACCGCTTTGTGGGCCGCCACGACAACGCTGTCACCCGGGTCCTGTCCGCCCCGGGCATGTGGCTTCAGAATTTCACCACCAACGAGCCGGACGACTCCATGCTGGAGGTGGCCATCGAGGCCTTGAAGCTGGTGCTGCCGGAGGAGCAGGGAAAGGACGCCTGGTAATGGCTGTTACATACAACGATCTGACCCTGGATATCCGGCGGTCCCTGCGGCAGGCGGGGATCGAGGCCGCCACCCTGGAGGCCCGGGAGCTGGTGTGCTTTGCCGCCGGAAAGGACCGGGCCGCCCTGTTGCGTGACGGCGCGCTGTACGCGTCCCCGGAGGTGGAGGAGGCGGCCTGGGCGCTGGCCCGCCGCCGTCTGGCCGGGGAGCCGGTGGCTTATCTTATCGGCGAGTGGGAGTTTTACGGCCTGCCCCTGGACATCAGCGAAAGCGTGCTGATCCCCCGGCCCGACACGGAGACCCTGGCCGAGGCAGCCATCGGCTGGCTGCGGCAGCAGGAGGCTCCCCGGGTCCTGGACCTGTGCGCCGGTTCCGGCTGCCTGGGCCTGGCCATCGCCAGCCAGGTGCCCGCCGCCCGGGTGGTGCTGGGGGAGCTCAGCGACGGGGCTTTGCGGGTCTGCCGCCAGAATATCCGCCGCTGCGGCCTCACCGGCCGGGTGACGGCCATGCAGCTGGACGCCCTGCGCCCGCCGGTGCAGCGGCTGGGGGACTTCGACTGCATCGTCAGCAATCCCCCCTATATCCCCTCCGGGGATATTCCCGGGCTGGACGCCTCCGTCCGGGATTACGAGCCCCACATGGCCCTGGACGGCGGGGCCGACGGCCTGGACTTTTACCGGGCCATCTGCGCCCACTGGCGCTCGGTGCTGCATCCCGGGTCCCGGCTGTGCTTCGAGGTGGGCATCGGCCAGGCCGGCGACGTGGGGGCCATTCTGGCCCAAAACCAGTTTGAGCAGATTCAGACCTTCCAGGACACCCAGGGCATCGGCCGGGTGGTGGAGGGCGTTTTGAATTCATAAGGGCGGGCAGCGGCCCGCCCGCCGTGAGAGGAGAAGTACATACATGGCAGACAAGAAGAAGGCGGCGGTGGAGTCCGCCGCCCCCGCCGCCGATAAGAAGAAGGCCCTGGAGACCGCTATGGCCCAGATCGAGAAGGCCTACGGCAAGGGTTCCATCATGCGCCTGGGCGACAACGCCGACATCGTGGTGGAGGCCATCCCCACCGGCTCCCTGTCCCTGGATCTGGCCCTGGGCATCGGCGGCGTCCCCCGGGGGCGCATCATCGAAATCTACGGCCCCGA
>ERZ834859.3511-NODE-3511-length-11152-cov-3.594575_pt1 | contig 11152 bp, 4 predicted proteins | sample MGYA00519947_ERZ834859 | MGnify/ENA primary metagenome ERZ834859 (study PRJEB31850, sample SAMEA3708763) | human gut metagenome | biome: human gut; feature: human-associated habitat; material: faeces | place: China | collected 2014 ...
CCACCCCTTTTATCCTTTGCATCGTAGGGCGGCAAGCCACAGGGCCTTTGCATAACCGCCCAGCCCCCTCAAACACAAAAATACCCTGCCTGCGACCTCTCGCAGGCAGGTTGTTTTTTAGTTCCTTTTCTTCTAAGAAAAGGAACAAATCCCCGTCTCGTAAAAATTACTTCCGGTCAATCGCCACAACCACGCCGGCCAGCGCCAGCAGGGCCAGCAGGTTCGGCACGGCCATCAGGCCGTTGAACAGGTCGGCCAGCGCCCAGACCAGATCGACCTTCAGGGTAGAGCCGACCAGAATGAACGCAACTACAATAATGCTGTACACCGGCAGCAGCTTCTCACCGAACAGCGCCTTGAAGTTCGACTGGCCGAAGAAATACCAGCCGATGATCGTCGAAAACGCGAAAAAGAACATGCACACCGCGATGAAGATCGGCCCAAAGCCGCCGAACGACTGGCTGAAGGCGGCCTGGGTCAGCGCCGTGCCGGTCATGCCCTGCGGGATCAGGCCGGACGTGATCAGCACCAGGCCGGTCAGCGTCAGCACAACGAACGTGTCAACAAACACGCCCAGGATCGCCACAGCGCCCTGGTCCTGCGGGCGCTCGACCTTGGCCAGCGCGTGGGCGTGGGGCGTCGAGCCAAGGCCCGCCTCGTTGGAGAACAGGCCGCGGGCCACGCCGTAGCGCATGGCTTCCTTGACGCCCGCGCCGATGATGCCGCCCGTGGCGGCGGCGGGATCGAACGCGCCCACGAAGACCATCTTCAAAGCCGGGATGATGTGGGAGGCGTTGGCCAACAGGACGATAAGCCCGCCGAGCAGGTAGAGGGCCGCCATGATGGGCACGACCTTTTCGGTAAAGGCGGCGATACGCCCCATGCCGCCGAAGAACACGAACGCGGCGAGCGCGGAGATGATTACGCCGATGAGCAGCGGAGGCAGGGAAAAGGCGGTCTGGAAGGCATCGGCGATGGAGTTGGACTGGACCATGTTGCCGATGAACCCGAGCGCGATGATGATGGAGATGGAGAAAAAGGCCGCCAGTTTTTTACTGCCGAGGCCCTTTGAGATGTAGTAGGCGGGGCCGCCGGTGACATGGCCTTGATCGTCCGTGGTCTTGTAGGTCTGGGCGAGCACGGCTTCGGCGAAGATGGTGGCCATGCCGAAGAAGGCCGCGATCCACATCCAGAAGATGGCTCCGGGGCCGCCCATGGCGATGGCGGTCGCAGCGCCCGCGAGGTTTCCTGTGCCCACCTGCGCGGCGATGGCGGTGGCGAGGGACTGGAAAGAACTCATGCCTTGCTTTCCGGCCCGTTCGCCGTGCAGGGTCAGTCCGCCGAATGTCGACTTAACGGCAAGGCCGAAACGGCGGATCTGGATGAAATCCAGTTTCAGGGTAAAGTAAATGCCCACGCCGCACAACAGCGGAATCAGGCAGTACATTCCCCACAGAAATCCATTGATTTCGGACACGATTTTGGTCAACTGTTCCATCACGGGACACATTCTCCTGCAAATCGAAGGTTACGGCGTCGTGACCGTACCCGCCCTCCTCCGGCGAGCGCGGCTTCCCGGACGGAAAAGACGCTTTTGCTATTCTAAACCGTCTAAGCCTTTGTTGAGTATAAGTAAACAGACGATTTTTTTAGAACGGGGAGAAAAAACTGTGCAAAACGAAAGTATATTTTTTAATATATTGATATAGTTATATAAAAAGAAATTTGAACGGTGAGGGAGGCTATGAGGGGAGAATGGCTTTATCTTTTTTGTCGACAGAGGGTTGGCTCCAGTTTCTTTTTTTACGCAATCGATTGCGGGAAAGGTCCAAAGTGGGAACGGAAAAGGGGAACCCGTTTGTGCGGGGGACACGCTCCTGCCCGTGGAGATTATCATCTTGACGTCCGTTGCTCCCGAATTCATTATGCCGTCATGCTCGTATCCGTACTTTGTTCATGGTGCCGCAAGGCTGTCCGTTCTGTTTTCCGGAATGGGGCGATCCGTGCGTATGCAATGGGATTCGCCCTGTGCCTGCTGTTGTCCGGCTGCCTTTTCGGTTCGGGGAACAAGCAGGATACGCTGCAGCCCATGACCGATGAGGCTCCCAATCCCGCCAAAAAGACGATACGCTACAGCGTGAAGCTCCAGTCCGACCCGCAGAACGGCGATCTTGTTTCGGAACTTCGGGAGAACAGCCAGCTTGTCTGGCTGCATGGCGATCTCCCCGACAGCCGCGTGGGGCTTGAGCGCCGGGCCCTCGAAGATGTGGAAACGGCCCGCAAGATTTTGCATTCGCAGGGGTACTATGACGGTACGGTGCGCCACCATATCAATTGGGAGGCGCAGCCCCCGGAAGCCTCCATCACGCTGAGGCCCGGCGAGCGGTATGTGATGGGGCCGACGAAGCTGCGTTACGAGCGCACCGGGCCAGAGGGCGAACCTGTGGACAAGGATTTGCCCGAGTCCGTCCGTGGCATCGATTTTATGGAAAACGCTCCTGACACGCTGGAGGCGTTCGGGCTCGCCAAAGGAAGCCCCGCCGAGGCGCAGACCGTGCTCAACGCCGTTACCTCGGTGGTGACGGCCATGCGCAAGGCGGGCTATCCGCTCGCGGAACAGGGCAAGGCCCGGTACGTCATCGATCGTTCCACGCATACCCTTGAAGCGGACGTGCTCATCAAAACCGGTCCGCTCCTGCGCATGGGGCCGGTGCTGATCAAGGAAGAGAACGTCAGGCCGGCCGACAACCCCGACGCGCCCGGCGCTCCGGCGGTTAACGAGGATTATCTCAACAAGCTGAGCCCGTGGATTGAAGGGCAGTACTGGAACGACGACCTGTTGAAGGAATACAGGACCACGTTGCAGGAAACCGGCCTGTTCAGCGCCATTGATATGAAACCCGCCCGCCTTTCCCCCGAACAGGCGAAGGCGGCGGGGTGGACGGACAGATCGCTTGCCGAGGCCGGTTTTTCGGAGCTGCCTCTGGGGGATTCTCCCGATGCACCTTCCCCGGCTCCTCCGGCGGACCCTCCGGCGGGGGGAACCGGGAAGAAGGCGGCTGGCTCTGACATGCCGATCTGGATGACGAGCGACGGGACTACCCCGGTAAGCCTTACCGTGCGCGATGCGCCGCCGCGTACCGTGAGCGGCGGCTTGCAGTATTCGACGGATACGGGTTTCGGCGTGCGCGGGGCGTGGGAGAACCGCAACCTGTTCGGCGGCGGGGAACAGCTCCGCGTGACCGCCCCCATTTCTGAAGACTCGCAGTCGCTGAACGCCTCGTTCCGCAAACCGGCCTTCGGCATCCGGGATCAGGCATTGGTGGGCGAGGCGTGGGCCATCAACGAGACGACCGACGCCTACGACCAGAGTGCCTTGTCTTTCGCGGCGGGCCTTGAGCGGCGCTTCCGCAAGGACTGGCGCAACTGGTGGGCCAGCGCGCGCGTTTCGGTGGAAGCGGGGAGCCTCAAGGACAACTACCGGGGCAGGCGGACGTACAGCCTGCTCGGTTTTCCCCTGTCCGTGCGCCGGGATACGACCAACAGCCTGCTGAACCCGACCACCGGGACGCGGGTGACCCTCGAGGTGACGCCGTATACGGGCACGTTCAACGGCCCTCTGACCACCGTGCGCACCCGGCTGGACGCCAGCGGCTACTGGTCTCCGGGGTGGGATCGGCTTGTGCTCGCCGGACGCGCCGCCGCGGGAAGCCTCACCGGCGAAAATGTCCGGAATATTCCGGCCTCGTTGCGTTTTTACAGCGGTGGGGGCGGCTCGGTGCGCGGCTACAAGTACCAGTCGCTCGGCCCGCATGACAGGAACGGCGATCCGCTCGGCGGGCTCTCCTTTACGGACGTGAGCCTTGAGGCCCGGTTCAGGATCACCGAGTCGTTCGGCATCGTGCCGTTCGTGGATGGCGGCATGGTCTATGAGACCACCATGCCCGACTGGGGCCGCGATCTTTCGTGGGGCGTGGGCCTTGGTTTCCGGTATTATACGCTGATCGGTCCCATCCGGCTCGACATAGCCACTCCGTTGCAGGACCGCGACAACAACAAGGCGTTCCAGATTTACCTCAGCATAGGGCAGGCGTTCTGATGACCGTACCTCCCTCCCTTCGGCGCGCCGGGCGCATCCTTGGCTGGAGCCTGCTCGGGCTTGTCCTTGTCCTGTTTTTTGCCCTTGCCGGGGGCATGGCGTTTCTGCGCACCCAGCCCGGAGAGCGCTGGATCGCGGATACGGCTGTTTCCGTTCTGAAAAATGTGGGTATTGAAGCTCAGATCGGCTCGCTGGAAGGTCCGCTGCCGTTTTCTCTGCATCTGCGGGAAGTGCGGCTTGCGGACGGGCAGGGCGTTTGGCTGGACGTGCCCGAAGCCACGCTGCGCATCGGTGCCGGTGCGTTGCTGCGAGGGCATCTGCTGGTGGAGGAATTGAGTGTCCTCGATGCCAGTATGCCGCGCGTGCCTGAGTTCCCGCCAGCCGATCCGCCGCCTCCGCCGTCCGATCCCTTGGAGCTGCTGCGGCCCTCCTTCCTGCAGCCGTTGGCTTCGGACATTGCGGGGTATTTGAAGCTGGCGACGGTCGGAGAACTGCGCATCGAGCGGTTCCGGCTCGGGCAGGCCGTGGCGGGGATCCCCATTGAGGCGACGCTGGAAGGCTCCGGTCCGCTGACGGATTTCCGGAGTGAGCTGGAGTCCACGCTGTACCGTCCGCAAATTGAGAAGGCTGGGGGGACGGCTGAGCCGTTGCTGGCCCTCTCCGGCGCCCTGAACCTCGGCAACGAGGGAAACTGGCTGTCGGACGGCGTAAAGCGCCCGCAGCCCGAAGAGCGGCCCGACGCGGGGGTGGGGCTGGATCTGCGGCTTGCCGTCCCTCGCGCTGCCGGAAATGGCGGAGACGAGGCGCAGGGGGCGCAGGATGCCCCGGAACAGGGCTCGCTGCAGTTGTTGCTGACGCTGGCGGGCGCTCGGTTTTCCGTGCCCGAGCTGATGGCGGAGGTGCCGGGCGGGCTGGTTACCGGGCACGGGCTCTTTTTCGATAATGCGAAGGTCGGCGGCGATCTGTCCGTTTTGTTGAGCGATCCCGATGCGTTGATGCGGCTTGTCGCCGCGTTGACGGGTGAGGCGCAGGCCGGGCTGCCGCTGGCTTCGGCGAATCTTGAGGCCGCGCTGTCCGGAACGCTGGATGCGCCCGGGCTGGTGTTGAAAGCCTCGGTGCCGGGAATCGTGCTGGATGCGGCGCAGCCGGATGCCCGTCTGGACGTGGCGTCGTCGTGGACGCTTGCCGTGCGGTCCCTGCTTTCCGAGCCTTCCGTAACGGCCGATGCGGCCGTGAACCTCGGCGGCCCGTTTGTCCGGAAGGCCATGTCCGCCAATCAGGCCGCAAAAAACGGCAAAGAAGGCGAACGTTCCGGCGAAGTGCCGATCAGGTTGCATGTTGAAGCCTCCGAAACGGCGGAAACGCTTACGGTGAAGGCGTTGCGCCTGGAGTCTGAATGGCTCGCTCTGGCTGGCGACGCTTCGCTGGAAACGGCGACGGGCAAACTTGCGGCGGCGCTCCGGCTGGATATGCCTTCGCTGCGCAGGCTGGCGCAGTTCCCGCCCGTGGCGGCGTTGCTGACGGGTTCGCCGTTCCGCGAACTGGCGGGCACGGTAGGCTTGAAAGCCGACGTGCGCCGCGACGATGCGTCATCGCCGTTTGCCGGGACTTTAAGCCTCAAGCTCGCGGATATGCGCTGGGGGCTTGCCCCGCTTCAGGATACGGTGGGCGAGACGGCTTCGCTCGGCGCATCGTTCAGCGCGCAGCTGGAATCCGGCTCCGCTTCCGTCAGCGATCTGACGCTCAAAGCCGGTCAGATCAGCGGCAAGGGGAATGCTTCCACCGACGGCAAGAAACTCGATGCGGCCTTGTCCCTCGCGCTGTCTTCGTTGAAGGGGATAGCTCCCTCCCTGTCCGGCCCGCTTGAGCTCAAGCTCCGCGCTTCCGGGCCGCTGCTCTCGCCCGGCGGCGAACTGACGCTTGCCAGCCCGCATCTGGGCGTGGAGACGGCCACGCTGGAGGGCTTGCGCGTGCGCCTCAACACGCCGTCCGTCGGCGCTGCGGGCGGCAAGGGTACGCTCGATGTTTCCGCCACGCTGAGGGATGCGTCCATCAAGGCGCTGCAGGCGGGCGCGCCGTTGCGCTTTTCCACGGAATGGCAGTTCGCGGCTGACCGTTTCAGCCTGCACAAGACCAAGCTCGACGCCCCCGGCATAGCGCTCTCCGGCACGCTGGACGCCCTGCCCGCCAAACGGCGGCTGGACGGCGGGTTCCGGCTGGCGGTCACGGACTGGGCGGCGCTGTCCTCGCTTACCGGCGTGCCCCTGGATGGTTCCGCAGCGGTTGCCAACGTGTCTTTTTCGCAGGCCAAAACGCAGCAGCTTGCCGCGGATTGGTCGTTCGGCGCGCTCAGTGCCGGTTCGCTTTTTTCCATGCGCACCTTCAAGGGCAATCTTCGGCTGGATGACCTGTTCGGCAAGCAGGGGATCGGCCTGTCCGCCTCCCTTGGGAACGGCTCCGCGTCCGATTTCCGCTGGCGGAGCGGCAAGATCGACGTGTCCGGATCTCTGAAAAGGCTTCAGGCGTCCGTGGCCCTCCAGGGCAAGACGTCCGCCGACATCAGATTGGCAGTGGACATTGCCGGGCAGAAGGCGCAGGTGGAACGCCTCACGTTCACGGACAGGCGGAAACGGACGCTTGTGGGCGTGCGTTTGAATCGGCCCGTCAACATTGCCTTCGGCAACGGGCTGTCCGTGGACAACCTCGATCTGTCCGTGCTGCCGCAGGGCACGCTGACGGCCCTGGGGAGCCTTGACGGGCGCAAGCTCGCCCTTGAGGCCCGGTTGCGCGACGTGGCCATCAATATGGCCCGGCTGTTTACGGACGTGCCCGTGCCCGACGGCCTGCTCAACGCCGCCATCGCCCTGTCCGGCACGCCGTCGCAGCCGAGGGGCACGCTGGACGTGTCCCTCAGGAACATCGCCTTCCCGGAGAGCGACATGCCCCCCGCCGCCGTGGATATCAACGGCACGCTCCAGTCTTCCGCCCTTGTCCTCAATGTGAAGACGGACGGCATGGGTACCTCTCCGGCCACAGGGACGCTTTCCCTGCCCTTGAGTTTTTCCGCGTCCGGCGTGCCGTCCCCGGCGCTGGACAAGCCGTGTTCCGGCAACGTCAACTGGGAGGGCTCGCTGGCGTCGCTGTGGCGGTTCGTGCCGCTCGCCAACTCCAGCCTCACCGGGCAAGGCTCCCTCAATGCCACGCTGTCCGGCTCGCTGTCCGCTCCCGAGCTTTCCGCGTCGCTCAAGATCGAAAAGGCCGCCTTCGAAGAGATCCTTCTCGGCCTCGCCCTGTCCGACATCAACCTTGATGCGTCTCTCCAGTCCGGAGGGATGTCCCGTTTGTCCCTTTCCGCTACGGACGGGCAGGGCGGCGCGATCAACGTCAACGGAACCGTCGGTCCGCTGGCGTCCGGCCTGCCCCTTTCGCTGCATGGGACGATCAAGGAGCTTGCCCCGCTGCACCGCAACGATCTTTCCGTCACCCTTTCGGGCACGGCGGACATCGTCGGGCCGGCGACGTCGCCCGATGTGCGCGCGGCCATCACCGTCAATAAGGGGCAGTTCCAGATCGTCAGCTCATTCGGCACCAGCATCCCGACGCTGAACGTCGTGGAGGCCGGGCAGGAGGAGAGCACCGCTTCCTCCTCCGGATCCGGGCCGAAACTTGACGTCAATGTGCTCATCCCGAACCGTTTCTTTGTGCGCGGCAAGGGGCTTGAGAGCGAATGGAAGGGCAACCTCCAGGTTTCCGGACCCGCGACGAATCCCGTGGTCACGGGGTCCATCAATTCCATCCGGGGGCAGTTCAGCCTGCTTGGCAAGCAGTTTACCCTGAGCCGGGGCGACGTCGAGTTCAGCGGGGCCACGCCGCCCGATCCGCTGCTCAACGTGCTCGTCACCTACGCGGCGGCGAATATCACCGCCGAAGCGACCGTAAGCGGCCCGGCCTCGTCTCCGACGCTGACCTTGTCCAGCCAGCCACCGCTGCCGCAGGATGAAGTGGTGGCGCAGGTGCTGTTCGGGCAGAGCGCATCCAGCCTCGGGCGCATGGAGGCGATCCAGCTTGCCGCCGAACTCGCGTCGCTGTCGGGGTTCGGTTCCGGCGGCATGGGGGTTCTCGGCGAAGTGCGCGACACGCTCGGTTTCGACGTGCTCCGGTTCGGGAGTATGCAGAACGGGCCCAAGCAGCAGACGAGCCGCAATGTCGGCCTGTTGCAGCCGCCGGGACAGAACAGCGGGGCCAGCGCGCAGGAGGATTCCATCCCATCCCTTGAGGTGGGCAAGTATGTCATGGACAACGTCTATGTCGGCCTAGAGCAGGGGATGAACGGTGATGCCAGCGGCGTCCGCGTTGAAATCGAGCTTGCCCCCAACCTTAACCTCGAAGGCGTTTCCACGCCCCAGGGCTCCGAAGTGGGGCTGAACTGGAAGAAGGATTATTGAGGACGGAAAAAGAAGAGTACTTCATCTTTTAACATATTGAAAACTCTGAACAGGGATTCGATAAACACAAAAGTCTTTGAAGAGGAGAGGGTGGGGTTTGGGGAGGGGGAGGAGAAACTTTCTTCAGAAAGTTTCTCCTCCCCCTCCCCAATGCTTCTCTCCCCCTTTTCCTCTTAACGTGCGGTACGGGTCGCGTTGAGGACGGCGAGGAGGGCGACGCCGACGTCGGCGAAAACGGCCTCCCAGAGGCCGGAGAGCCCGACGACGCCAAGGACCATGAACAGCCCCTTGATGCCGAGCGCCATGACGATGTTCTGCCAGACGACTACGCGGGTCTTGGCGGCGATGGAGAACATTTCCGGCAGGCGCGAGGGCGAGTCGTCCAGAATGACCGCGTCCGCCACTTCAATGGCCGCTTCCGAACCGAGGCCGCCCATTGCCACGCCGACACCGGACATGGCGAGTACAGGGGCGTCGTTGATGCCGTCACCTACAAAAAGTACGGACTGCCGGGGGCCGAGCGATTCCAGCTCGGCGGCCTTGCCTTCGGGGAGCAGCCCGGCGCGGTACTCGTCGAGATGCAATTCCTTGGCGACGATGGCGGCGCTTTCGGGGCGATCGCCCGTCAGCATGACCAGCCTTTCAATCCCTTGGCGGCGCAGGGATTCGATGGCGGGAGCGGATTCGGGCCGCAACACGTCCGATACTTCAATGGCCCCGAGATAGGCATTGCCGACGGCGACATAAACGACGCTGCCCTGACCGGCGGGGAGCGAGGGCACGCTGATGCCCGCATCCTGAAGCAGGAGCGCGTTGCCGACAAGGAGCGTCCGCCCCTTGTGCTCTGCGGAGAGGCCCTTTCCGGGGATTTCCTTGGATTCCACCGCTTCCAGAGCAAAACCGTGCGAGCCGGGAGCCGTTTTCATGATGGCGCGGGCGATGGGATGCGTCGAGCGGCTTTCCACCAGCCGGGCGGCGTTGAGCACGTCTTCCTCGGAAGCTCCCTCGGCGGGCAGGACGCGGGTTACTTCAAAGACGCCTCGGGTCAAGGTTCCGGTTTTGTCGAAAGCCACGGTCTTGATGTTGTGCAGGGCGTCGAGCACATGCCCGCCCTTGACGAGGATACCCTTCTTGGACGCGGCGCCGATGCCGCCGAAGTAGCCGAGCGGAATGGAGATCACGAGCGCGCAGGGGCAGGAGATGACCAGCAGGACAAGCGCCCGGTACAGCCATTCGTCGAACGTCCCGTGCCCGGCCAGCGGCGGGATGACCGCCACCAGCGCCGCGATGAACACCACGGCGGGCGTGTAGTAGCGGGCGAAGCGGGTGATGAAGCGTTCGATGGGGGCCTTGTTCGCGGAAGCCTGCTCGACGAGTTCGAGGATGCGGGCCACGGACGAGTCGGCGAAACGGGAGGTCACTTCCACGGTTATCGCGCCCTCAAGGTTGACCGTCCCGGCGTAGACCTGCTTGCCCGCGCCCACGGACACCGGCACGGATTCGCCGGTCAGGGGGGACGTATCCACCTGCGAGGAGCCGGTCAGAACGGTTCCGTCCAGCGGGATTTTTTCGCCGGGCTTCACAAGGATGCGCATACCGGGCCGGATTTCCGCGGGATCGGCGTCGTTTACCATCTGTTTGCCGTCTTTTTCCTCAATCAGATGCGCCACTGTGGGCCGGGCCGCCAGCAGCGCCCGGATGGAGCGCCTCGAGTTGCCCGCCGCGCGATCCTGCAAGGCTTCGCCGATGGAGTAGAACAGCATGACGCCCACGGCCTCGGGCAGTTGGCCGATGGCCGCAGCCGCGATGGTTGCGCCGCCCATCAAGGTGTATTCGTTGAAAAAGTCGAACTTGAGCAGGCTTTGCAAGCCCTTCTTGAGGACGGACAGGCCGCAGAGCAGGTAGGGGATGCCGAAGAATACCGCCTTGGCGACGAACGGGGTCAGCAAGGCGTCGAGGCGTTCCTCGAAGATCATGCCGACAGCGAACAGGGCTGCGGCGATCCAGAGCTTGTATTCGGAACGGAACAGGGAGGGCTGCGGTTCGCTGCTTTCCGGAAGCGGTTCGTTTTCGTCCATCTCGGAGAACAGGGTGCCCGGTTCGATGGCGTCCGCAAGGCGGATCATCGCCGCGAGTTCGGGCTGTTCGCCTTCGACGCGCAGCCGGGCGCTGTCGAGGTTGATGGCGGCGGATTTCACGCCGGGGAGGCCCGCAATGGCGTCTTCGATCCGGGCGGCGCACCCGGCGCAACGGAGATTGTGTACGGCGTAGCGCTTAGTCATGGTTTTCCTCTTCTTGCGGCGCGTTTTCGAAGCGCTGGGCGAGCGAATGCACTTCAAGGGAATGGAAGCAATCGGATTCTCCGTGCCCGAAGCCGCAGGCTTCTTCGGCGCGCAGGATTTCCGCGATGCGGGCTTCATCCTCGATGATGGTCGGATCGTTGGCGAGGGAATCCTTCATCCATGCCAAGGCTTCCCGGATGTTGGGGCGCGGGGAGTCGTCCGCAAGCCGGTAGTAGACCCAGCGGCCCTGTTTGTTGCTTTCGATGAGGCGGGCCTGCCGCAGGATCGACAGGTGCTTCGAGGTTGTGGACGGGGCCAGATCCAGA
>ERZ834859.3513-NODE-3513-length-11145-cov-2.795491_pt1 | contig 11145 bp, 10 predicted proteins | sample MGYA00519947_ERZ834859 | MGnify/ENA primary metagenome ERZ834859 (study PRJEB31850, sample SAMEA3708763) | human gut metagenome | biome: human gut; feature: human-associated habitat; material: faeces | place: China | collected 2014 ...
CCGTTCGATTCTGAACGGTGTTTTTTTGAGGTTGAAAATAATTTTCAAAATTAAATTGGAAATAAAAAATGCGGTCCAGCAACCAGGAATATTCTTTCCGGTGCCGACCTTATCTGTGTTCAAAGAGGTCCAGAAAAGGTATCGGCTGGCCTGCTGACCATCCCTTCCGTTGCCGAGATAGGCCCATGTGCAGTCCGGCTGCTGCAGAAGGCTGTTGACCAGCTTATTGATTGACTCGGAAATGGCCGGAACATAGTCCGACTTTGGACATCTGGAATCAAACTCAAAATTTGTGTTGTCTTTTACCTTGCCATCCTTCCAAAAATCTGTGTCATATAGAAGCTGAAAGTACTCCTTTGCGTCCACACTTGTGTTAAACGGGTATTTCGGCGCGGACGGATCAACTGCTCCGCTCAAAGTAAGAATGACTCCATAGTCTTCGCTATACGACACGACACAGGTTCCGTTTGGCGCGGCAACGCCTTTCCAGTTGTCCGTATTACCTTGATTTTTGGAATGGACGATACCACCGATATTTATAGGGTCTATCGATTGCCAATCTTCCTGTTTCTGCCGCAGATCGACCGTCACAGTGGACGCTGGATTTCCGAGTTGTGCCTCGGTGGATACCTGCGCATAAGCAGATCGTACATTTGCAAGGTCTGCGGCCTCCCTGCTTCTTTCGAGCTGTGATGCAAATACCGGAATCGCAATTGCAATCAATATGGCGATGATCGCAATGACTATCAGCATTTCCATTAATGTAAATCCGTTGCTGTTTTGTTTCATATGATTCCTGCTTTATCTTTGATGTAGTATCATAGACATAGACAGTTGCCTGCAGCAGCAGTTCTTTCACAAGCTCCAAATTACTTTTCCAATATTGGGCAGGGATAAAATAATGTGCCTTTATATTGGTATCCAGCCATATATCGGCAACTTGATTGATATCTGCTTTTCGTAATTCTCTAATCATAGCGGGGGACTCTCCTGCAAATTTGATTGTTACACAATAGAAGGTAATGTCAGATACGTTACCGGATGTGGAAACGTAAACAGCGGGCGCTGGTTGCCGCTGGCGTTGATCAGCGTGAGGGACAGCGTGCGCAGGTCATTCGTCGGCAGCGGCACAAGCTGTGTCCACTCGGTGCGGATAAACCGGTCCGGACCGGTCTCGGTCAGCGTGTAAGTTCCGTTATGGTATGCAAGGAACAGGGGCTGTCCCAGAGTAGGCTGCATTTCCAGAGAAATGGCAGCATTCCGATCTCGATGGATTGCAAAAAAGCGCGTCAGCAGCGCATACGGCGGCTTGAGTTTATTCTGTCCGGTCAGGCGCAGTGTACCGCAGTCGCGCCAGCGCGGCACGGAACAGATATGCCGGGCGTCCCACTCGGTCACCGGATCAAAAATGTGCTGCCCAATGTCGGAATCGGACATAAACCATTCGGTGTAGGGGAGACCATAGGCGTTTTCGCCATCTGCGGAAAACAAAACCGAATAGATGAATTCGTCAGTCTGTCCGCACGGCTGCAGGTGATACTCTGTGCCATCGAACATCAGAGAGCCGGTTTCCCCGTTCGGTGTGCGCAAGGTGAGCGTGCTGGGTTCGTCCGCTGCGGCAAGCTCATACAGTACAGAATCATCTATGACCTCGCGGTCAGAGGAGATTGTCAGCGTGCCGAAATCAGCCGCCATAGCGGGATAAGCACATAAAACCAGCGTCAAAACGGCAGATAACAGGCGTTTTTTCATATAATCGCCTCCTTGGATGCTGCTTTATCTGTAATCACTTTCTTTTCGCTTTCTAATTCCTTATTTTCCTCTCCAATAATTTCCTTGTTTGATCAAACTGGAATTGGTCAAGCTTTTGACTTAGAGCATTTCCAAGTTACAAATGCAAGAATACCGCAGATTACAGCAACTCCGATGCATACGGCTCTCGCAATATTGCTCAAATCCAAGAAGCCACTTCCTGAACCTGTAATAGCACAGGCGATTGCTAAAATGGTTATGAGAGTAAAAACAATACTAATCACTTTCAGAATGACACCTTTTTCCATGCAATCACGCTCCTTTATCAAATCCTAATTTATCATTCTACTGTGACTTCACTATACCATGAATGCGTCCGAAACACAATCACCCATTGACACCACCGATATTCCGATAGATAATATAGGTAATAGAGAAACTTTACGCAAGAAGGGAAGTGCTTTAACGAATGAAACGCAGCTACGAGATGGACCTGTGCAGCGGTCCGCTGCTGAGCAAAATCCTGCTGTTTTCGCTGCCGCTGATTCTTTCGGGTGTGCTGCAGCTGCTGTTCAACGCGACTGACATTGTCGTAGTCGGCAAATTTGCGGGCAGCAATGCGATGGCGGCGGTCGGCTCGACCACCTCGCTGTTTAACCTGCTGGTCAACTCATTCATCGGTATTTCGGTTGGCGCGAACGTGCTTGTCGCGCGACATTACGGCGAGCGGGATTACGACGGTGTGCAGCAGACCATCCAGACGGCGCTGCTCACCGGCTTAATTGGCGGCACGATACTGATCGTGCTCGGCGTTGTGCTCGCACGTCCCATGCTGACGCTGATGGCCACACCGGACGAGGTTATCGACCAGGCCGTGCTGTACATGCAGGTGTACTTCATCGGTATGCCGGCATGATCTACAACTTCGGTGCAGCCGTGCTGCGTGCCGTGGGCGATACCCGACGTCCGCTGTACTTCCTGATGGCGGCAGGCGTGATGAACGTCCTCGGCGACCTGCTGTTTGTGTGCCTGCTCGGCATGGGCGTTGCCGGAACTGCGATCGCCACCGTGCTCAGCCAGTGTGTCTCTGCGGCGCTGACCGTGCTGTGCCTTGTAAAATCGGACGGCATGTGCCATCTCGACTTACGCCGTCTGCACTTCCACATGGATAAGTTCCTGAGAATCATGCAGGTCGGTCTGCCTGCCGGTATGCAGAGCGTTATCTTCAATATCTCGAACGTACTCATTCAGTCCTCGGTCAACAGCTTCGGCGCAGTAACGGTTGCGGGCAACACGGCAGCCGCCAACATTGAGGGGTTTGTGTACATTTCGATGAACGCGCTCTATCAGACCTCCATCAGCTTCACCAGCCAGAATCTCGGTGCAAAGAATTATCACCGCATCGACCAGACACTCGTGCGCTGCATGTGCATCGTCACACTGATCGGTCTGGTGCTCGGCAACGGCGCGCATCTGCTCGGCAACCACCTTTTGGGCATCTACTCGGACGATATGGAGGTCATTTCGTTCGGTATGCAGCGTTTGTCGGTCATCAGCGTCACCTACTGCCTGTGCGGCATGATGGATGTGCTCGCGGGCACAATACGCGGTCTGGGCTATTCCATGCTGCCAATGATCGTCTCGCTGATTGGCGCATGTGTGTTCCGTATCATCTGGATTTTTACGGTCTTTCGTGTGCAGCATACGCTGTTCATCCTGTATGCGTCCTACCCGATCTCGTGGATACTGACCATCCTGGCGCACTTTGTGTGCTACCTGATCGTGCGGAAAAAGGTTTTCCGACCGCAGGAGATATGAGAGCGCGTTTTTCTCCGGAAAACGGTTGTAATTGACGGTTAAATATAGTATAATACTCGTGCAATGCGGGAATTTCCCGCGTAATAAGTAAATAAGCGAACAGTCGGTGCCGCTGTCTGCAAAGGAGCAGCGGGTAAAAGGGAAGCAGGTGAAAATCCTGCACGATCTCGTCACTGTAAGCGGGAAATGGACTGCCATTTACGTCACTGATATTGTGGTATCGGGAAGGCGGCAGTTCTAAGGCAACATCGCATGATGAAAGCTGCGGCGCTTTGCGGAAATTTTGTGTCCTGACTTCGTTGTGATTTCACGGTAATACATCAAGTATTACCGCAAAACCACGCCTCGTCAGTACGCGAGAATTTACTCGCAAATCGCCCTTGTTCAATTATGCGGTATTGCCTTAAGAGCCGCAAGTCAGGAAACCTGCCGGTCTGTTGGTACGGGAAGCTGCTTCCGGGTCACGAGTTATTGATTGTACTGATACCGCATGATTTTTGATTCAGGCAGTCCCTTTCATCATATATTGATGGGGGACTGTGTGTTTTCCGTACCCTTTTTCTTTCAAAGTGTGCGCTTTCGCTTTGCAAGCAAAACGAAGGAGGAAAACCATGAGCAAAGTAAGCAAACTGAAGAAGCTCGGCATTATGCTGATCGTTTCCGGCATGCTGATGTCCATGCTGACCGCTTGCGGCGGCAGCAAGACCGCAGCTGAGAATGACACGAAGGACAATAACACCACTGCACAGACTGATGCGCAGGATCAGACCGATCCGGACGAAAACTATGAAACGGGTGACGCTTCCTTGGACGATCCGCTGAATCAGGATGAAATTGGCGATACCGAGCTGCTCGTAGTCAGCTTCGGCACCAGCTATAACGACAGCCGCCGTGAGACCATCGGTGCCATCGAGAAGGCTATGCAGAAGGCGTTCCCGGATTACGCGGTACGCCGCGGCTTCACCAGCCAGATCATCATCGACCATGTAAACAAGCGTGACGGCGAGAAGATTGACAACGTAACCGAGGCACTGGACCGCGCCGTAGCTAACAAGGTCAAGACTCTGGTTGTTCAGCCGACCCATCTGATGAACGGCCTGGAGTACAACGACCTCAAGGATGAGCTGGCAGGCTATTCGGATTCCTTCGAGAAGATCGTGCTCGGTGAGCCGCTGCTGACCTCTGACGACGACTTCCAGAAGGTTATGAATGCCATCGTAGACGCAACCAAGGAGTATGACGACGGCGAGACCGCAATCTGCTTCATGGGTCACGGCACCGAGGCGGATTCCAACAGCGTTTACACCAAGATGCAGGAGACCCTCAAGGCCGCAGGCTACGACAACTACTTTGTCGGCACTGTTGAGGCAACTCCGTCCCTCGATGACGTAATCGCAGCCGTTAAGGCAGGCGGCTATAAGAAGGTCGTTCTGCGTCCGCTGATGATCGTTGCAGGCGACCATGCCAATAACGATATGGCAGGCGACGAGGACGGCTCCTGGAAGACCGAGTTTGAGAAGGCAGGCTTCGAGGTAACCACCGTAGTTGAGGGCCTTGGCTCTGTGCAGGCAATCCAGGATCTGTTTGTTGCACACGCACAGGCAGCGATTGATTCCCTGAAGTAAATCAAGTAAACAGCAGGGTCCGAGCCGTGGAATGCGGACGGACCCTGTTTTTGTGAGATTTTGATTGTCGATTTCGGTGTGCAGAATTGAGAATTGAAAATGGAGAATTATACCCAGAGTGAATCGTTGAGAGTGAAGAGAACGTGATAGGCGTAATTCGCAGGTGCCGTCTGCAATATCCAGATTAACGATTTGTGCGGCACGGTTATGCCGCACGCTGCGTAGAGTAACCCGCATGTGTAGCAGTACGGTATCTGACATTGCGAATATGCGGATACATGAACGCACATCGTGCGTCCTGCGGAAGAAAAAATCCTCTGCCGTTCCTTTATAGTCTCAGTTCTGAACAACCACTGTGCTTTCTTAGGAAAGGGGTGATTCACAAGAGGGTGGAAACCTTGGTGTCTACCCTCTTGTGCCCCTGCCGGGCAGGCAAGATTCCGTTCGCTTCTCAAGCGCAAATGCCCCGAATGGCAACCATTCATCAAAATCCCGTTTATATCGCAAAACAAAGGAGAAGCCACAATGAAGAACAAAAAAGCACTGTTAAGCGCCGTATTTGCGGCATTCATGCTCCTGTCCGCCTGCGGCGGCAGCACCCAGAAAGACACCTCCGCGCAGGACAGCAGTACCACCTCTCAGGTCGCTTCTGCGTCCGATATGGCCGATGTTGAGGACGTTGTTGAGGACGGCATGACGCCGATCACCGGCGACAAAGTGAAGGACGGCACCTACGATGTAACCGTCGATTCCAGTTCCAACATGTTCAATGTTACCGCATGCGAGCTGACCGTCAAGAACGGCGAAATGACCGCTAAGATGCACATGGGCGGTACCGGTTATCTGTACGTCTACATGGGCACCGGCGAGGAGGCTGCCGCGTCCGATGAGGCCGATTACATTCCGTTCACCGAGGAAGCCGACGGCACACACAGCTTTACCGTTCCGGTTAAGGCGCTCGATGAGGGAATTGACTGCGCAGCCTTCAGCAAGAAGAAGGAGAAGTGGTACGACCGCACCCTGGTGTTCCGCGCGGACTCTTTGCCGGCAGACGCACTGGCAGACGGCGTAATGACTACCGCTGAGAGCCTGTCTCTCGCAGACGGCATCTACACCGCTGACGTAACGCTTTCCGGCGGCTCCGGCCGTGCAAGCGTGGAATCTCCCGCAGCGCTGACCGTTTCGGGCGGCAAGGTGACGGCTAAGATCATCTGGAGCAGCAAAAACTACGATTACATGAAGGTGAACGACGAAAAGTACGATGCTGTGATCGAAAATGAGCACTCCACGTTTGAAATTCCGGTTGCGGGCTTTGACTGGGCGATGCCGGTCGTAGCCGACACTACCGCAATGAGTGAGCCGCACGAGATCGAGTACACGCTGCGTTTTGACTCTGCGTCCATCGCTCCGGCAGCAAAATGAGAAGAATTACAGCATGGTGCCTGAGTGCGGCACTGCTGCTCGGCGGTCTGTCCGGCTGCGGAACTGCCCGGCAATCGACCGCACAGACGCAGGCGGCGGTCTCGTGGAGCGACATGCAGCCGACCGACAGCGTGGATTTGGAGTATGCCGAGTGTTTTTCGGTCGATCACTATGACGGCGGCTATTCGCTCATTACCGTGAAGGACGACGCACGTTATCTGGTCGTTCCGGAAAACGCGTCCGTGCCGGACGGTTTGGACGCAGATATCGTGGTGCTGCAGCAGCCGCTGGACAGCATTTATCTGGTCTCCTCGAGTGTCATGGACCAGTTCGTTGCACTGGATGCGCTGGACAGTATTGCACTGTCCGGCACCAAGCAGGACGGCTGGTACATCGACGAGGCCAAGCAGGCGATGGCGGACGGCAAGATCACCTATGCGGGCAAGTACAGCGCGCCGGATTACGAGACCATCTACTCCGCTGACTGCAATCTGGCCATTGAGAATACCATGATATACCATACGCCCGAGGTCAAGGAGCAGCTCGAAAAGCTGGGTATTCCGGTGTTTGTCGAGCGTTCCAGCTACGAGCCGCACGCACTCGGCCGCATGGAGTGGATCAAGGTGTACGGTACGCTGCTCGGCTGCGAGGACAAGGCGGAAAAGCTGTTTGCGGATAAGGTGGACGGCATTGTGGATATCCTGCAGAAGCCGGCAGCCGGCAAGACGGTTTCGTTCTTTTACATCACGTCGAACGGTGCGGCAAATGTTCGCAAATCCACGGATTATATCGCGGAAATGATTAGTCTGGCAGGAGGAAAGTACATTTTTGATGATCTGACGGACGATACGGCAAAGTCCACCGTCAATATGCAGATGGAAAGCTTTTACGCCGGAGCCAGGGACGCGGATGTGATGATCTACAACGCCACCATCGACAGTGAGCTGCAGACGCTTGATCAGCTGTTGGAAAAAAGTACGCTGCTTGCGGACTTCAAGGCCGTGAAAACCGGCAATGTGTGGTGTACAGAGAAGAATCTGTACCAGTCCACAATGGAACTGGACGAGCTGATCCGCGACTTCCATACCGTCATTGCAGACGGAGACCCGTCCACGCTGAAATATTTACACAAACTGTCCTGAAAGGAGAGGATTTCCCGTGAAACCGCAGCCTAAAATGCGCTATGCGGGCGCGTTTGCCGTGCTGCTGGCACTGCTGGCCGTGCTGTTCGTGTGGAATGTCAACTCGGGCAGCCTGCACCTGTCAGTGCGAGAGGTCGCGCAGATTCTGCTGACGCACAGCGGCGACAATGCGGTCATAGTGTGGGAGATTCGTCTGCCGCGTATCTTCGCGGCCATTCTGCTCGGCGGTGCGCTGTCGGTCTCCGGCTTTCTGCTGCAGACCTTTTTCGCCAACCCGATCGCGGGACCGTTCGTGCTGGGTATTTCCTCGGGCGCCAAGCTGACGGTCGCGCTGACGATGATAGGCGCGCTGTCCTGCGGGCGCGTGCTCGGCTCTGCTGTCATGATAACAGCCGCCTTTGCGGGAGCTATGCTCTCGATGGGCTTTGTGCTGCTCATCGCGCAGCGCGTGCGGCATATGCCACTGCTGGTCGTGAGCGGCGTGATGATCGGTTATATCTGCTCGGCGGTGACGGATTTCGTCATTACCTTTGCCGAGGATTCCAATATTGTCAACCTGCATAACTGGTCGATGGGCAGCTTTTCGGGCATTTCCTGGGACAATATCCGCGTGATGACGCCGGTGGTGCTGGTGTCGCTCGTGTGCGTGTTCCTGCTGTCCAAGCCGATCGGCGCGTACCAGCTCGGAGAGGGGTATGCCCGCAGTATGGGCGTCAATATCACCGCGTTCCGCGTGGTGCTGATCCTGCTGTCGAGCGTGCTCTCGGCGTGTGTAGCGGCGTTTGCCGGACCGATTTCGTTCGTCGGCATCGCGGTTCCGCATCTTGCGAAAAGCCTGTTCGGCACGGCAAAGCCGATCCTGATGATACCGGCGTGCTTTCTCGGCGGTGCGGGATTCTGTCTGCTGTGCGATCTCATCGCGCGGACGGTGTTTGCACCGACGGAGCTGAGTATCAGCACCGTGACAGCTTTGTTTGGTGCGCCGGTCGTCATTTATATTATGGTGCATCGGAAGTCCTCCAGAGGGTGAGTCTGCGTCCTCACGCAGAGGGAGTGGGAGCCAACCCTTGGCTTGGGGACCAAAAGGATAGACACCAAGGTTTCTATCCTCTTGGAACTCCAGTTTCCTATTGTTAGATAGTCTGGCGCATATCAGAGACCGGCGACCGCTTCGAAAAGGGGGAACGGCAGACGGGTTACTCTTTCGTGTCTTTCTCCGCTTTTTCGCGGTTCACAGATAACGTACTGCTACACAGGTCGGAAGGTCTCCGCAGGCGCGGCATGGCAGTGCCGCGCAACCCTTGGGCACGCTGTAACGCCCGGCACCTACGAATTTTTCTGCTTAGTAGAATTTATCTACGCAGATGCTGTCTATTATAACCGGCTCACAAATCGTGCGGCACTGTCATCCCCCAGGGGACCCTCTCTTGCCCTTCGGGCAATTCACCTTGTGCCGCACCCTGTGCAGAGTAGCCGGTATGTGTAGCAGTACGCTATCTGACACTGCGAATATGTGGATACATGGACGCGTTAAACGTGTCCTGCGGAAGAAAAAATCCTCTGCCGTTCCCTAATAGTCTCAGCTCTGCAAATTTCGCCGTGCTATCCCAAAAGGAAACGGGATTCATAAGGGTGGAAACCTTGGTGTCCACCCTTATGCCCTTCGCTGTGGGCACGGCGCCCCTGCCGGGTAGGCAAGATTCTCTTGCTTCGTAAGCAATCATGTTAAAGAAGAAGGTACAAAATGTCCCATCCTTTTGTCGAAACAAAAGAAATGACCGTCGGCTACCGCGGTGTGCCGCTCATCCGCGACATCGCCCTGAGTGTTCACCGCGGTGAGATTTTAACGCTCATCGGTCCGAACGGCTCGGGTAAATCGACCATCCTCAAAAGCCTCATTCGTCAGCTGGCGCTCATCGGCGGTACGGTGTATCTGGACGGCAAATCGCTGCAGACCCTGCCCGAGCGTGACCTTGCGCGCACGATGTCCGTGCTGCTCACCGAGCATGTGCGGCCGGAGCTGATGACCTGCTGGGATGTGGCGGCTGCAGGCCGCTATCCGTACACCGGACGGCTGGGTCTGCTCAGTGACGAGGACCGCGTCAAGGTGAACGAGGCGCTTGCACTTGTCGGCGCAGATGAACTTGCCGACCGCGATTTTTCCTGCATTAGCGATGGACAGCGGCAGCGTGTGCTGCTGGCCCGCGCCATCTGCCAGGAGCCGGAGGTCATTGTGCTCGATGAGCCCACCTCCTTCCTCGACATTCGCTACAAGCTGGAACTGCTGACCGTGCTCAAGCAGCTGGTGCGCGAAAAGCAGGTGGCGGTCATTCTCTCGCTGCATGAGATTGATCTGGCGCAGAAGCTGTCCGATCGGCTCATCTGCGTTCACAACGGCAGAATTGAGCGCTGCGGTACGCCGGAGCAGGTATTCACCGGCGATTACATCCGCACCCTGTATGACCTCGAGCGCGGCACTTATAACGAGCAGTTCGGCAGTCTGGAGCTCGAGCGGGTGACAGGCGAGCCGCGCGTGTTCGTTATCGGCGGCGGCGGAAGCGGAACGGCACTGTACCGCAGACTGCAGCGGCGCGGCATTCCATTCGCGGCAGGCGTTCTGCCGGAGAACGATGTAGAACTGCCGACGGTTCGTGCTCTGGCGGTCGAGACCGTCACCGAGCGGGCGTATCAGCCGATCGGCGAGGACGCTTACGCGCGTGCGCAAGCGCTTGTACGGCAGTGCGGAAATGCGGTCTGCTGTCTGGATCTATTCGGTCCGGTCAACGAAAAAAACCGCGTGCTGCGCGACTGGGCACAGCAGGAAGGGCTGCTGCGGAGCAAATCGAAATTGGAAGATATTACATGATAATCGCCTGAAATGTTGCTCAAAACGCAATGTTGTGGTAAAATAGCCAATAATGCCAATGGTGACAGGGAAGGTTCCGCCCGGTCACCGGTGAGAGACAACCACTTTGTCACAGGAAAGCGATAACATGGCAAGAAAGCAACAAAAACGACATAACAGAGGCAGCTATCGGCGGAAATCCGCCCATGCACATCGCAGTACGCGGCATATGCAGCCGGTAAGAACGCAGAAAACGGTCAGACGCTGTCTGCCTGAGGCGGAAGTGCGCCGCAGACAGCGGGCACGCCGCCGGCAGTTTGCACTGCTCGGGCTGGCAGTCCTGCTCGTTGTGCTTATTTTCGCCTTTCGGCATTTGATCAGCACACCGCAGCAGAGCGGCGCGGACGGTGATACCGGCAATTCCGGCACGAGCGCGACCGAGGAGGTCAAGCAGGTAGCCAAGGCAGTGAATGTCTATCAGTCGGTTATGTACTATCAGCCGGTGGTGCAGAAATACGCCGAACAGAACGGCATTCCGGAG
>ERZ834859.3515-NODE-3515-length-11138-cov-13.326897_pt1 | contig 11138 bp, 9 predicted proteins | sample MGYA00519947_ERZ834859 | MGnify/ENA primary metagenome ERZ834859 (study PRJEB31850, sample SAMEA3708763) | human gut metagenome | biome: human gut; feature: human-associated habitat; material: faeces | place: China | collected 2014 ...
CCTTCCTGTCCCGGCCCATCAGCGTGCACCGCTGGAACCCGGACAGCAGCACCATCGAGTTTTTGTATCAGGTGGTGGGCGAGGGCACCGAAAAGCTGGCACAGCTCAAGCAGCAGGATACCTTCCAGCTTACCGGCCCCATGGGCAACGGCTTTGATGTGCCGGACATCCTGAGCAAGTATAAAAAGATCGCCGTGGTGGGCGGCGGCATCGGCACCGCGCCCATGTTCCAGCTTACCCGCGAGCTGGCCGCTGCCGGGGCAAAGCCGGATGTGTTCTTTGGCTTCCGCGACACCCCCTACTGCATGGAGGAGTACCGCAGCATCGCAAACCTTGTAAAAGTATCCACCGACACCGGTGCGGTGGGCTTCCATGGCTTTGTCACCCAGCTGTACGACCCCGCCGATTACGACGTGGTGCTGGTGTGCGGCCCCACCGTGATGATGAAGAACGCCGCCCGCCTGTGTGCGGAAAAAGGCACCCCCTGCTTTGTGAGCATGGAAAAGAAGATGGCCTGCGGCATTGGTGCCTGCCTTGGCTGCACCTGCGAGACCAAGGGCGGCGAGGGCAAAAGCGTGTGCAAGAACGGCCCTGTATTTGACGCAACGGAGGTGTTCTTCTGATGGCAGACTTGAAAACCAACCTGCTGGGCTTTGTGATGAACAGCCCGGTCATCGGCGCATCCGGCACTGTGGGCTACGGTGTGGAGTACGAGGAACTGGCCGATTTTGCTAAAATCGGCGGCATCTCCGGCAAGGGGCTTACCCTGCACGGCCAGTACGGCAACAAGGGCGAGCGCCTGTGGGAGACCCCCTCCGGCCTCATCAACAGCATCGGCCTGCAGAACCCCGGCGTGCAGCACTTCATCGACGTGGAACTGAACGAGATGCTGGAGCTGAAACAGAAATACGGCACGGTGGCCATCGCCAATCTGGGCGGCCACAGTGAGGAAGAGTATGTGGAGGGTGCCGCGCTGCTGAGCGACAGCGCCGTGGACATCGTGGAGCTGAACATCTCCTGCCCCAACGTCAAGGTGGGCGGCATGGCCTACGGCGTCAAGGCCGAGGCTGCCGGTGCGGTGGTGCGCATGGTGCGCGACGCCTGCAAAAAGCCCCTGATGGTCAAGCTCAGCCCCCAGGCCGAGAACATCCCGGAGATGTGCAGGGCTGTGGAGGCCGCCGGTGCGGACGCCATCAGCCTGACCAACACCTTCCAGGCCTGCGCCATTGATCTGGAAAAGCGCCGCCCGGTGTTCAACAACATCTTTGCGGGCCTGTCCGGCCCGGCGGTGCGGCCCATCGCCCTGCGCATGGTGTGGCAGGCCGTGGGTGCTGTGAACATCCCGGTGGTGGGCCTGGGCGGCATTGCCACCGGCCGCGACGCCCTGGAGTTCATTATGGCCGGTGCCACGGCGGTGCAGGTAGGTGCGGCAAACTTCGCCAACCCCCGTGCCATGGAGACCATTGCCGACGAGATGGCAGCCTGGATGGACAAAAACGGCGTGAAAACGCTGGACGAGATCCGCGGCTGTGCCCGCAATGCTGAATAAGCACACGGATAATCCGGTGAAACCATCGGTTTATACGCATAAAACTAAAAATCATGCATAGATTTGCAATCTTTGCAAAAGCGTGGTAGAATACCGTTCAAACGAGACTGTTTTTGAAAAAGAGAGGGAGAAGTACAATGAGTGAAGCACTTGAGATCCTGAAGAGCTGTGACGCATTCCTGGAGGGCCATTTCCTGCTGTCCTCCGGCCGCCATTCCAGCGCTTACTGCCAGATGGCTTACCTGCAGCAGTACCCCGACCGCTGCGCCGAGGTGATGAAGGCTGTGGCCGACAAGGTCAAGGAGATGGACGTGGACGTCATCGTCGGCCCTGCCATGGGCGGCATCGTGTACGCCTACGAGCTGGCCCGCCAGACCGGCAAGCGCGCCATCTTCACCGAGCGCGTGGACAATGTGATGACCCTGAAGCGCTTTGCCATCCACCCGGGTGAAAAGTGCCTCATCGCCGAGGACGTGGTGACCACCGGCATCTCCTCTCTGGAGACCAAGCGGGTCATCGAGGAGAACGGCGGCATCTGTGTGGGCATCACCTGCGTGGTGGACCGCACCAAGCCCGAGGCTCCGTCGCCCATTCCCATCGTGGCCAGCGCCCTCAAGCTGGATCTGCCCAACTACGCTCCGGAAGAGTGCCCCATCTGCAAGGAGGGCAAGCTGCCGCTGGTGCACCTGGGCAGCCGCAAGATGAAGCAGGAAGCAAAGCAGACCCTGTAAGCTGGCTTGCCCTCTCAGGCTGCTTCGCATCCAGCTCTCCCAAAGGGAGAGCCCTTGGCAAAACCGTAAACTTTGCATGGACTGCCAAGGCCTCCCACTTTGGGAGAGGTGGCAGCGCATTAGCGCTGACGGAGAGGGCGAGGATGCTGAAAATATGACAACATTCTGCGTTGAAACGAGGAAAACTATGAACGCATATCTTCTTTTGGCAAACGGCATGGTGTTTGCCGGGCAGTCTGTGGGTGCCGAGGGCGTGACCGTGGGCGAGGTGGTGTTCGCCACCGGCATGGTGGGCTTTGAGGAGACCCTGACCGACCCCAGTTACTACGGCCAGATCATCACCCAGACCTACCCCCTCATCGGCAACTACGGCATGAACAAGGACGACATGGAGTCCGACAAGATCTGGGCAAAGGGCTACATCGTGCGCGAAGCCTGCAAGACGCCCTCCAACTGGCGCTGTGAGGAAACGCTGGACAGCTTCCTGAAAAAGAACAACACCATCGGCATCGAGGGCATCGACACCCGCCACCTCACCCGCATCATCCGGGAGAGCGGCGTCATGAACGGTGCCATCCTGACCACCTTCGACCCCGCCGACCCCGCCAACAAGGAAAAGACCGACGCCCTGCTGGCCGAGATCCGCGCCTACGCCGTCACCGACGCGGTCAAGAACGTGACCTGCGCAGAGCCCGAGGTGTTCAACCCGGCAGGCGAGACCCACATCGTGCTGATGCACTACGGCTGCAAGCGCAACATCGTGCGGTGCCTGGTCAAGCGCGGCTGCAAGGTCACGGTCATGCCTGCTTTTGCCACGGCAGAGGAAGTGGCTGCCCAGAACCCGGACGGCATCATGCTGTCCAACGGCCCTGGCGACCCCGCCGAGCCGGTGGAGGTCATCGAGAACCTGAAGCACATCTTTGCGCTGAACATCCCCACCTTCGGCATCTGCCTGGGCCACCAGCTGAGCGCACTGGCTGCCGGTGCCAAGACCATGAAGCTCAAGTACGGCCACCGCGGTGCCAACCAGCCCGTCACCGACTTCGAGTCCGGCCGCACCTTCATCACCAGCCAGAACCACGGCTATGCCGTTGTGGGCGAAGAGCTGCCCGCCGAGATGGGCGAGGTGGCACAGGTGAACGCCAACGACGGCACCTGCGAGGGCATCAAGTACAAGAAGTGGAACTGCTTTACCGTGCAGTTCCACCCGGAAGCAAACGGCGGCCCCAAGGATACCGAGTTCCTGTTCGACCGCTTCCTGAAGAACGTCAAAGCAGCAAAGGAGGCACGCTGAAATGCCGAAGGACCCCAGAATCAAAAAAGTGCTGGTCATTGGCTCCGGCCCCATCATCATCGGTCAGGCCGCGGAGTTCGACTACTCCGGCACCCAGGCCTGCCGCGCCCTGAAAGCAGAGGGCATTGAGACCGTTCTGCTCAACTCCAACCCCGCAACCATCATGACCGACCCGGACGTGGCCGACCATGTTTACATCGAGCCCATGACGCTGGAAGTCGTGGAGCGCATCCTGGACATCGAAAAGCCGGACTCCGTGCTGCCCAACCTGGGCGGCCAGATGGGCCTGAACCTGTCCATGGAGCTGGCTCGTTCCGGTTATCTGGACCGCACCGGCATCCGCCTGCTGGCCTGCAAGCCGGAGACCATCGACCGCGCCGAGGACCGCGAGCTGTTCAAGGAGACGATGGAAAAGCTGCACCAGCCCATCATCCCGTCCGAGGTCGTGGAGACTTTGCAGGACGCGCTGGCCTGCGCCGACCGCATCGGCTACCCGGTCATCGTGCGCCCGGCCTTCACCATGGGCGGCACCGGCGGCGGCATCTGCGAGACCCGGGAAAAGCTCATCGAGATCGGCACCAACGGCCTGCGCCTTTCCCCCATCCATCAGATCCTGGTGGAAAAGTGCATCGCCGGCTGGAAAGAGATTGAGTACGAGGTCATGCGCGACCACAAGGGCAACGTGATCACCGTGTGTAATATGGAGAACCTGGACCCCGTGGGCATCCACACCGGCGACTCGGTGGTCGTGGCCCCCTCCCAGACCCTGACCGACCACGAGTACCAGATGCTGCGCACCGCCGCCCTGGACATCATCACCGAGCTGGGCATCGAAGGCGGCTGCAACTGCCAGTTCGCCCTCAAGCCGGACAGCTTTGACTATGCGGTCATCGAGGTCAACCCCCGTGTGTCCCGCTCTTCCGCCCTGGCCTCCAAGGCCACCGGTTACCCCATCGCCAAGGTGGCCACCAAGATCGCCATCGGCTACACGCTGGACGAGATCACCAACGACGTCACCGGCAAGACCTGCGCCTGCTTTGAGCCGGCCCTGGACTACATCGTGGTCAAGTACCCGAAGTGGCCCTTTGATAAGTTCGTCTACGCCGACAAGTCTCTGGGCACCCAGATGATGGCCACCGGCGAGGTGATGAGCATCGGCAACAGCTTCGAGGCTGCCATGATGAAGGCCGTTTCCTCCATCGAGCTGGGCATGGACACCCTGACCCACAAGCCCTTTGAGGAGCTGACCGATGACGAGATCGTGGCCCATATGCATGTGCAGGACGCCGAGCGCGTGTTCTGCGTGTACGAGGCCCTGAAGCGCGGCATCGACCACGAGACCATTTATAAGATCACCAAGATCGACTGGTGGTTCCTGGACAAGATGCAGCATCTGGCCGACCTGGAGAACGGTCTGGCCAAGTGCAACGGCGTCCTGACCGAGGAACAGTACAAGACCGCCAAGAAGTACGGCTTCCAGGATAAGACCATCAAGCGTCTGGCCCAGGTGGACAAGCTCCCTGTGGAGAACTACCGCGCCGGCTTCAAGATGGTAGACACCTGCGCTGCCGAGTTCTCGGCCAACACCCCCTACTTCTACTCCACCTACGACGGCGACAACGAAGCCGCGGAGTTCATTGCCGAGAAGGAAGCCGCAGCCGCCGCCGAGGGCAAGCCCAAAAAGAAAAAGGTGCTGGTCTTTGGTTCCGGCCCCATCCGCATCGGTCAGGGCATCGAGTTCGACTACTGCTCGGTGCACTGCGTGTGGACCCTGAAAAAGCACGGCTGTGAGGCCATCCTGGTCAACAACAACCCAGAGACCGTCTCCACCGACTTTGACACCGGCGACCGCCTGTACTTCGACCCGCTGAACCCGGAGAGCGTGGACAACATCATCGCCACCGAAAAGCCGGACGCCTGCGTGGTACAGTTCGGCGGCCAGACCGCCATCAAGCTGGCCAAGCACATGGACGAGATCGGCCTGCCCATCCTGGGCACCCCTGCCGACGCCATCGACGAGGCCGAGGACCGCGAGCGCTTCGACGAGCTGCTGGAGCGCTGCAAGATCCCCCGTGCCCCCGGCCGCACCGTGTTCAACCTGGACGAGGCCCTGGCCGCTGCCGACGAGATCGGCCTGCCGGTGCTGATGCGCCCCTCCTACGTCCTGGGCGGCCAGAACATGATCGTGGCCTACACCAAGGCGGACGTCATCGAGTACATGGGCGTCATCACCGAGCATGTGGACATGGACCACCCCGTCCTGCTGGACAAGTACATCCTGGGTACCGAGTGCGAGGTGGACGCCATCTGCGACGGCGAGAACTTCCTCATCCCCGGCATCATGGAGCAGGTGGAGCGCACCGGCGTGCACTCCGGCGACTCCGTCTGTGTCTACCCGGCCCAGCACCTGACCCAGGCCGAGATCGACACCATGGTGGACTACACCGGCCGCTTTGCCCGCGAGCTGCATGTCAACGGTCTGGTCAACGTGCAGTACGCCGTGTCCAACGGCAAGGTGTACGTCATCGAGGTGAACCCCCGTTCCTCCCGTACCGTGCCTTACATCTCCAAGGTCACCGGTGTGCCCATGGTGGATCTGGCCGTGCGCTGCTGCCTGGGCGAGAAGCTCGTCGATATGGGCTACGGCACCGGCCTGCACCCCAACGCCCCCTATGTGGCCGTCAAGGTGCCTGTGTTCAGCTTTGAAAAGCTGCACGGCGTGGACACCCAGTTCGGCCCGGAGATGAAGTCCACCGGCGAGGTGCTGGGCATTGCCCCCAACTACCACGACGCCCTGCTCAAGGGCCTGATCGGTGCGGGCTATACCTTCAAGACCCCCGGCCCCGCTTCCTGCTGCATCTTCACCGTGAAGGACAGCGACAAGCCGGAGTTCGTGGACATCGCCTGGAAGCTCAAGAGCATGGGCTACAAGCTGTACGGCACCTCCGGCACCTGTGCATGGCTCAACAAGCACATGGTGCCCTGCAACGAGGTGCGCCCCATGTCCGGCGAGTCGCCCAACATCGTGGACCTGCTGCAGAGCGGTCTGGTGGACTATGTGTTCTCCACCAGCGCCAAGGGCCGCGACCCCAAGCGCGACTCGGTGCGCCTGCGCCGCAAGGCCGTGGAGCTGAGCATCCCCTGCATCACCGCCGTGGACACCGCCAACGCACTGGTCAACTGCCTGCGCAGTGATCACAGCCTGGAGAACATCCCGCTGGTGGACATTGCCACCCTGTATCACCGCAAGTAATTGCCCACAGAGTTGCCTGTGAAATTACCCGCGCAGTTTCCCCATAGAACGACTTTTGACAGCGCCCGCCAAAACAGCGGGCGCTGTATTTGTGAAAGCTCGCCAGCAAATGCGAAGGTCCGTGCGCAAAATAGGATGTTTTGTGCGCAATCTGTCGCAAACAGTGTGGGAAGTATGTTATACTCATCAACGCAAAATTTGCCAAAAGGACGTTACTTTTGGACATTCCAGGAGGATACCGATACATGACCCGTTCCCAGATGATCGAAACCGTCGCCCGCAAGACCGGCTTTACCGAAGCTCAGGTCGAGACCACGATGGATGCTATGTTTGACCAGATCGCCGACTGCCTGCGTGCGGACGAAAAGGTGACCATTGCCGGCTTTGGCCGCTTTGAGATGCGCCCCCGCAAGCCCAAGGCCTACACCAACCCCAAGACCAAGGTCTCCAGCCGCCTGGAGTCCACCTCCATCCCCGGCTTCAAGGCCAGCGGCCGCTTCAAGCAGAAGCTGGAGGCCGGCAAGGCCAAGGCTGCCGAAGAGAACGCCTGATCCCACCTGCATAGCACAGAGCTGCACCCCGCCAACAGGGTGCGGCTCTTTTTTGTGCTGACAAGGCCGCTGTTTCGTGATATACTGATTTCAACAGAAAAAGAACGGAGTTGTCTGAATGCTTTACAGTGAACTGCAGTGCAGCGAAGCCATCCACAAGGCGGTGGAGCGCATGGGCTTTGCCGAAATGACCGAGATCCAGGAAAAGACCATCCCCGTCATGCTGGCCGGGCATGACGTGATCGCCAAGGCCCCCACCGGCACCGGCAAGACCTGTGCCTTCGGCATCCCGGTGGCGGAGCACATCCAGCCGGAAAACAAGTACCCCCAGGCCGTCATCATGGCCCCCACCCGGGAGCTGGCCCAGCAGATCGCCGAGGAACTGAGTAATCTGACCTATTTCATGCCGGAGGTGCAGGTGGCCTGCGTCTACGGCGGTGCCAACATGGAAAAGCAGGCAAAGCGCCTGGCCGAAGGCTGCCAGATCGTGGTGGCCACCCCGGGCCGCCTGATGGACCACTACAAGCACCACTCCATCGACATCTCCCATGTCACCCAGATCGTGCTGGATGAGGCCGACGAGATGCTGAACATGGGCTTCTACAAGGACGTGCGGCACATCATTGAGATGATGAAGGCCCGCAAGGCCCTCTCCATGTTCTCGGCCACCATCAGCCGCGAGGTGATGGACATCGGCTGGCTGTACCAGCACAACGCCGAGGAAATCACCGTGCAGCCCAAGGAGGAGAGCCAGCCCAAGATCACCCAGTACATGCTGGAGACCTCCGGTCGCAACAAGCTGTCGGACCTGGCCCAGATCATCATCGGTGAGGGCTACAAGCGGGTGATGGTGTTCTGTGACACCAAGTTCAACACCGCCACCCTGGCCAACCAGCTGGCACGGCTGGGCTTCTCGGTGGACTGCCTCCACGGCGACCTCTCCCAGAAGGAGCGCAACCAGATCATGCAGAACTTCCGGGACGGCAAGCTGGCCATTCTGGTGGCCACCGACGTGGCGGCCCGCGGCATTGATGTTTCGGACGTGGACGCTGTCATCAACTACGACGTGCCCAGCGACAACGAACATTACACCCACCGCATCGGCCGCACCGGCCGCGCCAAAAAGGAGGGCGTGAGCTACCTGTTCTATGTGCCGGAGGAGAAAAAGCGGGTGCAGGAGCTGCTGCGACTGACCCGCAACACCGACCTGTGCACCCCGGTGCACTTTGACTTCAATCACGAGCACATCGTGGTGGAGGAAAAGAAGGATAGTGCCGACCGGTTCCAGATCAAATGCTATTTCTAAGATAAAAAGAGCTCCCTCAGTCTCGCATCCAAAAGGCCCCATCTCTGAGGGGGCTGTCTGCGAAGCAGACAGGGGGAGTTTTTGCAATCGTTTTGCAAAAAAACGCTTGACCTTCCCCTTTCTGGAAGGTGTAAGATGGGCCTGTAAGGAGGCAGCCGGACCATGAAGATCAACGAAGTGGAAGCCGCCGTGGGCGTGACCAAAAAGAACATCCGCTTTTACGAGGAAGAGGGGCTCATTACCCCGGGCCGGGAGCCGGGCAACGGCTACCGCAGCTACTCCCAGACGGACGTGGAACGCCTGCGCCGCATCAAACTGCTGCGCAAGCTGGACGTGCCGCTGGCCGAGATCCGAGAGATGCTGGAAGGGCAGAGCACGCTGGCAGAGGGTATGAACCGCCAGCTGGAGCGCCTGAGCACCCGCCGCAAGGATCTGGAGGAAGCCATCGGCTTCTGCACGCTGCTCCGGCAGGAGCCCGGCAGCCTGGAACAACTGGATGTGGAGCAGACGCTTGCGCGCCTGACCGCACGGGAAGAACAGGGAGTGACCTTTGTGAACATTGAACGTACCGACCAAAAGACCCGCCGCATCCGGGGCGCCTGCATTGGTGCTGCCCTTTTTGTGGCCATGATGGCCTTTGTAATGGCGATCATGGGCTGGGCAGTTTACACCGACCCGCAGGATGCCCCGCCGCTGCCGCTGCTTGTGGTGATGTTCGGCATCCCGGCGGGGTGCATCGTGGGCACATTGAAAGTTCTCATCGACCGCATTGAAGAGATTGGAAAGGGAGAAGAAGATGCTTATCGTAACTATTAACGAGATCCCCGGCAAAAAGCTGGAAGCGCTGGGCGTGGTGCGCGGCAGCACCGTGCAGAGCCGCAACTTCGGCCACGACCTGATGGCCGGTTTCCGCACCCTGGTGGGCGGCGAGGTGACCGACTACGCTGACATGCTCACCGAGGCCCGGCAGATCGCCACCGGCCGCATGGTAAAGGATGCTGAGGCCCTGGGGGCGGATGCCATTGTGGGCATGCGCTATGCCTCTGCCAGCGTCATGCAGGGCGCAGCAGAGGTCATTGCTTATGGAACGGCGGTGAAGTTTGTATGACGACAAAAGAAAAACAGGGCTTCGGCCTGTACTTTCTGCTCGCCTTTGGCATGGCGTGGCTGCTGCAGGTCTATGCCAGCCTGCTGCTTCTCCGGGACGGCAACGCCGCGGCCTACCAGCTGCTGCTGGCGGTGAGCATGTTCTGCCCGCTGGTGTCCGTTCTGCTGGTGCAAAAGTTCTGGCTGCATCAGCCCACCGGCATCAGCTGGCGGCCCCGCCTGAAAGGCAACGGCAGGTATCTGCTGGCGGCATGGTTCGGCCCGGCGGTATTCACCGTGCTGGCAGCGGTGCTGTACTTTGCGGTGTTCCCGTCCCGGCTGGACACCTCCGGCAGCTGGCTGGCCACGGCCTATGGCGGGCAGTGGACACCGGAAGCCCTGAAAACCGAGCTGGGAGTGACCACGACCAGTTACCTGATCCAGTACGGTCTGCTGGCGGTCACGCTGGCACCGCTTGCCAATATGATCCCCGCTGTGGGCGAGGAAGCGGGTTGGCGCGGTTACATGATGCCCCGCCTGAAGGAGCGGCTGGGCCTGCTCAACGGCCGTCTGCTGGGCGGCGTGATCTGGGGCGTCTGGCATTGGCCGCTGATGCTGCTGGTGGGCTACGAGTATGGCACCAACTATCTGGGCGCACCCCTGCTGGGGCTGGTGGTATGGTGCGTGGTCTGCTTTGCCCTCAACACTCTGCTGGATATCCTTTACGAGAAAACGGAATGCATCTGGGTACCTGCTGTTGCGCATGGAGCGTTCAACGCCATTGCGGCACTGCCGCAGGTGCTGACGAACCCGGCAGATACCTATTACAATGTGCTGGGTCCCATGCCCATAGGCCTGATCGGCATGCTGCCGGTGCTGGCCGTGGCCGTCTGGCTGACCCTGCGGCAGATGAAGCAGGAAGAAAAGAGCTGAACCAAAGGGGCTGTTGTGCATCCTTCTGCACGGCGGCCCCTTTATTACTATATAAATAAGAAGAAACCGGGCAAACCTGCCCGAAAAACCCGGAAGTTTGGAGCAAAAAACTGGCTCCTGTATACAAATGCGAAAAAAAGCGCAAAAAACTTTGAAAAAAGGCTTGCCAAACCCCCTTGAATGTGGTACTATATGTGAGCGCCAAGCGCTGAGACAAAAGAATGACTTCTGAAACCTCAGCACGAAGCCTTTGAAAAGAACCAATAGACGTTCAAAAACACCAGCTGACACTGAGATGTTGAGAATGATCCAAGTTCAGAATGTTCAAAAGCCTCGAAAAAATAAAGCTTGACAAAAAACCACTTCTGTGGTAAAATAATCAAGCTGTCAGCCGCAAGGCTGAGGCGCACAGGACCTTGAAAATTGAACAATATC
>ERZ834859.3519-NODE-3519-length-11117-cov-4.343609_pt1 | contig 11117 bp, 14 predicted proteins | sample MGYA00519947_ERZ834859 | MGnify/ENA primary metagenome ERZ834859 (study PRJEB31850, sample SAMEA3708763) | human gut metagenome | biome: human gut; feature: human-associated habitat; material: faeces | place: China | collected 2014 ...
TATATATGTATGTATATGTATAAATAATATTTATAGTATAAAGATAATATATAGTTATTATAAGTTATTATTAGTTATTTATATATATAAAATACTAATATAATACTTATATGATACTTAAAAACAATCTTTAACATTAAATACACAGACATCAAATCTAACGTTACTATATATGTTTAAATACTACATATAGTTAGAATACAAAATAATGAATAAAAGAAAAACTGTGTATTATATATATTAATTTAACGTAAGATTTAATAACATTAAATCCATCACTAATCAGACCCAGAGCGAAGTGAAGCTGGTAATGGGAGAGACACTAACCCCACTGTATGACAGCAAGGTAGCGTTGATTACAGACCCGTCGCTCGTTCGCAGTATAAAGTCTTCAACACGTGTATTCTTACATGCGTCTGTATCCTCTTTAAGACCCACTTCCAAATGGACCACGCACGCCCCCTTCGAACCATCAATGATGGCCCTCTGTACAGCCCTGTAGAAATAATTCTACGTCAACCTATCCGTTGTTTTAACACAGACGAAATACACCCTGTGCTGACGAAGCAAGCTAGGAATACACGAACCCATATTTGGCGACTCAATGTTGGAAGGCACCATACGTCATCTTACTCCGGGAGGCTAATTCTACTTGAATAGGGGCCCCCAATAACCACGACACACATTGTTTATTGTCGGCGTGTTAAGTTTTTTACCCCCGACGATTCAATTATGCTTAAGTTTATTGATGAAACTTAAGCCTCACGTGTTGACGAAACACGCTACTTTTAACTACATATATAATATAACATAGAAAATAAAAATAAACAATGTAAATAGGTAAGAAAGCAAAAAAAGAGACAGCCAATGCTATCTCTAAATCATATTTAAATGAGCCATTTCGTGTTCATAACACAAATTGACTACATTTAAAATTTTTTTGTTTGGTTTTTTATGAGTCCACTCAAAGTATCTCAATACTTGATTTGGACGTGCAATGAGAAGTGTCACGAACTTATGTGTATATAAGTTGAAGATATAGATGACTCCCCTATCAGAAATGAAATGAATTTCTGGACCTTGAGAATGACCTCTATCGACAACGAATGCACATAATATTGTTTGGTAGCCAAAACTACGAGCCTTTTCTAATCTTTTATCTCTATAAAGACTATGTTTTGTAGGCTGATGTTTAATCCAGTACCAAACGACATTCAAATTGCCTTTATATTCTCGAATGTCCATACTGTTTTCCTTTCTAAATTATTTAATTGTTTTTGAATATCTCATTAATTTGTTCAATTTGTTTTTTTAAAGCTTTCAAATAAATTGGATGAAATTTGGTTGTTTCTGTATTAGAAAATCTAAATGTCAAATCTAATAATTCAACAACATTTATTTCAGCGTCATTATCTTCTCCGGTAAACACGAAGAAATCCTTAAAACAATACCCCAATAAATCCTTTGGGTCCTTGAATTCCCCAACAAATCCGGATTCTTTAGCATATTCTTCGTCAAAATCATATACATCGAAAACAACGACAGTATCATCATCATCAGCGGCATTTCCGTTTGATTGACAGAAATCAAATTTATAGGTAACTCCATCTTTTTCGATTTCATAACCTCCGGGGGATAAATAGTGAATGTCGGGATTTATTTTTCTATCCATCTTTAGTTGAAATAACATGTTGGTTAATTTATACATTTTCTTTTCTCCTTAATTAATTTCCGCATAGAAACCTTCCGGGAAGGCTTCATTTACTGTTTTTTTAATGGCTTTTTCTTGTGTTACAACATTTCCGTTGTATAACATTCCTAATTTAATAGCAGCGCCATATACATCGTTTTCTACGTCGGCGTTGATATCCATATATTTATCACCATAATGAATATGAGCTATTGCATTTTTTGATTTATTGGCTTCTGCTTTTAAGTCCAATAAAAAACTAGAAACTTCTCCTTTTCTGATATTTGTTCCTAAAAAATATTTCATAAATTTTTCCTCTCTTTCTAAATAAAAATTATCGTATATTATTGTGTATATAATATATCTTAACACGTAAGAATAAACAATAAAAACCCTCTTAAATTCTCAAAAACATTTATACATATAATTTATCTATTTTTTTCTTTTTGGCGTTCTAAGAGCATTTTTATAGTCTTGTAGAGCGTTTTAACTATTTTTATAATTTCTTTAACACTTCCATCAAACGTACTTTCCATCATATTGGCTTTTTTTGGCTTTTAAGAGTTTCTTTATTGTGTCGTCTGATTTCATATCATTAATTCCTGTGGAGGTATTTCATTGGATTTTATTGGTTTCTTCCTAGGTTCTTTTACCTGGATTCTTTTATGAATTTTGCGTTTTTAATATTGCTTTTAGCGACACCAAAAAAAGCTTCAAAATACTTTAAAAATTTATATGTATGGAATTAAATGATAGAAAAAACGATAGTATGAAAAAAGTATGGTAGTAAAACCAAAGAAAATACATAAACAAAACCATAAAATTCTCCATAATAAAAACACAATAAAAAACATAAAAAATACAAAGAAATCATTCGTTAATAAATGCTCTAAAAGGCTTATTTTGGTTTTCTCGGAGGATTTTCAAAGAAGGTAATAAATTAATCGTGATTACTTTCTTTATGCGCCAGATTGTGGAAAAAAACTTGTAAGTAGCCAAAAAGGCCCCCATAAAAGTGGAGGCTTTTTTATTTTGGTTTAATTTTATGAGCCGACTAGGAGTGTATGGAGAATTTTTTGGGTTATTGAATCATATTTTTGAATTGTTCAGCTAATTTTTTTGCTCCATTTTAGATTTATCTGATGCTACTCGTTTTGAATCTTCAATAATTTTTTTCGCTTCTTCCCCTTTTAAAACGGGTGTGGCCATAATTTGAGTCGATGTATGATATTTTTTCTCTTGTTTAATAATCAATCACCTCTTTATGCTGAAATATTATATTATACAGAAATAATCAATAATTTCAGCAGTGGAGCTTTTTGATAAATTGTATACAAGTGATAAATTAATGCTATTATAATAAAAGTTAATAAAATTAAAATAAAAAAAGCGGGTTAGCGCCCGCTATGTACTATTGTGACCTGAATAGGTGTAATTTTCATAATTAGTTCTCCTTTATCTATTCAATTGTTTTCTAAGTGATTCAGTCCATTTATCACTTCCATAATGGACAGAAACTAAATTACCAATATCTGATGCTTCTTTACAATCATTGGAATAAACGATAGTAACATTATTCAATCCACATTTATGAATCATATAACCAAGCTCAATAAACACATTCGGTCTTGCTTGTTTATAAGTATTTCCACTTGCATCTGTAACTTTATCATCATCAGACATTAACACAATAGCTTTTTGACAATCAGCCGATTTTTTTGTAAAAGCATCCCACACACTACCTGTGCATTCAGCAATATCAAGAGTTTTAGGTTCAAATCCTAAATTTTCTCTAATAAATTCCTTTATTTCACGCATAACATTTACATTCTGATGAGAATAAACGATAAATACATTTTCTTTAGTCATAACAATATTTTCTCCTTTAATCACAGAGTTAGAGGATTTTTCTATTTTTTTAATAATTCTTTTTAAAATTGCCACTACGGTATCAGCCTGTGTAGGAAAAGCTCTTTGTCCTTGCGTATTATGACTTTTGATGTATGCTAATAAATTAACGGTTTCTGGTGTTAATGAGTCTAATTCTGTTAAAATATCTTCAACGTCCATAGCCCATTCTTGTGCATTAGGTTCCAGCTTGTTGTCTATTAGATTTTGTATATCTTTGATTTGCATATTAAACACTCACTTTTTTACGAATAAGAATACGGCTATATACTCGTTTTTCATTTACAATACCACAATCACCTCTATTTTCTGAATGCTGTATGTAATGTAATTCATCATGCAAAATAGCATGTGGACAACAAGCTCTTGTATTTTCTGACGCTTGCCAAATAATTTCAAACTGTTCCGGATTGTACTTATCCATAAAAGTAATCGGCACACCCATAACACCGTCATAATCACATGGAATCTTGCTTACCTTATATACATCGATAGCATTATAGTTATCGTATTTTGGATATTCTTCCGGTGTATATTTCTTCCACAAAATCAGTTTTTTTAACCCAAGCTCTGCAAAATTCAAGTGAAAATACTCCCAAAAGGCAGACCATGTCGGGTCATCACAATTACAAAAGATAATTTTATCTTTAAAATGCTCTTTATAATGTCTTAATTCTTTTTCTACATCAGATAATTGAGTATAAAACTCATCATTTTTAGCTTGTTTTGCTTTATGTAAATTGGTATTTTTCAATTTCACTCCTCTCCGTTTTTAACATTAAATTTTGTGCAGGGATTATATCACAAAAGCTAACACTGTACAACATAACTGAATATGCTATAACATAATATATAAATAAAAATGTATTCACGAAATAAAAATTATTGCTTGATAAAATTATACAAATGATAAAATATAAATGAGAAATCCCTATAGGAATGAAAAAGAGACTAGTTTTCTAGCCTCTTTTTTTTGCAATGAAGAATAAATTATATTTTATATTAAAAACTGAACTGTCTAATAATTTGCAATAGTTCAAAAATAAAAGAGTACTTATAATTAAGCGCTCTTTTATAGATTGGGACATCCTCAAGGGAGTCAGATTCCACTCCATTCTGGTTTTTTCTAGTCTGGTTGTAGCTCGTGGTCAAGCTAGGGGGCCAATCACATCCCCGTGGTTTGTTCGCCAGGACAGGTTCTTATGTTACCGCCTATAAGAACAACAGATTCACTTTTTTATAGTTATCCGTCACACCCTAGAATTAATTAATAGTTTAATATATTTATTTACATAAATTAATACATTATATCTAATTTTTTAAGAAACTTTTTCACTGAAATATTATTTATAATTTTTGTTTATGTATTTTATTATTTCATCAATAGTTTTAAAACTAGAAAGTTTAGTTTGCAAATTAGTTTCTATTATTGAATTATCCTTCAATAGTTGAATCGAATTTTTACCATACATACCACATTTAATACTTAGGTTTTTATGTATTTTAGCGTTTATTTTTGAAATGTCTTTGTTTGATATTTGTTTTTTTGGTGTTTTTTTCTTTGATTTTTTTGTTGTAAAAAGGGCATGTTGAGAATTTATAATATTTGGTTTGTTTTCTTTTAAATAATTATCAAATTCGCCATTAGAAAGCGAATATGCATCAATTACTTCAATATCTTGTTCTTTTAAATAGTTTTCGATATCTGGCATTGATAAAACTTGCATGATTGAATTAAAACAAAAATAAGAATTAGATGTTTGTCCAACAATACCTAATACATTTAGTTTTATAATTTCATTTAATTCATTGTATATGCCATCATAATGATAATAATCAGTATAAAATGATTTTGCATGAAAGTGATTCTTATTAAAATGCTTAATTTTAATTCGATTTATAAAACTCTCAAATAGAGAAATAAATATTGTGTTTTTTAAATGAATATATTTTTGATGTTTGTCCAAATTATCAATAGCCGTTGTATTTAATAAATCGAAGTATCTAATATTATTTGATAACACGTTTTCATAAAAATTTTTTTGATGCATTCTTAAAATTTGTAAATTTGTTGTGTGTTGTCCTCCAACTAAATGAAAAAAATCACTTTTAGAAGACCGAATAACGATATGTCCCCTTTTTGTAACTATAATAAAAGTGAAAGGTAAAATATTTTCTTTAAAGTATAGTGCATTTTTATATAATATGTCGTTATAATCCATAGTTTATCTCCATAACAATAAAGAGCACATCATTGTGTGCTCTCTTACTATTGGATTGGGGACTTCTCCATTTCAGAAAAAGTCACAAATACCACTCTTAAGCCCGTGGGCCAGGCTAGGAGCCAATCACCTCTCCGTGGTTTGACCATTCCAGTCAGGTTCTTATGTCACTTCTGGGGTAGGCCAGTAGAATCGCCCTAATCAAACTATCTACCACACCCTAAAAAATAATTAGTTCAGTATATTATGGATTTAACATCCAATAATATACTATGCTTAAGAGATATTTATATCTCTCTTTTCATTTACATTCTATAATAATTTAATAATTTTATCAATATTTTTGTTAAGATTTATTACTTTTTGATAGGTTTTTATTTTTAATTTGTTATATTTGTTTTTATCTCTGAAATTTCTTTTTGACAAAATACAAGCATTCCAATTTGATTTGTAAGAATCTTCTTGATTCTTCTTGTACATTCTTCGTTTTCTTGAATAAGTACAAGCGTTTCAGCAATGGATTCTAACTGTGAATATAAACATTTTAATAATTCATCATGTTTCATAAGTATCTCCCTTCTATGAAAGAATATCATGAATTTTAAAGCAATTAGAGAAAAAGAACAAATTGGTCTTCTAATTATAAAATATTCAGTATTTATCCATAGTTCTGAATGAGGTATTTCTTTCAAAAAACAACAAAAAGTCTGAAAGATTCTTTGTTGTTTTTAATGAATTGTTTTTTATCTATTATTTAATAGATTGTAGCATAATCTTATCGAAACGACAATATAATGTCTCTATAAGCGTATTGCGATATATGATAGTTTCACGTGAAACGAAATAAAAACCAATGATTATTCATCATCGGCATTTTCTCTTAATTCCTTGATTGCTGTTTTTTCTAATTCTTTAGATAATTCCATATCATGATGATACAGTGCAAAACCTAATTCTTTGCAGACATCTCTAAGTTCTTCTTTGGTCATTTTCCAATAATTTTGAGATACATATTCATATATTCCATCTTTTTCCATTATGTCTAATTCTTTGTTTGTCATAGTTGATTATCCTTTCTTTCTTATAGATTTATTGTATCACATTGAAAAAAAATATAAAGATGGACTACTCAATATATTCAGTAGCATTTTTTCCTTTTTCTAGAGGGGTTTTTAGTATTTTATCTGTTGGATAGGTAGTCCACCATTGTTCAAATCTTTCATTAGTTAGAACAGTTTCGCTATTTTTATCATTTATAGAAATACTTGCTGCAGTAACACCGACTCCACAAGCAAGTGTTACCAATACTTTCAACGCTTGTTTCAATCAATAATCCATTTGCATCACCTCATAAAAATTAGTCTTGAAACTGTACATTATACACCCTCCCCCCTGCAAATTTTGTAACATAAAAAACGGGATGGGAGTATAATTTCACTACAGGTTAATTAACCTTCTCCCCTACGCAATCAAATAACTGTAATATTTCCAATTTTACCCTTAATTGGTTTTTCTTTGTTTTTTTTCATAATGCCAATAAGCTTTAACAAATTATCCTCTTATGTCAATTTTTATTAACATTATCTCAAGCCACAAAAAAAGAACGGTCTCCCCGTTCTCAATTTTCAGTTTTCAAAAAATCTCGGTTCCAAAAAAACCGATAAATAATATTTTTCTTCCATATAATTTCTCCTGTTATTTATAATTTTACCATATTTTATACAAACAAAAAAGCATAGGTGCATCTGCTGCACTTATGCTACAAAACATTATAATCTACAATGACTTCATCTTCATCTCTTGAATTAAAGTAAGCATAAATATCTTTTTTATCTACTTCTTTTTTTATGACATCTCCATCTTCATCAAAACGGTGTGCAAACCATTCAGCTTTTTTCTTAGAGAGCGTCCATGACAAAGCTTTATCATTATCTCTATTATAGTCTGTTACACCACGGTAGATAGTAACTTTTTGTGGTAATTTTTTGTATTTTTCTAATTCTTCTTCATTCATTAAATAAACTTTTTGAGCTTTTTTAAAAAATCCCAGTATATCTTCAATATCAACAACCGAATTATTGTTGGCATTTTCGTCATTGACCCATGAATAAGCTAAGAGACTTCCAAAATCTTTTTCACTAAGCCATTGTTTAATATGGCTAAAATATTGCATACGGTATTGATTTCTCATTCCAATAAATATGGTAATGATATCTTTTGCTTCTTTTATTTTTTGTTCAAATTTTGCAATAACTTCTTTTTTTGCGTCTTCATTTTCATTAATATCTACAAGCCCATCTTTGTAAGGAAAGACCGAAGATTCAAAGAAAGGATGAATAACAAGAAAAGGAATGTTAGTTGGATAAATTTCTGAATGCAGATAATCTAGTGCAACTTCTTTGCATTTTTCGAGTTTTGTTTCCATAGTTAAATTTCCTCATTTCGTATATTTTTCTAACTTATTATATCATAACCGGGTTTATTGTTAATTTATATTTTTTACAATAAATAGAGCAAGAAAGCCCACGATTTTAATCGTGGGAGGAATTGCTTTTTATTTTAGTTTTGTACAAGCCACATGTACTTATACAACGGAATGTGGTATAATATAAGTATGAAAGATAGATATACTAGAAAACAGACCTGCGTCTATATGATTAATTATCATTTTGTTTTCTGCCCTCGCTACAGAAGAAAGATTTTTGATATTGAAAGCGTAGAAGAAAGATTTAAAGAACTTGTCGAAGAGAGATGCAAAAAAGATGGCATTGAAATCATTGCCATGGAATGTGACAGAGACCATGCTCATCTGTTTCTTGCGTGTACTCCAATTCAAAGCCCTGCTTGGGTGATGAAAGAAATCAAGGAATGTACAGGGCGTACTTTAAGACAGGAAATAGAAAAACTTTCCAGAATGCAAAATCTCTGGACAAGAAGCTATTTTGTTTCAACTGCTGGTGAAGTAAGCAGTGAGACAATCAAAAGATATGTCGAAACACAAAAGACAAAATATGTTTAAGGAGGCATAAATCATGAGTTTTGCAATAGAATTTTCATTAAAAACTGAACCATGGCAATGTGATGTTTTAGACAGAAGATTTTCTATTGCAGAACACATCTATAATTCATTGCTCAATGTTTCTCAAAAATGCTACAGAGAAATGATTAGAACAAAAGAATACAGAAAACTTGTCAGTCAGCTTTCTGATGATAAAAAGAATAACAAAGCAATCTACAGAAAAATAAATGACTTGAGAAAGCAATATGGATTGAGTGAATATAGCCTTCACTCTCTGGTAAAAGAGATGCAGAATCATTTTAAAGGTGTGATTGATTCCTTCACAGCTCAAAAAATTGCTACAAGATTATGGAGAGCCTATGAAAAGAATTTCTTTTCCAATGGGAAAAAACTTCATTATAAAAAGAGAGGTTCTCTTCGTTCCGTAGAAGGCAAAAGCAACAAAACAGGAATTCGCTTTGTGAAAGACCATATCATCTGGCTAGGACTTTCTATTCCTGTCATTATTGACTATAAAAACAGATACGAATGTGAGGCTGTCGTTCAACATGAAGTATCCTATTGCCGTATCATCAGACACTATGGAAAGAATCGTATCTATTATACGGTACAGCTAATTATGAAAGGCAATCCGCCTGTCAAATATGATGAAACTACAGGAGAAGTCAGACATCCTGTCGGCAGTGGCGATGTCGGTCTTGATATTGGTCCTTCTACGATTGCTGTCGTCAGTGAAAACGATACCAAACTGTATGAACTTGCTGATAAGGTCCAAAATATTGAAAAAGAAAAAAGACTTCTTTTAAGAAAGATGGATAGAAGTCAGAGAATGACCAATCCTAACAACTATAACAGCGATGGAACGATTAAAGCCGGTCCAAAGAAATGGATACGTTCCAAAAGATATATGAAGACACTCTACCGTTTGAGATATATCAGTGAAAAGCTTGCTCGAATGCGTCGTATGCAGCATGAAATGACGGCCAACTATATTATCAGTCTAGGAGACCATATTGCTGTAGAAACGATGAATTTTAAAGGTCTTGCAAAAAGAAGCACAAAGACTGAAATATCTGAAAAGACTGGTCGCTATAAAAGAAAGAAACGCTTCGGCAAGTCAATAGCCAACAGAGCACCGGCAATGCTTCTAGATATCGTGAACAGAAAACTCGGTTATTATGACAAGAAACTTATCAAGATAGATACACAGAAGGCAAGAGCGAGTCAGTACAATCATATGGATGGCACCTATACAAAGAAGTCGCTCAGTCAGCGATGGAATCATTTTGACAATGGATTGGATATACAGAGAGATTTATACAGTGCATTCCTCATCATGAATATCAATGATGATTTGGAAACGTTCAACATAGAAAAATGTCATGAAAGATTTGAAAAATTCTGTATCCTTCATGACATTGAAATACAAAGACTTTCAGCTTCAAAACATATCAAAAGTTTTAGGCTATAATATAAAAAAATAAGTTAAGATACGAGCTTAGCTGTCGCTAATTCATTCAACGGAATGATTGACAGTAAAAGTCTTATGAAAAAAGCTCAGTTCTATAGATTTTCGGGTCTATAGAGAAGGCTTCGTACATAAGAACCCCACGATTTCAATCGTGGGAGTGTCAGATTCAATAGAAAAAGAGCAGTATGGTATGAAAAACATATCTTTTTCGGCTTTTGAAAAGGTTTTCCAATTGCAAAACTGAAATGATGCAGGCGAATGATATAAGGGATTATAAACAGTGAACAGATATTCTTCTTTATTATACATTTTATTTTTTGACCTTCTTTCTTTATAATTATATCATTTTTTGAAAAAATAAAATGGTTGTTCATGCATAAAGAATGACGGTTTGTGCATAAAAACAAGAAAAAAACTAATACAAAACTGTATTAGCTTTTATTCTGGGTTTAGGATTTATTATCCCCATAGGTTAGTATATAGGATTTTTTGAGGATTTTCATCAAAAAAATAATAGAATTAAACATTTATTGTTTGAACAACTCTCTTTGCGAACCAACGAGGACCTTTATGCGCCAAGGGGCTGTTGTCTGAAAAATCGGTTAATGCAATCCGCATCCATTTTCATAAAATGTAATCACGCAATATTCAGCGAGCGGGTGATTACTTCTTTCTTTATTGAAAATATACTAAACCATGCTATAATATAAATAGAAAAGGACCACTAGTAAGTGGATGCCTTGGATTTATCTTGATTAACTACCTCAAGCCGTCCAAAACAATGAGGTAGTTATTTTTTTATATTTT
>ERZ834859.3522-NODE-3522-length-11111-cov-14.796400_pt1 | contig 11111 bp, 9 predicted proteins | sample MGYA00519947_ERZ834859 | MGnify/ENA primary metagenome ERZ834859 (study PRJEB31850, sample SAMEA3708763) | human gut metagenome | biome: human gut; feature: human-associated habitat; material: faeces | place: China | collected 2014 ...
GCCCGCAGCAGGATACTGAACCTCATCAAGGAGAAACGCCCGCGCTTCGTGCCGGCCTTCGAGTTGATGACCTTCCGCGACAACACGATCTCGGTGAGCGTACCGACGACGGAGCTGCGCGAGGAGATCCTGCGCAGCAAGACCGGGATGCTGATGCGCATCGCCGAACTGGCGGGCATCGAGGGTATGATCGAACTGGAGGTCGCAGTGAACGAAGAGATCCGGGCGGCACGCCCGATCAAGCTCGAAGACCGCGTCCGTTACATCACGGAGAAGAACCCGCTCGTCGCGGAGCTCCGCAAAGCATTGGACTTGGAAGTAGAATAAAAAGAACGAACAATAAAAATGGCAACAAAGAATTTCATCGAAGAACTCGAATGGCGCGGGATGATCCACACGATCATGCCCGGCGCGAAGGAACAACTCGAAAAAGAGATGACGACGGCCTACCTGGGCATCGACCCCACGGCCGACTCGCTGCATATCGGGCACCTGGTGGGCGTAATGATCCTCAAGCATTTCCAGATGTGCGGGCACCGTCCGCTGGCACTCATCGGCGGTGCGACGGGCATGATCGGCGACCCTTCGGGCAAGTCGCAGGAGCGCAACCTGCTCGACGAGCCCACGCTGCGCCACAACCAGGAGGCGATCAAACGCCAGCTGGCCAAACTGCTCGACTTCGAGTCGGACGCCCCCAACGCGGCCGTGCTGGTGAACAACTACGACTGGATGAAGGACATCTCGTTCCTGGAATTCATCCGCGACATCGGCAAGTGCATCACCGTCAACTACATGATGGCCAAAGACTCCGTGAAGAAACGCTTCAACGGCGAGGGCGACGGCATGTCGTTCACCGAGTTCACCTACCAACTGGTTCAGGGCTACGACTTCCTGCACCTCTACGAGACGATGAACTGCAAAATCCAGCTGGGCGGCGCCGACCAGTGGGGCAACATCACCACCGGCACGGAGCTGATCCGCCGCAAGCTGGGCGCAGAGGCCGAGGCCTTCGGCATCACCTGCCCGCTGATCACCAAGGCCGACGGCACGAAATTCGGCAAGACCGAGAGCGGCAACGTATGGCTCGACCCGCGCTACACATCGCCCTACAAGTTCTACCAGTTCTGGCTCAACGTCAGCGACGAGGACGCCAAACGCTACATCAAGATCTTCACGCTGCTCGACCGTGAGACCATCGACGCACTCATCGCCGAGCACGACGCGGCTCCCCACCTGCGCGTATTGCAGAAACGGCTGGCCGAGGAGATCACCTGCATGATCCACTCGCGCGAAGAGTACGAAAAGGCCGTCGAGGCCTCGGCCATCCTCTTCGGCGGCGCCACGTCGGAGGCTCTGCACCGTCTCGACGAGCAGACCTTGCTGCAAGTGTTCGAAGGCGTGCCCCAGTACCGCGTGGCCCGCACGGAACTCGCGGCCGGCATCCCGTTCGTGGACCTCTGCGCCGAGAAAAGCGACATCTTCGCCTCGAAAGGCGAGTGCCGCAAACTGGTGCAGGGCGGCGGCGTGTCGCTCAACAAGGAGAAGCTGGCCGACGCGATGCGCCCGGTGACCGACGCGGACCTGATCGCGGGCAAATACCTGCTCGTGCAGCGCGGCAAGAAGAACTACTACCTCGTGATCGCCGAATAGGATGGAATACCGGATCGTTCTCCAGCGCATGGAGTTCCGGGCGCTGCACGGCTGCTACGAACTCGAACGGAAGGTCGGCAACCGCTTCACGGTCGACCTGGAGATCACGGCCTGCCTGGGCGACGCGGCCGCCGAGGACAGCGTCGAACAGACGGTCAACTACCTCACGGTCTACGAAGTCGTCTCGCTCCAGATGCGCATTACCCAGCGCACGATCGAGCGCGTGGCGATGAACATCATCGAGGCGGTCTACGCCTCGTTCCGGCAGGTCCGGCACGTAAAATGCACCGTCTCGAAACTGGCGCCCCCGCTCGGCGGCAAACTGGAGAAGGTGAGCGTCGTACTGGAGAAATAGAAAACTGCGCGCACGCGGCTGCGTGCGCGCAGTTTTTCAAATAGAACCGATATATGCATCATTCACACGGCCGCGCAACGCTGGGCGGCAAATTGAGCGCCGTGCTCGTCGCGGCCGGAAGTTCCGTGGGGCTGGGAAATATCTGGCGGTTCCCCTATGTCGCCGGAGACAACGGCGGCGGAGCTTTTCTGGTAATTTACATTCTCTGCGTCCTGCTGCTGGGACTGCCCATCATGGTGGCCGAATTCTCGGTCGGACGCGCCTCGCACCGCAATGCCGTGGGAGCCTACCGGGCGCTCGACCCCAAGTGGAGTTTCCTGGGCTACAACGGCGTCGTGGCGGCATTCCTGATCCTGGGCTTCTACTTCGTGGTGTCGGGATGGACCGCCGAATACATGGTTCACTCCGTGACGGGAAGCCTCGCCCGGTACACCACCGCCGACGAATACAAGAGCGTTTTCGAGAATTTCATCCAGAACCCGTGGCGGCCCGTGCTCTACACCGCGCTGTTCGTGCTGGCCACGCACTTCGTCATCGCGACGGGCGTGCAGAAAGGCATCGAACGCTCGGCAAAGGTGCTGATGCCCCTGCTGTTCGTCATCCTGATCGCACTGTCGATCCACTCGCTGCTGATGCCCGGCGGCGAGGAAGGGCTTCGGTTCCTGTTCCGGCCCGACTTCTCGAAGGTGACGCCCTCGACGGTGCTCGTGGCGCTGGGGCAGGCCTTCTTCTCGCTCTCGATCGGCATCGGCACGATGGTCACCTACGCCTCCTACTTCAAACCCGACACCAACCTGCGCCACACGGCGCTCAACGTCACGATCCTCGACACACTGGTAGCCGTGCTGGCCGGCGTGGTGATCTTCCCGGCGGTGTTCAGCGTGGGCATCGAACCCTCGTCGGGACCGTCGCTCGTATTCATCACCCTGCCGGGCATCTTCAACTCGATGCCGCTGAGCATGGTCTGGTCGTCGGTATTCTTTCTGCTGCTGGTCGTTGCGGCGCTCACCTCGACCATCTCCCTGCACGAAGTCATCACGGCCTACATGCACGAGGAGTGGCACATGAGCCGGCGGGCCGCCGCATGGTCCACGACCGGAGCCTGCATGGCGCTGGCCGCCGTGGCATCGCTGTCGCTGGGCGTTCTGAAGGGATGGAACATCTTCGGACTCACGATTTTCGACTCGCTCGACTACCTTACGGCCAACATCCTGCTCCCCGCCGGCGGATTTTTCACCTGCATATTCGTCGGCTGGCGCCTCGACCGGAAAATACTCAAGGCCGAAATCAGCAACAACGGCACGCTGAAATTCCGTATCTACGGGGTGTTCATCTTCCTCGTGCGCTACGTCTGCCCGGCAGTGCTGCTGCTGATCTTCCTGGATAACCTGGGCCTCTTTTAGCGGCCCGCACCGATCAGAACGAAACCCAAAACCTACCGAAACCATGAAACGATTCATTGTCCTGCTGCTCGTCTGCTGCCTCGGCGCAGCCGTTACGGCCCGCCCGATCCGGGGCACGGTCAAATGCGCCGGGACGCCGGTCTCCGGCGTCACCGTCACGGACGGCCACTCCTTCACCGAAAGCGGCGCCGACGGAACTTTCACCCTCGACGCCGACGACGACGCGCTGTTCATCAGCATCGTAACCCCTTCCGGCTACCTGGCCCCCATGGAGCAGGACATCCCGCAATTCTTCCGGCCCTACGCCGCTTCCACGAAGCGTTACGATTTCGAGCTGCGTCCGTGGCCGGCCACGGGCGAGGTTTACGAATTGCTGGCGATCGGCGACCCGCAGCCCAAAACCGCGGCGCATTTCGACCGGCTCCGAACCGAGATCATCCCCGAACTGCAACGCGCGACCGCCCTCGGGAAGCAACGGGGCACGGCACAGGCGGCGCTGCTGCTCGGCGACATCGTCTGGGACTCTCCGGAGCTGTTCGCCGGCGTCCGCGAGCAGTTCGCATCGCTCGGAATACCGGTCTACGGCGTGATCGGCAACCACGACCACGACCGGAACAAATACACCGACCGGGAGGCCACGGAGAACTACCGGAACCATTTCGGCCCCACCTACTACGCCTTCGACATGGGACGGACCCACTACATCGTCCTCGACGACATCGTCTACCACGGAGCGAAGAAATACGACGAGCAGATCGACTCGCTGCAACTGGCCTGGGCCGCGGAATACGCCCGGCGGCTGCCCGCCGGGTCGCGCGTCTGCGTGGCCATGCACGCCCCGGCCATGAAGGCCTGGAAAGGCAATCAGGTCATGGAGTCGGCCGCCAGGCTGATGGACGCCTTTGCCGGCCACGAACTGCATTTCATCACGGGACACACGCACGTCAACTCGAACTACGACATCCGCGAAGGAGTCGTGGAGCACAACGTGGCACAGATCTGCGGAAATCTGTGGTACGACCCGATCAACAAGGACGGCACGCCCAAAGGCTACCAGCTCTTCCGCGAGTGCGGCGGAGAGTTCTCGTGGGAGTACCGGAGCCTCGGGTCTCCGGCCGTACGGCAACTGCGGGTATGGCAGCCCGGGCAGGTGGAAGCGTTTCCCGGAAGCGTCGTGGCCAAAATCTGGAACTGGGACCCCTGCTGGACCGTCGTCTGGTACGAGGACGGCCGCTACCGCGGCGCAATGCAGCGCATCCAGATCGTCGACCCCGACTATGCGGCGCATCTCGACTCTCTGAAAAACGCCGGGCGGAAACTCGCCAAATCGCAGCATCCCCGCATCTCGGACTTCTATTTCAAAGCGCGTCCTTCGGCTTCGGCACAGACGATCGAGGTAGTCGCCACGGACCGTTTCGGACGCCGCTATTCGGAGCGCATCACGCTCGAAAAGGCCCAATGACCGGCCGAAGCGGCGACAGCTGAACAAGTCCGGGCGAACGGCGGGAACGGATCAGACGAACGAACGCCGGACAGCAAAAGAACGAGGCGGATGGAATGTACTTCGGTACTGTCCATCCGCCTCGTTTAAAGGATGTGCGAAAGATCGCCGCCAGAAAGCGGCAATCAGTTGATATTGCGCCGGTCGGGTTCATGGTCGGGCGAAGCCGCCTCCATGTCGATCTGCAACTTCACCATGTTGATGGCCGTGGCCGCAGCCTCGTCGCCCTTGTTGCCGTGACGGCCGCCGCAGCGGTCGAGGGCCTGCTGCATGTCGCCCACCGTCAGCACGCCGAAAGCGATGGGCATGTTCCACTGGATTTGCAGCTGCGTAATGCCCTGCGTCACGCCCTGACAGATGAAATCGAAGTGGCGCGTGTCGCCCTGGATAACGCATCCGAGAGCGATGACGGCGTCCACGTCGGTATACTCCGCGAAGAACTGCGCGCCGAGCGAAAGCTCGAACGTGCCCGGGACATATTTGACCTGGATATTCATATCGGGGCACCCGGCGGCACGCAGCGTGCGCACGGCTCCCTCCAACAGGGCCTCGGTGACCTCGCGGTTCCACTCGGCCACGACGATACCGAACCGCATGTCAGCGGCCGAAGGCAGGGGTGAGTCGAATTTGGAAAGGTTGTGATTCTTGGTCGCCATCGTCTTTCGCTATTTGATGCTGCCGAGCAGCTTTTCCGCATCGCGGGCCTCCATCGAGGCGGGATACGAAGTCAAAATCTCTTCATAGAAAGCCGCGGCTTTCTGCTCATTGCCCTGCGCCTGCTCCGCAAGACCTGCCTTGCGCAGGTACATCGGGGCCGTCAGGTTGTTGTCGGCGGCCTTCACGGCCTTCTCGTAGAACTTCACCGCCCTGGCGTAGTCCTGCTGCTCAACGGCGATATCGCCCTGCAAACCGTAGTTCTGTGCGTTGATCAGCTCCCCGGGGATACCTTTCAGCTGCGAGAACTTCGCCAGGTATTTGGCGGCGTTCTCCAGATCGCCCGTACGCAGGTAGCAGATGCCCGCATAATGCTTGGCGAGGTTGCCCGAAGGCGTCGAGCCATACTTCTCGATCACGTCGAGGAAACCGGCCGCGTTGTCGTCGCCCAGCAGCGCCGTCTCGAAATCGGGGTTCTCGCCTTCGAAACGGTTCTGCGCCTCGGCGATCATCTCGGCGGCCTTCGTGGCGCGGGGCTGGAGGATCAGCGAGCGGTAGCCGAAAACGAGGGCTGCGAGGACGAGCAGACCGAGGAAAACGTAGGACATCGTCCGGCCGTTCCTCTCGAAAAACAACTCCGTTTTGTTCATTGCTTCGCCGAGGGTTTCCTGCTCGGCGACGTTCTGCTTTGCCATATTGCTTATTGTGTTATTAGTTTATAATTCGTACGATAGTTTGCAAAGATACAAAACTATTCACAATGTGCAATGTCGTGTCCGGATTTTTTGTATTTTTGTCCTATGCATCTGAAGAAAATAGCGCTGCTGAATTTCAAAAACATCTCCCAGGAGGAACTCGCGCTGTGCCCCGGCATCAACTGCCTGGTGGGCGACAACGGCGCGGGCAAAACCAACGTCGTGGACGCCGTTTACTACCTCTCGATGTGCAAGTCGTCGCTGCCGATGACCGACGGGCAGAGCATCCGCCACGGCGCCGACTTCTTCCTCGTCGAAGGGACCTATGCGAGCGATGCCGGCAAGCGGGAAACCATCGTGTGCAGCTTCTCGCGCAAGGGCGGCAAGGTGCTCAAGCGCAACGGCAAGGAGTACGAACGGCTTTCGGACCACGTGGGACTGATTCCCGCGGTGATCGTGTCGCCGGCCGACAGCGCGCTGATCTCGGACGCCGCCGACGAGCGCCGACGCTATCTCAACGCCTTCATTTCACAGCTGGACCGCGCCTATCTCGGTTCGGTGATGCGCTACAACGCCGTGCTGGCCGAACGCAACCGCCTGCTGAAAACCCGGCCCGACGAAACCATGCTCCAAATCTACGACATGCAGCTGTGCGAACACGGCAAGGCCATCCACGCCCGGCGGCAGGAGTTCGCCGAGCGGCTGCAACCCGTGACCGCGGCCTATTACAGCATCCTCTCGGGCGACCGGGAGCAGGTCGAACTGCACTACAAATCGGAGCTGAACGACCGTCCGTTCGAGGAGATACTGCTCGATGCGCGGCAGAAGGACATCGTCAACGAATTCACGACGGCAGGCATTCACCGCGACGACCTGGTGCTGAAAATCGGAGGTTATCCCCTGCGCAAATACGGATCGCAGGGACAGCAGAAATCCTTCCTGATCGCCCTCAAACTGGCGCAGTACGCCGTCGTCGCCCAGACGAAGGGCGAACGCCCGATCCTGCTGCTGGACGACCTGTTCGACAAGCTCGACGCCGGGCGGGTCGAACAGTTGATCCGGCTGGTCTCGGACGACACCTTCGGGCAAATCCTGATCACCGACTGCAACCCGACACGCCTGAAACGGATTCTCGACAAGGCGGGCGGCGACTACACGCTCTTTTCAGTCGCCGAAGGCGCCGTGACGCAGGAGCGGGCCGCGGCGGAAGATCCGGCGGAAGGCCCGGCCGGGAATGCAGCTGAAAACGCCGCAAACACCCCGGAGAACGCCTCGGAAAATGCAACGGAAGATTCCGCGAAAGGCGCGGAAAAAGAGCGATCCGTACAACCCGAATCAACCGACGAACAGCCATGAGACGAACCAAAACCATGCTGATGGGCGACCTGCTGGAGGAGTTTTTCAAACGCCCCTACATCGCCGAGAAAGTCGCCGAAGGCAAACTGCCGGACACATGGCGCGAGATTGTCGGCGACCGCGCCGCGGATGTCACCACCGAATTGCGGCTCGAAAAGCACATCCTGTACGTACGCATACAGTCGAGCGTCCTGCGCTCGGAACTTTTCTACCAGCGCGAGGCGCTCAAGGAGGAGATAAACCGCCGTTCGGGCGTACGGCTCGTCAACGCCGTCATCATCCGGTAAGTCCGGGTTCGGCAAAAAAGCATACCTTATATAATATATATATGAAAAAAGATGCTCCCGCAAACGGAGCATCTTTTTCTCTATGGCGGGAAGGTTCCATTCGCCCTCCCCAATACGGCCCGGCCTTATTTGATGATCACGGCGCGGTTGGCCTTCTGGTTGTTCTCGTAAACATTGGCTGCGTTGCCCTTGCCTTCGTAGGTCAGCTGTTTGGGGTTCACGCCGCATTTTACGAGGAAGTCGTAAACGCTCTTGGCGCGGTTCTCGGCAACGCGCTTGTTGCCTGCCGCCGTACCCGTCTGCTGGTCGGCGTGGCCCTCGATCTTGTAGACCCGGTCTTTCGGACCGCTCTTGATCAGGTCGGCCATCAGTTCGAGGCGGGTCTTCTCCTTCGGCGTCAGCTTCGACATGCTGTAATCGTAGAAAATGATCGAAGTCGGGCTGAGGGTGTTCACCTTCTGTGCGGCAGCGGCCTCGGCGGCGGCTTTGGCAGCAGCAGCGGCGGCAGCGGCTTTAGCGGCGTCGGCCTCGGCCTCGGCAGCCTTCAGTCTGTTGGCCAGATCCGCATTCTCCGACCGGGCGGCTTCGAGGGCGGAATTGCCCGCAGCCACTGCATTCTGGAAAGCACGGATGTCATCGGCCGTATAGCCCGGAACGCCGCGCTCCCAGCCACGCTGGTTGAAGCGGTAGGTGATACCAGCCGTAGCGGAAAGTCCGGCCAGATAAGAACCGTTCATCTCCGCAGGGCAAATATCCGACTTGGCGAGCAACCCCTTGAGTTCGATATTGAAATCGAATGCGGGCGACAGGCGGAACTTGCTGAGCAGACCCGCCGTGAAGGCGAAGTCCTGACGCGAACCGGATGCATTCTCACGCTGGCTACGGTCCGTGAAGTTCGAAGCCATGTAACCGAAACCGGCGAACGGCACGGCATACCACACACGGTCGGCACGGTAACCGCCGATCCAGTTCGAGGCGTTAACCATGAAATCCATGTGTCCGAACATGTACGGCCACGTCATCTTGCCGATCTGGGAATCGAAATTGTTGAACCATCCGCCCTGCAATTGAGCGCGCATACCGAAGACCGGATGCACCCACTTCGTCACCGACAGGTTGCCCTCGAAACCGAAACGGTCGCCCCAAGAGCCGGAGTTACCGCCGTTGGAGAAGGCTGTGCCGGTTCCGAAACCGGCCGAAATCTCCCAATTATCCCAGAATCCGTTCGACACGAATCCGGCAACGCTCGGCTTCTTCGGCGTTCCTTCGGCAAATGCGGCAGAGGCGAAAGCCACGAGCAAAAAAGTCAAGAAAATCTTTCTCATAATATTCATCTTTAATACGTCTTACATACTTGTCGTAAAAGTACACAATTTTTTCACAAAAACCATTCAAATCCGGTCAAAAAAACAGAAAAAAAGAGGGCTTCAAAATGTAAAAAGCCCCAAATGCCTGGGCATTGGGGCTTTTTAGAACACAAATCAGGTGGAAACAAACATCAGCCGCACTTGGAATAGCCGCACGACATGCAGGTCAGACAGCCGTTCTGATAGGCCATATTCTCCTGTCCGCAGCTCGGGCATTTACCCTTGGATTTCGTGCCGTCGACGATATACTGTTTCAATGCACGGCACACGCCGGTCTTCCACGTGTTGATCGACTCGCTGTCCAGATGCAGGGACTCGATCAGCGACACGGTCTTCTCGATCGGCATGCCGTGACGCAGCACGCCCGAAATGAGCTTGGCGTAGTTCCAGAACTCTTCGTTGAACAGACGCGAAATGCCGCCGATGGTGTTCGTATAACCGTAACGGTCGGTGTACTGGAAATCATAGCGTTTCGTACCGTCCGCCTCGCGGACCTTGATGATGAAGCCCTTCTTGATCTTCGGGGGAATGAACATGGCGTCCTCCTCGATCTTACCCGTGAAGACCTCGTAGGGACGCCCGCCCTGCAAGCCCACGAAGGCGATCCAGTCCTCCGTGCCGTTCTTGAACCGCACGATGTCGGCAGGAATCGACTTGGGACGCTTCTGCACCTCGCCGGGATGCTCCTCGCACTTCTTCCGGCTCTTGGAGTTCTTCTCCAGCAGCACGCCGTCGCGGCAGCCGTCGCGGTAGACCGTGACGCCCTTGCAGCCGCACTCCCAAGCCGTGCGGTAAACATCGGCCACCAACGCCTCCGAGACGTTGTTCGGCAGGTTCACCGTCACCGAGATCGAATGGTCCACCCATTTCTGGATGGCGCCCTGCATCTTGACCTTGGCCACCCAGTCGATGTCGTTGGCCGTGGCGCCGTGGTAGGGCGACGCGGCGACCCACTCGTTCAGTTCGGCGTCGGAGATCGTCGCCAGCTTCGACGTGTCGTATCCGCTGGCTTCCAGCCATTTGACGAAATTATGATGGTAAACGTTGTACTCCTGGAACTTTTCGCCCGTTTCGTCCTCGTAATCGACGTGGGTGTCCACGTCCGAAGGATTGATCTTGCGGCGGCGCTTGTAGACGGTGCGGAACACCGGCTCGATGCCCGAAGTGGTCTGCGACATGAGCGACGTGGTTCCCGTGGGCGCGATGGTCAGCATGGCGATATTGCGGCGGCCCACCTTCGTCATCTCCTCGTAGAGCGCCGGATCGGCCTCGCGGATACGGGCGATCATCGGGTTGTTCACCTCCTTCGCGGCGTCGTAAACCGGGAAGGCGCCGCGCTCGGCGGCCATCTTCACCGAAGCGCCGTAAGCCGCCAGAGCGAGGCACTTCTGCACCTCGACGGCGAAGTCGATCGCCTCCTGCGTGCCGTAGCGCAGACCCAGCGCGGCGAGCATGTCGCCCTCGGCCGTGATGCCCAGACCCGTACGGCGGCCCTTCCGCGCCATTTCGCGGATCTTCTTCCAAAGCTCCAGCTCCACGCGGCGCACATCCAGGTCTTCGGGGTCGGCGGCGATCTTCCCGATGATCTGTTCGACCTTTTCCAGTTCGAGGTCGATGATGTCGTCCATCATGTGCATCGCCTTGTATACGTGGTCCCTGAACTTGTCGAAATTGAACTTCGCATCGGCCTTGAACGGGTTGTCCACATAGCTCAACAGGTTCATCGCCAGCAGGCGGCACGAATCGTAGGGGCAGAGCGGGATCTCGCCGCAGGGGTTGGTCGAAACCGTCACGAAACCCTCGTCGGCATAGCAGTCGGGAATGCTTTCGCGGATGATCGTAT
>ERZ834859.3524-NODE-3524-length-11106-cov-2.562031_pt1 | contig 11106 bp, 8 predicted proteins | sample MGYA00519947_ERZ834859 | MGnify/ENA primary metagenome ERZ834859 (study PRJEB31850, sample SAMEA3708763) | human gut metagenome | biome: human gut; feature: human-associated habitat; material: faeces | place: China | collected 2014 ...
CACGGCATTAAATACAATAGAGGGAATCTGCCACCTGAACAACGTAAACAAGTAAACCTTGAAGCCTGTGAACAGGCTTACAATTATCTGAATGATATAGATGGCTACGATTGCTCTGAATGGAATTATTCAACAGATGGACGCGTCGTTAAGAGTGTACTATTTAACGGACATAAAATAGTCGTAGTAATTACAAGTTCTGGAGGTGGATATATTCACCTAAATCCTTATGCATTTGCTCAATTAATGGAAAATCCCGAAAATTTGTTGATTAACGTATGTGGCAACAATGTAAGGACTTATTCTTTTAAAGAATTATTTGAAGAAAACCAGGATGTCAATCTGATTTTTGACTCAAAAGTAGTTACTCCGGAGAACTTTGCAGAGTTAGCGAACAGATTTTTGACATCCGAACGGACTTGTTTTGTCATAGCAAATCCTAATTACTCAGCATCTGACGAAATAAAAGGATTTGGTTTAAATGAAAAAATGGAAGGAGGAAAAGTAATAACATTCTCGTTTGATGATCAAATTTGGTAAATTATGTATTACACAAGAGAACAGCATAAGAGGTTTCTTGACAGGGAATTACAGGCGATTAGTGAGAACTATATACGAGTGTTAAACACTAAGGCAATAGCTTTGTTGTCTGAGAATGAAATTTATGTTGCGCAGTTCATGAAAGTTGGTTTTGAAAAGGATCCTGCGCAAGAAGATGCATATAAAGGTTCCGGTCAGGTCATTCTTAAATTCAAGAAGGACAAAGGAATTCCTCGAACAAACGAATATTTTACTGCGTTGCTACTTGATGGCAACAAGTGTCTTCCGAGGCACTGGGGAGACCTTTCATGGGCAGAATTGCGTAAATTCCAAATAGAATTTTCGGAAGTGCATTGTGTTTGGCAAGGCAAGACTGACGACAATGGTTTTCTGCTTTGCGGATTCAATGGAATGTCTATAGATATGGCAAAGTATCTGAAAGAAAACAATCTTGCAGGATGTGTTATTGTACTCGGTCCGAAAGAACCGCCAATGGAGTATTATCAGAATCTTATTTATGTCGTTTCAAACACATCTACAGAAGAGCCTGCCGCTAAAATCCTTGACTTTGATGATAACGGAAACAACAATGGACCGAAGGCAATCAATAGTGATGATACTGCCGCATTTATAAAAAATGAAATAGAAAATTGTGACGAAGTCATTGTACAAGGACCTCCGGGTACAGGAAAGACCTATATGATGGCAAATATTATCAATCAACTGCTCAATGAAAACAAAAGCGTATTGGTTACAGCTCTAACAAATAGAGCATTGATAGAATTAGCAAGTAAAGAAGCTTTGGATGGTCATCGTTCAGATAAGAATATCATGAAGACAAATGTTTCATCCGATGAAGTATGTTCATGTAAGAACCTTATTCCTTTGGACAGCAAAGATATTGCAAGTGTAAAAGGAAAACTTACACTTACGACTTTCTACACGGCAAGTGCCTGGGCTAAAGCTTCCACAGCCAACCACCCGCCTTTCGATTATGTCATTATGGACGAGGCGAGTCAGGCATTGTTCGCCATGATCTCATCTTGCAAGCGACTTGGCAAGAAGACTGTTTGGATTGGCGACCAAAACCAGTTACCACCGATTGTCTCTTTGAGTGAAGAGACAATGGTAAGGAACGACTATGGAATGTTAGCAAATGGTTTCAATACTCTTTGCGACAAATTCAAATATCCATATTATTTGTTAGCAAAAACATATCGCTTACTTCCAAAGTCTGCATCTTTGACTAGTATTTTTTACAATGAACCGCTTATTCCTGTAAATCTTGAATCAAAGTATTATTCAGCCCTTCCATATATTGACAAGAAAGGCGGAACATACTTGAAACTTTTGTCGATGCCTATTGGAGAAAAAGCAGATTTAAGCAGTTGTCAATATGTTATTGAGCTTGTTTCTGAGATTCTTTCAGAAAATTCCAAAGCGTCAATCGCAGTTTTGTCTAAGTTTCGTACATCTGTCAGAATGCTTCAGAATTGCTTCATCACCAAATTCGGAGCAAAAGAGAATGTCTTGATTGACACAGTAGAACGTATTCAGGGAATGACATGCGATTATTGTTTGTACTATATTCCGAATGCGATGATTCAAATGTCTCTCAACAAATCACTATTTAATGTCGCAACCAGCCGTGCCACTTGTTCTACAATAATAATAGCAGACGCAAATATCCATAATTCTATTTGCGACAAACATGTAAAATCGTATTTAGAAGCATTGACTTTATCTGAGATTCCTCAGATAGAACCGATTGACATGACAGAAACAGCTACTGTTTCTAAACTGGCAGATGACAACCAGCCTAAAGGAATAAAAGTTGTTGGCCATCTTGATTTATCCAAGTTTCAACGAAAGATGGTTGAAATCAAAATCGACAAAACCAATATCTATATAATAGATACTAATGTGTTTGTCAATTGTCCTGACATTATCTCAAAGATAGACAAACAGTATCAAGTGACGCTTTCTGCAAAAGTTATTGATGAACTTGATAAACTGAAAGTAACTTTGAATTCTGATGGGCAAAAAGCGGTACAAGATGCTATACGAAACATTAATCGTTGCTATGATACGAGAAACCTGACAATGGAAATAGCAGATGTATCATTGCTTCCTGTTGATTTCAACCCTAAATCGCCAGACAACCAAATATTGTCAGTCGCACTTAAACTAAAAAATGACCAAACAAATCCTATAATACTGACATCCGATAACGGACTGCAATTAAAATCTAAAGGATTGGGCATTACGACAATATCACTTAAAGAATTCACAAAGAAACCCAAATGATGTAATTAGGGGAGATTTAAGGTATATTTATAAAATTACATTGTCCAATGTATACAAAATAAGATAGCCTGATTGATTTTTTTGTTCTATCAGGCTATCTAAAAATCAGTATTTAGAGTTCAAAATTACAGTTAAAGAATAGATAAAGATTAGATGTAAGCATCCGGTGAACATCGTATCAAAGACATAATAGATCTTTACTGTTTTGAGCGCAGATTACGTTCTCTAATTTTCAATGCTATAGAAAAGATTGAAGTGGCAGTACACACAAAGATCGTACAAGTGTATGTAGAAAGCACAGGTAATAGTCATTAGTACGATGATGAAACTTTGTATGGTTTTAGCTATGAAGATTTTATTAAACATTACAAGTCAAAATACGGCACCCCCTAATTCTACAAGTTGGATGGCACTCGAAGTAGTATCGTTTGCCACTTTAAATCGCTTATTTCAATCATTAAAACTGGACAATCGTAAGGAGTACATTACTGAACAATTCGGTTGGAAGAAAGTGGCTGTATTAGAGAATTTGCTACACGCTATTTCCAATCTCCGTAATTGTGGCACTCATCAACAGTCGAACTTGGAATCGCCGTTTTATGGTTAGCGTAACATTGCCATATAACACTATTTATCCGTTCATGGATAGAATAACAATCGGACAAATACGCACAAACAAATTATTTGCCGTGCTGTCTTGTATCGCGTATATACTTGATATTATCAGTCCAGGTAGCGACTTCAAAAAGAATATCAAAGAGTTGCTCAAATCCGATTGCCGTTTGCTCGACCTCAAAGATATGGGATTCCCTAAGTATTGGCAATCTCTCCCCATTTGGCGGGAAAAATAGCAAACTTTGTGTTTATACAAAGTGATCAACAGATAGTTAACCTCAGTGTCCCGGTAATCCTTGATTCGTCAAGTTATCGGGTTTGTTATTTTAATTGTTAGAATATTTTATTCGACAATATTTTGAGTGGTAAAGAAGTTATGATACAGGAAGTGGATGAAGCGTATCTGAATTCATTACTGGAATAATACAGTTTCAGAATTCCAACACATTTTTGCTGCCATAGTCCACCTCTATACTGAATGATTCTTCGATCGGGCAAATGCCTGCGTAGACCATAGCGCAGGCGATGACTCCCCGGTGGGTGAAAATACAGGCATCGGTATGGCCGGAATGGCGGAGTTCATCCAGAAATTGAGCGACACGGCGGCACTGATTTTCATAGCTTTCCCCTCCTCCTGCCGGGAGATGAATCCAGTCCTTATACCAAAGTTCAAGACGGGGGTCGGTGAGATCGTCCCATTTCTTCATTTCCCACTCCCCGAAGTTAAGTTCTTTTAAACGGTCGTCGAGGATCGGTTCGTGAAAGCCACAAAAGGCAGCTAGCTTCCGGCAGCGGGAGAGCGGGCTGCTATACACGATATCGAACTGTTCGTTGGAAATGTTTTCTTTGACCCGGCTGGCTTCGGTTTCGAAAGAAGGGGCGACACCGACATCGCTCCAGCCGTAACAAATTCCGGTTTCGACGGCTACACGGGTATGGCGGATCAGGGTTATCTTCATAGGGAATAAGTATAAACGATAGTGGCACCGATATAAAAAAACTGTTCGGCTAAAAGTACGCTGGCCCCGCAACAATCTCCGGTATATCCTCCGATTTTACGTTTGAAATACCAACGCAAGCCGGTAAGGATAAGGAGGGTGGGGATTAAAGCTAAGAAAGGAGTCGCCATCAGCCAAAGGGCGGTGAGGCAGGGCAGGGCTACCAGGACAAATTCGCAGAGACGGATTTTGCGGTAGAGTACTTTTACTTTGCTCTCTTCTTCCGTACGGGCATAGGGTAATGTATTGATCATAACGGCGGTACAAAGTTTGGAAAGTACATCCGCTCCGATAATGACACCGGGAAGGGCCAGCGAATAAAACGAACTCAACAAAGATACATACAAGATGAAATACAGAATCAGGCCGATCGTACCGTAACTACCGATATGGGAGTCCTTCATGATTCGCAGGATGCCGGCTTTGTCATGTCCTCCGCCGAAACCGTCGAAAAAATCAGCCAGTCCGTCTTCATGTAAAGCTCCGGTCAGGAGCAGACGGGCAATGACCGCAATGACGCAAGCCGGCAACAAAGGCATGACCCAAGAGGCAAGATAAAGCGTCCCCCAGGTTGTCGCTCCGGTTAAAAAACCTACGATTGGCCAGTATAACAGGATTTCTGCATACTGCTTTTTATCTACCCGGACGATTCGCCATAACGGAAGCCGGGTAAATAATATGATTGCCGCAAACAGAGATTTCATACGGATATCTTAAAAATATTTCGTAACGGCTGCCTGTTTGAAACTGCTCATTTCGTTGATCATACGGATGGCGGATTCTATAATCGGATAAGCGCAAATGGCTCCCGTTCCTTCTCCCAAACGTAATCCCAAATTCAATAATGGCTTGGCGTGTAAAGCTTCTAGCACTGATTTATGTCCGGCTTCATCGCCCTGATGTCCGAATACACAATATTCCAATACCTCCGGATGCAGTTTACTGGCTGCCAGTATGCAGTTAGTCATGATAAAACCGTCGATGATGATCGTCATGCCTAACTCTGCAGCCTGTAGCATACCTCCTGCTGCCGCCACCATTTCAAAGCCTCCGAACCAACGCAGGATATCTTCTGCCGAACCGTTTCCCTGATAATTGTCTGTGGCCCGTTTCAGTACCTGATATTTATGTTCGATACCCTGGTTGTCCAGTCCGCTTCCGGCACCGACGCATTCTTTTAACGGAATTCCGGTGAAAAAATACATCCAGACCGATGAGGCCGAAGTATTGGCCATGCCCAATTCGCCGAAACTGATGATGTTGGTTCCTTCCTGATAAGCCAATTGTACCATTTCTGCCCCGATTTCGATGGCGCGTTCCATCTCTTCGGGCGTCATGGCAGGTCCGTAAAGGTAATTATCGGTACTCTTCCTGATTTTCCGGTGAATAAGTCCGGGCAGATCCCCGAAATCGGCATTCACTCCGCAATCTACCACTTTCAGTATGAAATGATGCTGGCGTGCAAACATATTGATTCCGCCGCCGCCTTTCAGGAAATTGTATATCTGTTGTGCCGTTACTTCCGGGGCAGAAAAGCTGACTCCTTCGACAACCACACCATGGTCGGCTGCAAACACAATATTTTGAGGAGTTCTCAAAACAGGAGAGAGGCTTTGTTGGATGGTACCGATCTGGACTGCCAATTCTTCCAACCGTCCTAACGAACCTTTCGGTTTTGTCAAATTATCGATTTTATCCTGAAGTGCCGGCACGATCTTTTTATCCGGCGTTTTAATATTGAAAGCTCTCATATCGTATCCTATTATTTTTTATCCTTATTACCTTTCACTTTTTTTACCTCCCTGCCTTTAGCTTTATAGCCTTTTACCTTTACTCCTATTCCCGAGACCATCAGCACCACCTCGTCGGCTTTCTCTGCGATGTATTGGTTTACCCAGCCTTGCATATCGGTAAACCGGCGTTGGATGGTGTTTTCGGCAACTCCACCCATACCGATTTCATTGGTCACAAAGATAAAAGTCGCTTCCTGGGCTGTAAATCGGTCGAACTCTTCTTTTAGTTCTTGTAAAGCCAGGTCGACATTCGAATCCTGATCGAAAAAGAAATTAGTACCCCACAAGGTAACACAATCGATCACGATTACCCGTCCTTGCAAGTGATGTTTACTCAGGGCTTTTTCTTCCTCGATATTTGTCCATTGAGGTCCCCGGTCACGTTGATGCCGTTCGATACGTTTACGGTATTCTTCATCCCATACCCGCGAAGTAGCCATATAAACAGGACAGTCGGATAGTTCCAACGCTAAACGCTGTGCATAACCACTTTTACCGGAACGTTGCCCTCCGGTGACTAAAATAATTCTTCTTGTCATTCCTCAGAATTTGAATTCGTAAAGATATAAAACAAAGAAAATCAAAATTCATAAATTCTTATTTTTTTCGTAACTTGCACAAAAGTTGTTCATGATATTTATCTGATTGGAAATGAAATAAATATACGGAATTTATCCGGCGTGAACAACTTTTTTATGCGTTTATGCCAGATGTATAACGGGTTAATTTCGTATATTTGTAGCATGTACGAAAAAAATCCCGAAGAAGAAACGTTCAAGACTTTCTTCTTGAAATACCATGATGTGTTGGTTTTATATGCCACAAGTATTCTGAAAAATGTTGATGCGGCAGAGGATGTTGTGTTGGGTTGTTTCGTACAGGCTTGGGAAAGCTCTCTTTATAAAAAACTTTCTGATGGGTTGGATAAATACATGTTTCATGTGGTCAAGAATGCTGCTTTAAACGAGCTGAGAGACTGTAAACGCAGGAAAACCCGCCATGAAAAAATGATGGAAGGAATGCCCGTGGCAGAAATCATGCATGAAGATGAGCAAACTGAAATAGATGTTTTGTACTTCGCGATAAACCAGCTTCCTCCGGAGCGTCGCCGTATTTTTATGATGGTGTATGCCGAAGGGAAAAAATATAAGGAGGTTGCCGAGCATTTGCAAATCAGTATTAATACTGTCCGAACCCAGTTGTCGCGTTCGTTGAAGTTTCTGCGGGAGAAACTGGAGGGCCACATGTTTACCATATTATTGCTTTATTTCAGAAAATCGGAATAATCAGGGTGGTGTCGCAGGAATTGGCGATACAAATGGGATTGTTGCAATTTTTTTATAAAAAAATGGGATTTCCTGTCACATGATTTGATGGGTGGTGGTGTTATTTGTATAAAACTAGGAGTATGGAAGACGAAATATTAAAAATTATGGCGGCTGAAATAGCGGGGGAGAACGTGACGAAAGAGGAGAGGGAGAAGATGAACAGGTGGTGGGAAGAGAAAAGAGGGAATGAGAGAACGTATAAGATGTTGATGGGTGAGTTGGGTGAGGTCGTGAGGTTGGTGAGACAGCAAGGAGGGTTGGATAGGGAGAAGGCCTACGAGAGGTTGGAGAGCGATATCCGGAAGAAAATGACGGTACGGAAGGGTAAGATACGGCGGATGAGGTGGTGGTCGTTTGGGGCGAGTGTGGCAGGGGTGTTGTTGATATTGGGTGTCGGGATAATGTTATGGATGAAGCCGGAAGAGAATGGAGTCTGGGAGGGCGAAAAAACGGTGGAACCGGGAATCGGGCAAGTGGTGTTGACGCTGGGAGATGGTGAAAGCGTGCCGTTGAAGCGGGATACGAACAGGTTGATTTTTGGGGGTACGATGTTGCAGGTTAGGAATGAACGGGGAACATTGGTATACTCGAAAATCAAAAGCAAGGAGGCTTCGGAGAAGATTGTCTACAATACGTTGACGGTTCCTGTGCGTGAGAGGTTTCAGCTTGTTTTGGCGGATGGGACAAAGGTGTTCTTGAACTCCGGTTCGGAAATGCGTTATCCGGAGAGGTTCGGGAAAGCCAGAAGGGAAGTTTTCTTAAAAGGAGAGGCATGGTTTGAGGTGGCGAAAGATAGCGCCCGTGAGTTTTGGGTACATGCAGGAGCGATGGATGTGAAGGTGTTGGGGACTTCTTTTAACGTGAAGGCTTACGAGAGGTTGGAAACGGTGGCGACGACGCTCGTCGAGGGGAGTGTGGAGGTGGCATGTGCCGGCAAGAGTTTTCAGATTGTGCCGGGAGAGCAGTTTGTATATGACAAGAATAATCGGGTGATGGATGTGAGGATGGTGGATACCGAATCGTATGTTTCGTGGAAAGACGGGTATTACAAATTCCGGCAAACGACATTGGAAGAGATTATGGAGACGTTGTCTGTCTGGTATGGATTGAACGTGTTCTACGTGAATGAAAGTGCGAAACAGGTAGAGTTCACTGGAAAAGTGAGACGGTATGAGGATGCCCGTATGTTGCTGGATAAATTCGAGCAGACCGGAGATGTAGTATTTGATATAAAAGGGAATAATGTTTTTATAACAATAAAGCAAAAAAAGCCGTTCGCACGGGAGTGGAACAGCTTTTTAGTTAAAGCACGCGGCATGGTGTGGCAATCTTGACCGACGTGCAAGGTAAAATTCTAATGTACAAAAGTATGAAAAAAAAGTCAAATCAGACAAGAGCCGGAGGGCGAATTCTTGTCCCTAAGTGGATGATGAAGATGAAAGTCGTTTTTATTTTATTGGTTTGTAGCTTGGTGCAGGTGCAGGCAGCAGTGAGCGCTCGCCAATTGAAAGTTTCAATAGAGCTGAAAAACGTGACATTGGAGAAGGTTTTTCAGGAATTGGAAAGGCAAACGGGTTATAGTTTTCTCTATAATCACAGGGAAGTGGTGACTTGGAAGAACGTGAGTATCAGTGCAGAGAATCAAGGATTAGAGGCGGTGCTCAAAGACTTGTTGCCTCGCTTGGGAATGTCGTTTTCTTTTGACGATAATTTGGTAATTATAAAGGCAACCTCGTACCAGGAACCCGAGAAGAAGTTTGTTCGGGTGAGAGGCTTCGTATATGATGCGGCCAAACAGCCTTTGCCGGGGGTAACGGTAAGGGTTGTCGGCACTACTATTGGTACGGCTACAAATGAGAAAGGTTGGTTCGCATGGGATTTGCCTTTGTTGAAAGGGACGTTGGAATTTTCATCTGTCGGTTTTAAGAAACGGCGGGGGGAATTTTCTGAAAAGACGGCGAGAGATACGTTGCGTATTACCTTGACGGAAGATGTATCCGATTTGGATGAAGTGGTTGTCCGGGCTTACGGTACGCAGAATAAGCGGGAGATGGTGAGTGCAATCTCGACGGTGACAGCGGAAGAAATGAAAGAATTGCCGGCAGCGAGCATCGCAGACATGTTGCAGGGAAGATTGGCGGGTGTGAATATTGTGTCGCAGTCGGGAGCTCCGGGTAGTGCTGCGGTGATTGCGGTGCGGGGGTTCAACTCTCTGTTGGTGGATGGTGCGAGTGACGGACAGCCGTTGTGGGTGGTGGATGGAGTGCCGATGTATTCGTTTGTTTCACCGGTGACCGGTACGAATACGCTGGCTGACCTGGACCCGAGCATGATTGAATCGGTACAGGTGTTGAAAGATGCGGCGGCGGCATCGATTTACGGTAGCCGTGCGGGCAATGGGGTGATTCTTGTTACAACGAAGAAGGGAAAGGTCGGTGAGGCCAAGTTTTCGGCAAATGCTTCCTACTCGATTTCACAATTGATGGAATATCCCGAGCAGACGGGCGGACGCATGGAGAGATGGTTGGAACTTAAATTCCGGAGGAATATCAAGAATAATTATTACGATTGGGCGACAGGGAAGTATCACGTCCCTACTTCGTACGAGGATGTGTATAACAATGGAAACGGTATCTACGACCAGTTTTGGGGGAATGGTTACTGGGGTTCGCCGAGCATGATACATTCATTGCAGGATAGTCTGGACCCTTATTACAATAATAGTACAAACTGGTGGAAGTATGCTTTTCGCAGGAGCAAGGTGGTCAATGCAAATGTGCAGGCTGTAGGAGGTACGGAGCGTTTCCGTTATATGGTGGGACTCGGATATTATGACGAGCAGGGAATCATGATTAACAGCGGATACAAACGGGCGAACCTGATATCGAACCTGACAGCACAATTCACACCGAAATTGAGGATGGATACGCGTGTGTATCTCTCTTATGTGGACCGGACAATGAATCGCTCCTCGTCATCGGCTTCATCCAAGCATACCCGCTACGAGGGATTGTCTGTGAATCCGTCACAGCAGCTTACCGTGTTGCCTGCCACGAAGGAACTGGAGGCAGAGTGGAAAAAGTCTGTCCTGGGAATCAAGGATCGCACGGACGATTATCGTGCAATGGTGACGGCTTTCCTTGAGTATGAGTTTCTTAAAGGATTGACATTCTCGGCATCAGGGAATATCGACTACTCGCAGTCGAACCTGAATAAGTATACTCCCGGTGTGTTTGACGAATATCATAACGAAAGTAAGTCGGAAGGAAATATCGGTCGACAGGTGATGCTTTCTTCGGAGGAGTTGTTGCATTATAACGCAAGTGTGAATGATGTGCATAATATTGATGTACTTTTGGGTGTCAATACAAACAAGGAACAGGCATTTTCGATGTACGGCTATGGGTTGCGGGGAGTGAGCGATGATGTGTACTATTATAACCCGCAGAAGGTCCCGCCGGTGGTGAATCACGGAACACCGGAGTTTCCGGACTATGCTGCAACGCGCTATTACTCTTCGGATTT
>ERZ834859.3529-NODE-3529-length-11080-cov-3.785850_pt1 | contig 11080 bp, 7 predicted proteins | sample MGYA00519947_ERZ834859 | MGnify/ENA primary metagenome ERZ834859 (study PRJEB31850, sample SAMEA3708763) | human gut metagenome | biome: human gut; feature: human-associated habitat; material: faeces | place: China | collected 2014 ...
TGGCATTATCATAAGTTCTTCGTCTGGGAATAATACTGACAGGAAATAATTGAACTCTTCTTTGCCTGTATATCCCGGATTAGCTTCTCTTCTGCGTAAACCTACCTTTACAGCAGAAGCTGCCCTGTGGTGTCCGTCCGCAATATATATCTGGTTAATTCCTGCAAATGCGTTCTCTATAGCCTCTACAGATTCTTTACTGCTTATTTTCCAGACCTGATGTCTTATTCCATCAACCGCTGTAAAACTGTATACAGGCTTCTCCTGCTTGGCTTTGGCAACCTCTGCACTTATTACTGCATTAGCTCTGTATGCCAGGAATATAGGACCAGTCTGGGCACTGCAGGTATCAACATGGTTAATTCTGTCTAATTCTTTGTCAGCTCTTGTGTTCTCATGCTTCTTAATAACATTGTTAAGATAATCATCAATAGAAGCACATGCTACAATTCCTGTCTGTGTTCTTCCATCCATTGTAAGCTCATACACATAATATGCCTTGTCCTTATCTGTTATAAATGTTCCATCATCTATAGCTTCCAAAAGCATATCATGGGCTTTCTTATATACCTGCTCACTATACATATCAACCGATTCATCAAACTGGGTCTCTGCCCTGTCAATCTTAAGAAATGATAATGGTTCTCTTTCCACCTCTGCTCTTGCTTCCTTTGAATCATACACATCATAAGGAAGAGCTGCTACTCTGTCTGCCACTTTCTCAGCCGGTCTGACACATTCAAATGGTCTTATTACTGCCATACTAACCTCCATCCGCACTATTTAACTTAAGTAATATACTTTCATATATTAGATACATTTTAACATTCAGACAACCTTAATACAAGAAAGACCAGCCAAATGTTACAACAAATGACTGGTCTTTGATATTATTCTCATTACATATGATTACTTAATAACTCTTACCTTGATAACACCTTCAATTGCTGAAAGTTCTTCAACTACTGCCTCTGGTGCAGATGCTTCAATATCTAAGAGAGAATATGCATAATCGCCTCTTGACTGGTTAGCCATAGATGCGATATTGATTCCTGCTGCACCAAGAACTGTTGTTATCTTACTGATAACCGCTGGTACGTTCTTATGGCATACAGTAATTCTTCCCTCTGTTGCGCATACGCCGCAATCACAGTTAGGATAATTAACTGAATTAATGATATTACCATTCTCAATAAAGTTTCTAAGCTCATTAACCGCCATAACAGCACAGTTATCTTCAGCTTCTGCTGTTGAAGCTCCAAGATGTGGAAGAACGATTGCACCTTCCATCTTAGCTGTTGTTGGGTTAGGGAAATCTGAAACATAAGTCTTAACTCTTCCAGACTTAAGTGCCTCACCGATAGCAGCTTCATCAACAAGTACATCTCTTGCACAGTTGATAATTACTGTTCCATCCTGCATAAGGTCAAATGCTTCCTTATTAATCATTCCCTTAGTGCTGTCAAGTGCAGGAACATGAACTGTAATATAGTTACATTCCTTATAGATATCCTTAACATCAGATATGTACTTAACTTCACTTGAAAGATTCCATGCAGCCTTAACTGAAACATATGGGTCATATCCGTATACTTCCATTCCAAGTGCTATAGCTGCATTGGCAACTAACTGTCCAATTGCTCCAAGACCGATAACACCAAGCTTCTTGCCCTTGATTTCCTGTCCTGCAAATGCTTTCTTAGCCTTCTCAGTTGCCTTGGCAATATCAGGGTCTTCTGCATTATCTGCAACCCACTTGTTACCACCGATTAAATCTCTTGATGCTAAAAGCATAGCTGCAATAACCTGTTCCTTAACTGCGTTAGCATTAGCTCCTGGTGTGTTGAATACAACAATACCTTCCTCTGCACATTTGTCAAGAGGAATATTATTAACGCCAGCTCCTGCTCTTGCAATTGCAAGAAGATTATCACTAAGCTCCATATCATGCATCTTGGCACTTCTTACAAGTACAGCCTGCGCATCTTCAAATGAGCTTTCTGTATTATACTCATCAGAAAAAAGCTTCAAACCACATGCCGCTATATTATTAAGACAATTAACATTAATCATTATGCATTCTCCTTCTCGAACTTCTTCATGAATTCAACAAGCTTCTCTACACCTTCGATTGGCATAGCATTGTAGATAGATGCTCTCATACCGCCAACTGTTCTGTGTCCCTTAAGGTTAACAAATCCTGCAGTTGCAGCTTCCTTAATGAACTTAGCTTCCATAGCATCCTTAGCTTCTTTATCTTCAATGTTGCATACAAAAGGTACATTCATAAGTGAACGGTCTTCCTTAACAACTGTTCCCATGAATAACTTGCTCTCATCAAGGAAATCATAAAGAATCTTAGCCTTCTTCTCATTATGTTCCTTCATTGCTGAAAGTCCACCCATCTTCTTAATCCACTTGAACACCTTGCCACAGATATAGATATTGTAGCATGGTGGTGTATTATAAAGAGAATCTGCATCTGCCTGTGTCTTCCACTTAAGCATTGTAGGAGTTCCTGGAAGAACGTCATCTGTTATAAGGTCTTCTCTGATAATAGCAATTACAACGCCTGCTGGTCCGATGTTCTTCTGGACACCGCCGTATACAACGCCGTACTTAGTTACATCCATAGGTTCTGATAAGAAGCATGATGAAACATCTGATACAAGAATATGACCCTTAGTGTTAGGTAATGTCTTATACTTTGTTCCGTAAATTGTGTTGTTCTCACAGATATATACATAGTCAAGATCCTCTGGAATATCAAGATCTGAGCAGTCTGGAATATATGAAAATGTCTTGTCTGCTGATGAAGCAAGCTCAACAGCCTCTTCATATATCTTAGCTTCTGCAAATGCTTTCTTAGCCCACTGTCCTGTAAGGATATAACCTGCTTTCTTATTCTTCATAAGGTTCATAGGCACTTCAGCGAAGAACTGCGATGCACCACCCTGTAAAAATAACACCTTATAGTTATCTGGGATGTTAAGAAGGTCTCTTAAATCCTTCTCTGCCTCTTTGATGATGTTGTCATAAACCTTGGATCTGTGGCTCATTTCCATTACCGACTGACCGCTTCCCTGGTAATCTAACATTTCATCTGCTGCTTCTTTGAGTACTTCCTCTGGTAAAACAGCTGGACCAGCGCTAAAGTTATAAACTCTACTCACCTTTTCTTCCTCCTAAAATATAAAATATTAAGAACTATTTTAGTCCTTTATCACATTAAAGTCAATATATGAATTATTTCTTGTTATTAAGGTCTTCTCTGTCGAATGCCTCTGAGATTGCAGCCCCCGGTGAAACCATAGGGAATACCTTGTCTTCTCTGTCAATATGACAATCAATAACACATGGAATATTGAGTTCGATTGCTTCTTTAAATGCTTTCTCAAACTCCTCTATTGTATCAACACTGTAAGCCTTGGCTCCCATTCCTTCTGAAACCTTAACAAAATCTACCTGATCATCAAGAACTGTAGCTGAATATCTCTTGCCATAGAAAAGATCCTGCCACTGTCTAACCATACCAAGTACATGGTTATTAAATATAACTTCAATAATAGGAATGTTATATCTGGTTGCTGTTGCAACTTCATTCATATTCATACGGAAGCATCCGTCTCCGGCGATATTGACTACCGTCTTCTCCGGTCTGCCCATCTTGGCTCCGATTGCGGCTCCAAGACCGTATCCCATGGTTCCAAGACCACCTGACGTAAGCAGTGTTCTCGGTTTTGTGAATTTATAATACTGCGCTGCCCACATCTGATGTTGTCCAACTTCTGTGACGATGATCGCATCACCTTCTGTCTGTTTGTAAATCTCTTCGATCACATACGGACCAGTCAGACTTTCCGGATGATAGGCAAGCGGGTATTTTGCTTTATATTCCTGGATCTTTTTGATCCATTCGGTGTGTTCCTGCTGTGGCAGTTTTTCATTAACTGCCGCAAGCACTTCTTTGATATCTCCAACCACACCTTCATCGATAATGACATTCTTGTTCATCTCTGCCACATCAATATCAAACTGGAGAATTTTTGCATTACTTGCAAATTTATTTGGATTACCTGTGACACGGTCGGAGAATCTTGCACCGACTACGATCAGAAGATCGCTTTCACTGACTCCAAAGTTCGATGTCTTGGTACCATGCATACCAAGCATTCCTGTATAAAGTTCATCAGTTCCCGGAAATGCACCTTTTCCCATCAGGGAATCACATACCGGACACTGTACCTTGTCTACGAATGCACGGAGTTCTTCACTTGCATCAGATAATATAGCTCCGCCTCCGACGAATACAAACGGACGCTTTGCTTCTTCGATCATCTCTACTGCCTTGTCAATATCTTCCATGCAGATTTCTTTTTTGTATTTTACGATTGGCTGGATTTTGACAGGCTCATACTCTGCTTTATTGCCTGTCACATCTTTCGGGATATCGATCAGCACCGGTCCCGGTCTTCCGGACTGTGCGATCTCAAACGCCTTGCGGATCGTCTTTGCAAGATCATTGACATTCTTCACAATAAAATTATACTTTGTGATCGGCATCGTAATACCGGTAATGTCAATTTCCTGGAAGCTGTCTTTTCCAAGAAGCGGTACCCCTACATTACAGGTGATCGCAACAATCGGAATAGAATCCATAAATGCGGTCGCGATTCCTGTTACGAGATTTGTTGCTCCAGGTCCACTGGTTGCAAAACACACCCCAACCTTACCAGTGGCACGCGCATATCCGTCTGCCGCATGAGAAGCTCCCTGCTCATGCGATGTAAGGATATGTCTGATTTCATTACTATGCTTATATAATTCATCATATACATTTAAAATTGCGCCGCCCGGATATCCGAATACGGTATCCACGCCTTGCTCTTTTAAACACTCTATCAGTATTTCTGCACCATTTAACTGCATTGTACATTCCCCTTGTCCAGATTTTATTTTATTTGTGTGGAACTTCCAGAACTGCTCCACGGTTTCCTGAAGTTACCATTGCTGCATATCTTGCAAGATATCCTGTTGTAACTTCCGGTTCTCTTGGCTGCCATTTTTCTTTTCTTCTTGCAAGTTCTTCATCTGAAATTCTTGCATTTAATTTCAGGTTCGGGATATCGATCTCGATAATATCGCCTTCCTCGATCAGTGCTACCGGACCGCCGACTGCCGCTTCCGGTGATACGTGTCCGATAGAAGCTCCACGGGATGCACCGCTGAAACGGCCGTCTGTAATAAGTGCTACCGATGAACCAAGTCCCATACCTGCGATTGCAGAAGTTGGATTCAGCATTTCCGGCATACCAGGACCACCCTTTGGTCCGACGTAACGGATAACTACAACATCTCCCGGATGGATATCTCCGCCTTTAATTGCCTTGATCGCATCATCTTCACATTCAAATACTCTTGCAGGTCCTTCATGTACCAGCATTTCCGGTACAACTGCAGAACGTTTTACAACACTGCCGTCCGGTGCGATATTACCTTTGAGGACTGCAAGTCCACCCGTCTGGCTGTATGGATTGTCGATCGGACGGATTACTTCCGGATTTTTGTTTTCGCATCCTGCGATATTTTCTCCAACTGTCTTTCCGGTTACTGTCATGCAGTCTGTGTAAAGAAGACCTTTCTTATTCAGCTCGTTCATAACAGCATATACACCACCTGCTTCATTCAAGTCTTCCATATATGTCGGACCTGCCGGTGCAAGGTGACAGAGGTTCGGAGTCTTTTCGCTGATTCCATTTGCAAAATCAATCTCAAAATCCATACCGATCTCATGTGCGATCGCCGGAAGGTGAAGCATACTGTTGGTTGAGCATCCAAGTGCCATATCAACAGTAAGGGCATTTAAGATGGCTTCTTTTGTCATAATGTCTCTCGGACGGATATTTCTTCTGTACATTTCCATTACCTGCATACCTGCATGTTTTGCAAGACGGATTCTTTCTGAATATACAGCCGGAATTGTTCCATTTCCCTGAAGCCCCATACCAAGTACTTCTGTCAGACAGTTCATGCTGTTAGCTGTATACATTCCGGAGCATGATCCGCAGGTAGGACATACTTTATTTTCAAATTCACATACATCACATTCGTCCATTGTTCCTGCTGCGTATGATCCAACTGCCTCGAACATGCTGGAAAGACTTCTCTTCTGTCCTTTTACATGTCCCGCAAGCATTGGTCCGCCACTGACGAACACTGTAGGTACATTAATACGGGCTGCTGCCATCAAAAGCCCAGGTACATTTTTATCACAGTTCGGGATCATAACAAGGGCGTCAAACTGATGCGCCATTGCCATTGCTTCTGTCGAATCTGCGATCAGATCTCTCGTTACCAGAGAATACTTCATACCGATGTGTCCCATTGCAATACCGTCACAGACTGCGATCGCCGGGAACATGATCGGTGTTCCACCTGCCATGGCAACTCCCATCTTTACTGCATTTGCAATTTTATCCAGGTTCATATGTCCCGGAACGATTTCGTTATAAGAACATACGATTCCGACAAGCGGTCTCTCCAGTTCTTCTTTTGTAAGACCAAGCGCATTGAACAATGATCTGTGCGGCGCCTGCTGCATACCTGTTTTTACATTATCACTTCTCATGATTTTATAATCCTCCTGTAACTTTTGGCTCTATTCTATTACAGTTCCGTCCTGCTTTTCTTTCCCCATAGCAGTACGGAACTGTATCTTTCCCAATCCTTGACTATCGAATTCTTTCGCAGATCAGATCTCCCATCCGGGCTGTTCCAACCTTTGTACATCCGTCTGACATAATATCCCCGGTTCTGTATCCATCTTTTAACACCTGGGAAACTGCTGCTTCAATCGCATCTGCTGCTTTATCCTGATCCAGGCTGAAACGAAGCATCATTGCTGCTGAAAGAATTGTTGCTATCGGGTTTGCAATTCCCTGTCCTGCTATATCCGGTGCCGAACCGCCACTTGGTTCATACAGTCCGAACCTGGTTTCATTCAGACTTGCACTTGCCAGCATTCCGATCGAACCGGTTACCATGCTTGCTTCATCAGAAAGGATGTCTCCGAACATATTCTCTGTAAGAATGACATCAAACTGCTTCGGATCTCTTACAAGCTGCATTGCACAGTTGTCAACCAGCATATGCTCCAGTGTAACTTCCGGATAATCTTTCGCAACTTCTTCTACTACTTTTCTCCAGAGTCTTGAAGAATCCAGTACATTCGCCTTATCGACGCTTGTCACTTTCTTTCTTCTCTTCATTGCAATGTCAAACGCGCGGATCGCAATCCTGCGGATCTCATCCTCATTATAGGTAAGTGAATCGAATGCAGTCATCACACCATCCACTTCTTCTGTCTTCCTCTCTCCAAAATAAAGACCGCCTGTCAGTTCACGCATGATCATCAGATCAAATCCGCCTTCTGTAATCTCTTCTTTCAGAGGGCATGCACCCTTCAGTTCATTATACAAAACTGCCGGACGCAGATTTGCAAACAGGTTCAGTTCTTTTCTGATCTTCAGAAGACCGGCCTCCGGTCTCTTTGACGGTTCCAGCTTATACCACGGGGAAGTCTTTGCATCTCCTCCAATGGATCCCATCAGTACGGCATCACATGCTTTTGCTTTTGCTACCGTCTCATCTGTAAGCGGGACTCCATGTACATCAATGGATGCGCCCCCAAGAAGCAGCTGTTCATAAGAACAGTCAAATCCGTATACCTCTCCTGCTTTATCAAGAACCTTCATCGCTTCCGTTACAATCTCCGGACCGATTCCGTCACCTTTAATTACTCCGATTTTCAGGCTCATCTTTGTCATTCCCTTCTATGTATCTGTGATTTTTGTACCATTTTTTGTTCCAAAAATCTGTTAAACACTATAATACCGTATTTTTCGTCAGGTTTCAACCCTTTAATCTGTAAAAGTATAAAAATCCAGAGTGAACTCTGTTTTATTTTCCTGTTTTCTGTGGAATCACAAAGATAAAGATCAGCGAACTGACAAACAGCATTCCCGGATAAAAAAGCTTCGGAATGATCTGAAATGCAGAAATCTCACCGCCGAGCTCATGCACTGCCGAAATTGCCACAAGCATCTGCGCACCATACGGGATCACCCCCTGTGAAATACAGGAAAAAGTATCCAGAAGGGAGGCTGTCTTTCTCGGTGTGATCTGATAATCGTCTGCCATTTCCTTTGCAATTGGATTAGCCATCACAATTGCTACGGTATTGTTCGCTGTTGCCACATCCAGGAGCGCTACCAAAATACCAACACCCAGCTGACCACTTTTCGATCCCTTAAAGACACGGTGGATCACATCCAGCAATACATCAAAGCCACCATTTTCCCGGATCAGCGCACACATTGCAGCAACCAGCACCGCCACCATACAGGTTTCAAACATCCCGGATACACCTGAGCCCATGGCAGCAAGCATTTCATACGGTGTTACCTGCCCCATTGCAAGCATGATCACCGCACCGGACACAATTCCTGTCAAAAGTACCAGAAAGACGTTGAACCCTGCGATCCCGCCGACCAGCACCAGCACATACGGAATGATCTGCGTCAGATTGTATTCGTGCGTAACTGCCGTTCCGATCTCTGCCCGGAAAGAGCTGATCAGGATCAGAACCAACGATACGATCGCCGCCGGAAGTGCGATCCAGAAATTTTCCCGGAATTTATCTTTCATCTCACATCCCTGCCCGTTGCAGGCAGCAATTGTTGTATCTGATATGAAAGAAAGATTGTCCCCGAACATGGAGCCTCCCATCACCGATGCCACGCAAAGTGCCAGGGAAAAACCGGACGACTGCGAAACTGCCGCCGCAATCGGAGTCAGAAGGGTGATCGTCCCAACCGAAGTTCCCATTGCTGTTGAAACAAAACATGCAACCACAAACAGAACGGCAACCGCAAACCGTGCCGGGATGATCGATAGCATAAAATACGCCACACTCTCTGCACTGCTTCTTCCTACAACTCCGACAAATATTCCGGCTGTAATGAATATCAGAAGCATTGTAACAATGTTTCTGTCAGCCAGCCCTTTTGCCATTACATCAAGCTTTTCATCAAACTTAAGCTGTGAATTCTGCATGCACGCTACTAGTATTGCAGCCATAAATGCAACAATAATTGGTACATTGTAGAATCCCATTGGAATCTTCATGACATATTCAAATATAATTCCGGTTCCAAGATACAACACAAGAAAAACAAGTATAGGTACCAGCGCAACCGGATTAGAATTCCTATTCTTTTTCATAAATACCAATTAATCCTCACCCATCTTAGCAAGCTTGGCAGCCTGGTCGGCTGCGATACAAGCATCAATAATATCCTGGATATCTCCATCCATAATCTTGTCAAGCTTATATAATGTAAGGCCAATTCTGTGGTCTGTTACTCTTCCCTGTGGGAAATTATAAGTTCTTATCTTCTCAGCTCTGTCACCTGTACCAATCTGGCTTCTTCTTGCATCTGCCTCAGCATCATGTGCTTTCTGAGTCTCAATATCATATAACTTGGCTCTTAAAAGTGCAAATGCTTTCTCCTTATTCTGTATCTGTGACTTCTCTGTCTGAGAATAAATAACTATTCCTGTTGGATAATGAGTAAGTCGTACAGCAGAATCAGTTGTATTGACACACTGTCCACCATTACCTGACGCTCTCATAACATCAATACGGATATCCTTCTCATCAATGTGGATATCAACCTCTTCTGCCTCTGGCATAACAGCTACGGAAGCTGTAGAAGTCTGTATTCGTCCGTTAGATTCAGTTACCGGGATTCTCTGTACTCTGTGTACACCAGATTCATACTTCATAATAGAGTAAGCTCCCTGTCCCTTAACCATGAATTCTACTTCCTTCATTCCACCAATACCGGTTTCATCGCCACTTAATACTTCAACCTTCCAGCCTCTTGCCTGTGCATAGTGTACATACATTCTGAAAAGCTCTGCTGCAAAAAGTGCCGCCTCTTCTCCACCTGCACCCGCTCTGATTTCAACAACAATATCCTTATCATCATTAGGGTCTTTAGGTAAAAGAAGAATCTTTAATTCATGCTCTAATTCTTCTACTCTTGCCTTAGATTCATTAAGTTCTTCCTTCGCCATCTCTTTAAGTTCTTCATCTGTCTCTTCATCAAGAATAGCAAGACTGTCCTCAATATTCTTCTTACAGTTCTTATACTCAGTATAAGTTTCTATAAGTGGTGCAAGACTGCTCTGTTCTTTCATAAGCTTTCTGAACTTTTCCTGATCATTAACCACATCAGGATTACCAAGTTCAGCCGTTATATCTTCATATCTGTTGACTGTATCTTCAAGTCTGTCAAACATACGTGTCACTTTTCCTTTCTATCTCTAACTATATAATTACTTTCTGCCCATAACAACACGGTCAAGACCAGCGAGGTCTTTTACAACCGTTATATCTCTTAAACCAGCCTGCTTCATTATTTCAGAAACATGTGCTGCCTGTTCGGCTCCTATCTCATAACACAGGTATCCGTCTGTCTTAAGATATTCTCGTGCTTTCTCAGTGATTTCCCTATAAAACATAAGTCCGTCCTCTGTTCCGTCAAGTGCAAGCAGAGGATCATGTAAACGGACTTCATCCTGCAGAGTTTCTATAACCTTAGTTGGTATATATGGTGGATTGGATACTATTGTATTAAATGTAGTATCATTACCCAATTCGCCAAATAAATCACTAAGCATAAAATCAATATTATCAGCCTCGAGATTATGCTTATTCTTCTGTGCAACTTTAAGTGCCTTTTCAGAAACATCTACTCCAAGCACCCTGCTTTCCGGGAACTTCTTAGCAAGAGTAATCCCAATGCAGCCTGAACCTGTACACATATCAAGAATATTATCACCATTTCTTGTAACCTTGATTACCTCACCAACAAGCACTTCTGTATCAGGTCTTGGTATAAGCACATCTTCATTCACTTCGAATTCATATCCATAGAAATATGCTTTTCCCAGAATATGCTGCAGCGGAACATGCGCAGCCCTTTTATCAATATACTCTTCATACAGCAAAAAA
>ERZ834859.3534-NODE-3534-length-11071-cov-3.125454_pt1 | contig 11071 bp, 9 predicted proteins | sample MGYA00519947_ERZ834859 | MGnify/ENA primary metagenome ERZ834859 (study PRJEB31850, sample SAMEA3708763) | human gut metagenome | biome: human gut; feature: human-associated habitat; material: faeces | place: China | collected 2014 ...
CCCTATTCCTCATACCCTTTTTATTCAATTGTCCAAGATGTATTGTAGTCCTACATTTATTTTCAAAGAAGGAGTTGGATTTGCTTGACGCGATACTTTATGAAGTTCACACCCCTGTTCGCCGCGGAGGTGCAGATGATGACGCCGCCCCGTCATCAGCCTCGCGGCAGCGGACGCATCCGCAGCAGCTTTCGCTACAGTGCCGACGATGTACGCTGCAAAGACTGCACGAGATACGACAGCGGACACCTCTGTCACCTGAATGAATGTATCTGGCTGATAGCGGAGCACAACATTGCCCCTTCACTTCTGATTCAGAAGCCAGGCTGTCATATCCCCCAAGGTCTCCTCAATCGGGCGCGGCTGATATGCAAAGCGTTCCGACGCAGCAGCATGACTGAATTGCCCGTTTGAGGCAAGGACGGAAACGGAATACGGGGTGAAGAACAGCGGCTTTCGCTCCCTCAGGCTTCGACGTTCATAGTATGGAGCCGCCAGCCTTGCAAGCCCCAGTGGCAGGCAGATGGACCGATACTTCAGCTTTGCAGCCTTTCCCACCAGCTGAAGCATCTTTTCCCGCAGACCTTCTGTATAAATTCCATAAGCACTGCCATTATCTCCCATAACCGGATCCACCAGTACCATGGTCTTCTCTTTCCGGAACCTTCTGAGAAAATCCAGGATCTTATCAGCCTGCTCCTCGTCAGCCAGAAATCCTGTATAGATTCCATCCGGGGAAAATCCCCGTTTCTCCCATTCATCCATGATCTGTTCCATGTGCTCTGTATAATTGTCACAGTAATAGGAAGGATAACCAGTCTGGTTGCTGAGTACTGCTGTTGGCAGCGGTACCGCCTGCACGCCCATCACCGAGATCACCGGAATTGCCGCTGTCAGGGAACATTTTCCAAGCCCTGACAGATCCTGAATTACCGCTATTTTTTTCAAATATATCACTCCTGATTTTTATTGTAAATTTTTCGTTTATATTATAAAATATCATCTAAGTGTATGTACAGAAATATCCAAATTCAACTTTTTTAGAAGGGACAGTTTTATGTTAGACATTGAAAAGAATCAAAACCGCACTACGCATCTTTATATGGAAGTTTACGAATACTACCGGAAACTGATCCTGGATGGGAAAATGACACCCGGAAGCAAAATGCCTTCTCTCCGCAAGTGTTCCCAGGAGCTGAAGCTTTCCCGCACTACTATTGAAACTGCCTATCTTCAGCTTGCCGCAGACGGCTACATTATGGCAAAAGCCCAAAGCGGCTATTATGTCACAGAGATTGCCTCCCACCAGCATAAAAACAACCAGCCGGGTACTCATAAAGAAACTCATTACCGCTATGACCTGGCATCTTCAGGTGTGGATAAAGAAAGCTTTCGTTTTGACCTGTGGAGCCGTTACATGAAAAGCGCCCTCCGGCAGAATGAACGCATGCTGACCTACGGCGAACCCCAGGGGGAAGCAGATTTCCGGGAAACTTTGTCAGATTACATCCGTGAGAGGCGGAACATTCTTTGTTCACCGGATGATATTGTAGTAGGCGCCAGTTTCCAAAGCCTGCTGCAGATTCTCTGTCCTCTTATCCATGAAGTATATCCGGAATTTCACCGGGTATCCTTTCCAACCCCTTCTTTCGTTCACGGAAGCACAGTTTTCGGGGACTATGGATATGAGATCTGTTACCGTAACAAAGACTGTGATGTGGTCTATGTTTCTCCTGCACACATGACAAAGTGGGGCGAAATCATGCCGGTAAAGCGCCGTCTGGAGCTTTTGAAATATGCAAATGAACGCCATCATCTGGTAATCGAAGATGATTTCGAAAACGAATTTGTCTATTTCCAGAAGCCTACACCCTCCCTTTTCGGACTCTCCGGAGGACAGGGCGTAGTTTACATTGGTTCATTTTCCAGATTGCTGCTGCCTTCTATCCGTATCAGCTTTATGATCCTGCCTCCTGAGCTTCTCAATGCTTATAAAAAGAAAGCCGGATTTTACAACCAGACTGCTTCCAAGGCAGAACAGATTGCCCTGTGTCAATTTATCCGGGACGGTCATCTTGCTGCACAGACCAGAAGGCTGAAACGACTTTATTCTTCCAAATTAAAACAGCTTCGCAGCTCAGTCCGTCAGGTATTTGGCACTGGCTGTCAGATTCAGGTGGGCGCAGCCGGTACCAGTCTGGCTCTTACTTTGCCTTATGAAAAAAGCGGGGATGAATTAAAAAAACAGGCTTCTGAAAAAAGCCTGCATTTACAAATTTTAAAAGAAAGTGAAAAAGATGTGACGGTACTTATGTCCTGCTCTTCCATGCCAGTACAGGATTTCGTCCCGGCCTGCGAACTGCTGAAGTCTGTAGTTTTGGACTAAACGGATATGTCGCCTATTCGGCGACATCACCATATATGAAAGTCAGCTGTTCCGCGCCTATGGCGCTCCCACAGCTGCCGTCCGGGACTTTTATAGTAAAAGCAGCGTATACTTTGCCATTTACCACAGACAGAGTATACGCTGTTTTTTATCCACGGTTGTTGTCGATCATATACAGCAAGGCATTACAGATGCACGCTGCGATATTTGATCCACCCTTACGCCCGCGGGCTACAATGTACGGTACATCTGTATGCATGATCAGTTCCTTGGACTGCACCACATTCACAAACCCCACAGGCACACCGATGATTAACTCCGGATCCAGCTTTTTCTCCTCGATCAGCTCATAAAGGCGAACCAGTGCTGTAGGTGCATTTCCAATGGCAAAGATCAGCTTTTTATCCAACCCGGCCGCCTTGTCCATGCTGGCTGTGGCACGGGTGGAACCATTTTCTTTCGCAATCTTCGCCACATCCTCATCTGACATAAAGCAGTAAACCTCACCGCCATACCTTGCAAGGGCGCGTTTATTGATTCCTGCTTTTGCCATCTGGGTGTCGGTTACAATACAGGCGCCATCTTTAATTGCCTGAATCGCTTTTTCCACTGCGTTTTCGGAAAAACAAAGATTTTTCGCATAATCGAAATCAGCGCTTGTGTGAATACATCTCTTTACCACCAGCTCTGTTCCCGGAATCAGAGGGGTATCGCCAAGCTCCTCTGTGATGATCTCAAAGCTTCTTTTCTCTATGTCCATTGGTTTTACATTTTCCAGTTCTACCTTCATATTTATACCCCCTCTTCCAGGATTTCATATATTTTCTTCATATCCAGATGTTTCCGGAGCTCTGCTGCCAGGATATCATACTGGGTTTCCTTAAACGCCTGGAAATCCATACCAGTCATTCCAGATACATCCAAACCTTTCTTTTCTCCAATGATCTGTACGATTGCCTCAGCTACTGCCTCTTTATCAAAAACACCATGTACATAGGTTCCGCACACATTGTCAAGATAAGCACCATCCGCCTTTCTCTCTCCGGTTACGCTATCCTGAATATTTGTAGATGGCTTTGCATCTCCCTTCAGGGCAGTCTCACCCATATGGATCTCATATCCTTCCAGAGCAGTATCACTAAGCTTTGCAAACGTACCAGTCAGCTGGCTAAAGGAGCCTTCCACTCTGGTTCTGGTCTTTTTCTTTGCAAAAACGGTATCCATTGGAAGAAGGCCCATACCTTTGATCGTTCCGCCAGCTTCCACTCCATGAGGATCGCTTAAAGTTTCGCCCATCATCTGATAGCCGCCGCAGATTCCAAAGATCAGCTTTCCTTTCGCAGCCTCCTTCAGGATCAACGCTTCCAGGCCATTTTCTCTCATCCACAGAAGATCTTCCATTGTATTTTTGGTTCCCGGCAAAATGATCATATCCGGATTTCCAAGCTCTGATGGATTTTTTACATAGCGAAGGGAAACTCCCTGAATACTCTCCAGCGGATTAAAATCTGTGAAATTAGAAATTCTGGGCACTCGGATCACCGCAATGTCAATCATGTCTACTGTCCGTTTTGTCTCAAAACGTTCCGTCAGGCTGTCCTCATCCTCCACCTGAATATTCAGATAAGGAGCTACGCCTACAACCGGAATGCCGCTTCTCTCCTCCAGCATTTCCACCCCAGGATCCAGAATGGTTTTGTCTCCACGGAATTTATTGATGATCAGACCTTTTACCATCTCCTTTTCATCTTCTTCCAGAAGCATGACAGTTCCGATCAGCTGGGCAAAAACACCGCCACGGTCAATATCTCCCACCAGAAGAACCGGAGCCTTTGCCATTTTCGCCATACCCATATTTACGATATCATCACTTTTCAGATTGATTTCCGCCGGACTTCCGGCTCCCTCTATAACAATAATATCATTTTCTGCTGCAAGAGCATTGTAAGCCTTCATAATATCCGGCACCAGTTTTTTCTTATATTTGAAATAGTCTCTGGCGCTCATGGTTCCAAGGACTTCTCCATTTACGATCACCTGAGAACCAACGTCATTGGTAGGTTTTAACAGAATCGGATTCATCAACACTGAAGGCTTGATTCCTGCGGCTTCCGCCTGCATAACCTGTGCTCTTCCCATTTCCAGCCCCTCTTCTGTAATAAAGGAATTCAGAGCCATATTCTGTGATTTAAAAGGTGCTACCCTGTATCCGTCCTGCTTAAAGATCCTGCACAGACCGGCTGCCAGTAAGCTTTTTCCTGCATTGGACATTGTCCCCTGCACCATAATCGCTTTTGCCATTTCTTTGTCCCCTCTTTTCTTTTGCTGTATTTCTTATTTTCTATATTTTCATAATTATCTATAAATAATGTCAGGGATAAAAAATCTTTTGATTCCGACTTAATACCACCGATTATAATGGTTTATCCCACTAGTTCTGTCAACACCCGCACCAGCTTTTCATTCTGTTCATGAAGTTTCACTGCCACGCGGTAATATCCTTTCTGTAGCCCCGGATAGTTGCTGCAGTCACGAATCAGAATTCCTTTTGGCACACATTTCTCAAATAAATCTTCCGGTCCACGAAAGAATATATAATTTGCCTCTGACGGATATACCTTCAGGCCAAGCTTTGTCATTTCTTCCTTCAGCCACGCAGATTCCTGAAAAATGATCTTTCTTCCTTTTTCTACGTATTCCGTTTCTTTCAGCGCCGCCAGTCCTGCCTGCTGTGCCATGGTAGATACATTCCAGGGCTGTGTCACTACCTCCATCCGTTCCAGAACTTTTCTGTCAGAACAGAATCCATATCCAAGGCGCACACCCGGAATCGCATAACGTTTGGTAAATGCCTTAAGTAAAAAAAGATTCGGGTGCTCTGCAAGTTTTCCCTTTAATGTATGTCTGTCCGGATCTTTTACAAAATCCAGGAAGCATTCGTCCACGACCATAAAGATACCAAGTTCTGAACAACTTGCAAGAATCTTCTCCGGTAATTCCTGCGGCATTGTGATTCCTGTAGGATTATTTGGATTACACAGAAAAATAATATCTGGTTTTTCTGTTTTAAGAAGCTGCAGATAATTTTCCTCTACACAAAAATCTGACGTTTCTTCCAGATAATATCTTGTGATCTCACATCCCACGCTCACCAGTGCCTGCTCATATTCTGCAAAGGTCGGTGCCAGAAGAAGTGCTTTTTTCGGATTTTTTGCTCTGCAGAGAGAAAAAATAAGGTCTGCGGCTCCATTGCCGCAGATCAGATACTCTTTTTGCGTCTGCTCATAAACTGCGATTGCTTCTTTTAATGGTCCGCAGCCTACCCTTGGATAATCACTGAGACCATCCACGCTGTCTATGATTGCCTTTTTCACACTCTGCGGTGTCCCAAGAGGATTACAGTTTGCTGAAAAATCCAGGCAATGATCATATTTATATACATCACCGCCATGTATGTGTTTTGTCATCTGTTCTCTCCCGTCTCATAATGTATGTCTGTATCGCAGTCAAACGGATAAAATCATCCGCTTCCGCTACGTGGCTCTACATCGAATAACTGCTTCGCAGTTTATTCGGTTAAAACAGCCACATTCTGACTGCCACACTAATCAGCATAAATACTATTACACCCAAAATCGCAGTAGCATAAAGCAGATGATTGGACCGTCTGATATCTTCTACTTCTATCGGCCGGATTGCATCTCCGATCGTCGGTTTCTCATAAAGTTTTCCAAAATAATATGCATTTCCGGCAAGCTGTACATCCAGTGCTCCTGCCATCGCAGCTTCTGTCTGTGCAGAATTCGGACTTGCGTGATTTCTTCTGTCACGACGGTAAATCTTTGCCGCATTTTTCACATCCATTTTTACAAACGCTGACGCAGCTACCATAAGCCATCCTGAGATTCTTGCCGGAATATAGTTTGCCACATCATCCAGTTTTGCAGCACAACGGCCGAAATAAAGGTACTTGTCGTTTTTGTATCCCAGCATGGAATCCATCGTGTTGATTCCTTTATATAAAAACATCAGCCAGACTCCGCCGATTGCCATATAAAACATCGGAGCTATAATTCCATCAGAAGAATTCTCTGCCACAGTTTCCACTGCCGCCTTTGTCACTCCCTCTTCTGTGAGAGACTGTGTATCTCTGCCGACAATCATAGATACTGCATAGCGTGCCTCATCCAGAGTTCCGTTTTTCAGTCTGTCATAAACTTTCATGCTCTCTGTTTTCAGAGATTTCGTTGCCAGAAGCTGATAGCACCAGAATGTTTCCAGTGCCAGTCCTGCCCAGGCAGAAATTCCATAAAGAAAATGTAAAATCAGAAACGGGATTCCGCCACTGAACAGACAGACCAGGATTACTTCTACGGTACCTGCCACAAGTTCTCCCTTATCCGTTTTCGGAAAAATTTTCCGAAGTATCTTTTCCAGAAGCGCTATAAGATTTCCAATCACGCACACCGGATGATACAGCCATCTTGGATCTCCTATGATAAGATCAAGGATAAAACCTGCGGCCAGGGCATATATACTGTAATATAACATAATAAATAAGACTCCTTGTTACATACTTTATCTCAATCAGACATAATGTTGTGCTGTATGATATTCCAGACACTTTAACAGAAACGCTCTGGGAATGTTCGGATTGCCATAATAGTACAGATGCGGATATCCTGCCAGAAGATTTTCCTCACTGTGTACACAGTCCCATCCTCGTTTACTGAGAGGTTTTGACGCATGAAAATCTGTACCACAGTTCTCAGAATCAAAATAGTGAAACTCATGAGCCGGAATCTCCCCTATTTCTTCTGCCGCCTGTCCAAATACCGGTTGTCTGGCATTCAGTGTGATATACCCAAACCTCGTCAGTTTCGGAGTTCTGTAACACTTTCCCGGAATCACTCCACAGGTTTTACGGCTGATTCCTTCCATATCCTCCATCTGTTCATGAAGATACATAAAGCCACCACACTCTGCCATACAAGGCATCCCTTGTTTAATCGCCCGAACAATCTCCTCTTTCATGGATTCATTTTGTTCCAATGCCTCTCCGTTTAATTCCGGATAGCCTCCATAAAGCAGCAGCCCATCTAAATCTGACGGCAGATGTGCATCATGAACCGGTGAAAAATAAACTAGCTCTGCTCCCATTTCCTGCAATAGCCGGAAGTTATCTTCATAGAAGAAACAGAATGCTTCATCCCTGGCTACTCCAATCTTCAGTTTCTGTGGCAAATGAAAATCAAAGGCAGGATTTTTCTGATCCAGAGATTCCGGCACATTCAGATCCGGTGCTTTTTCTGCAAGCGCAAGGATTCTGTCTATTTCCAATGTCTCTTCCAGCACGCCTGCCAGTTTCTTCAGACGACCTTTCAGATCTTTGATCTCTTCCGGAAGTACCAATCCCAGATGACGGCTCTCAATCACGCAGTCCTCTACTTTCGGTACATAGCCAAGAACTTCCACACCCAACTGTTCTTCTGCCAACTTCTTCATCCTTGGGTAAAGCATCGGAGACATCTGATTAAAAATCACACCTTTGATATGGCTGTTCTCTTTATATTCCATAAAGCCTTTAATATAAGCAGCCAGAGAAATACTCATTCCCCTGCTGTTCACAATAAGAATCACAGGTGTATCTGTCGTATCTGCCAGATCATAGGCACTTGCTTTCGTGGAAATACCTCCCACTCCATCATAAAATCCCATGACACCTTCCATCACTGCGATATCGCAGTCCGCAGCATTTCGCCCAAGAAGATATCTGGTAACATCAGAATCTGTAAAAAAAGTATCAAGATTTCTTGATTTCGTTCCGATGACTCTGGAATGAAACATAGGATCTATGTAGTCCGGTCCACACTTAAAAGATGCCACCTTCATTTTTCTGTTTACCAGCGCCTGCAAAAGTCCGCAGGTAATCAGTGTCTTTCCACTGCCACTGGCTCCTGCTGCCAGAAGTATTCTTGGAATTTTCATCCTGTTTCTCCTCTATTTCTTCTGCAATGTAATAATATAAATTGGATTTTCGCCCATCATCATATGGTAACGTCCAATCGCCTTTGAACGTGCCGCACCAAGCTGAACAATCTCATTCTCCTCAAATCCAAATTCTTTCGCTGTCTCAAGTGCTTCAGACACTGTCTCCAGAGTAATGCAGTTGATCACAATACGAACCTGAGGGTTCTTTTCGATCAGAAGCTTCACGATTTCCTTCAGATTTCCGGAGGAGCCTCCAATAAACGCATGTGTAGGTACCGGAAGTTCTGTCAGTGCCTCCGGTGCAAGTCCTTCGACGATCTCCAGATTATCCGCTACAAATTTCGCCTTGTTCAGACGAATCAGTTCCACTGCATCCTCTTTCTTCTCTATCGCCCAGACTTTACCCTGATGAGCGCGAAGTGCCATCTCTATAGATAAAGAACCTGTTCCCGCTCCGACATCATAGCAGATGGAATCCTGTGCCAGACAAAGCTTTGAAAGTGATACAGTACGCACTTCCTCCTTCGTCATAGGCGCTTTGCCCCTGATAAATTCTTCATCTTTTATTCCATGAGTCTCCGGTCGTGTTATCGCATTCTCGTTGACCGCACAGACCACTGAAAGCGGATCACCCACATACTCTGTCAGTTCACTGGCCGGTTTTACAAAAATCTTCTCATTATCATAAGAAAGATTTTCTCCCACATAAAGAAGAACATCTCCCATGTCATATCCTGTCAGCTTTCTGGCAAGAACCGCCACTCCGTCTGAAGTTCCAAGAATCGCAAATACCTTTTTCTCATGGCGGATATGCGATATGAGATTACAGCCTCTTCCATGAGCACTGACAATCTTCGCATCATCCCAGGATAAGCCAATCTTTGACATAAAATATACTACAGAAGAAATTCCACACTGAACTTCTATCTTTGATTCTGCCATAACATCCAGCAGTTTTTTTGCTCCACTGTAGAATCCTACATCCCCAGAAAGAACAATCACAATGTTATCATACTCAGGGTGTTTCCCGATATAGTCTTTAATCTCCTGGCTTCTGTACTCCACGAATACGTCCTGTCCCGGACGCTTCACAGAATCCACCATTCTTTTCGCTCCGATCAGAAGATCTGCCTGATCCAGACTGTTCTTTCCCTGTACTGTCAACGTCTGAGAACTTCCCATGCCAATTCCAAGAAGCGTAATATGCGGCTGATGCGTCAGGCTGAAATGTTCCATAAGGAATCTCTTGCATTCTTTTACAGACATTCCATCTTCTTTCAATGGGCGCCCGATGATCACAGGAATCGCGTCACATTCCAGCGCCGCATCTATCTTATCCTGAAAACCGCCCGCTTTTCCGGTATCCTTTGTCACCAGATATTTACAATGGTACTGTCTTAACATCGCTGCATTTAATTCTCTGGAAAAAGGTCCCTGCATTCCGATCAGATGTTTTCCCTCAAAGCCCAGTCCGGCACATGCCTGCATGACATTCGGCAGGGAAAGGACTCTGGCATAGAGACGTTCCTTATAATCTTTCATTCCCGTAAAACCAGCCAGTTCCTTACTTCCTGTTGTCAGCAATACATTTCCCTGTGTCCGGTCCAGGTACTCAGCTGCCGCCTGCACACTCTCCACATAGACAGCTTTCTCTTCATGTCCGCCCATTTCCCGCAGAACTCTATAGTAAAGTGTCTGTGTTTTCTCACAGGCTGTCCGGATATTCATGGTAACCTCAGCTGCATAAGGGTGCGTCGCATCCAGCACCATCTCCGGCTTCTCTCTGGCAAAAATCTGCTCCATGGCAGTTTCATCCAGTCTTCCTATCTGCACAGTGAGATATTCATTTTCCATAAGAGATTTGCTGCCGTATTCTGTCGCGACAAATCCCATCGTCTGTACCTGATGTGCTGCCAGAAAACGGCAGACCTCATATCCTTCTGTTGTTCCTGCAAAAACAAGGACTTTATACATTCTTATATCCCCTTGGTGTAACCATCTTATGGTTGATTTCCTTTGTCTGCGAATTTCCGATAAATACAGTTGTAAACATATCTACCTGTGTATCTCTCAGTTCTTTTAATGTCATTACATTGGCTGTTTCGCCTTCTCTTGCGATATTAGAAACAGTTCCACAGATCGTATCCGGTGACTTATATTTCATCATCAGGTCGCATGCTTTCTGCAGATAATCATGGCGTTTCTTACTGGATGGATTATAAAGACATACGACAAAATCTGCCTGAGCTGCAGCCAGAAGTCTTGCTTCGATCTTTTCCCATGGAGTAAGAAGGTCGCTTAAGCTGATAAGACAGAAATCATGGATCAGAGGTGCACCAAGAACTGCCGCTCCGCCTGTAGCTGCTGTCACACCCGGAATGATCTCCAGTTCTGTTTCCGGATAATTAACGCCGACCTCATACATCAGTCCTGCCATACCATAAACTCCGGCATCACCGCTGCAGATCATAGAAACCGTCTTGCCTTTCTTCGCTTCTTCAAAAGCAAGAACGCAGCGGTCAACCTCTTTCTTCATTGGTGTAGTCATAAATTCTTTTCCAGGGAAGTATTCCTTTACCAGATCAACATATACAGTGTATCCGATGATCGCATCACTTTCATTCATTGCGCGGATTGCCTTTCCTGTCATCTGGTCATAAGCTCCCGGTCCGATTCCGATTACATATATTTTAC
>ERZ834859.3545-NODE-3545-length-11054-cov-3.490772_pt1 | contig 11054 bp, 13 predicted proteins | sample MGYA00519947_ERZ834859 | MGnify/ENA primary metagenome ERZ834859 (study PRJEB31850, sample SAMEA3708763) | human gut metagenome | biome: human gut; feature: human-associated habitat; material: faeces | place: China | collected 2014 ...
TTTTTCCAGGTTTCCCCCCCCGCGTCCAGTTCCCCCGCCGCCCGCCGCACCGAAAAAGCCAGGAAGACCGAGGAGGGCGGACAATGGACAATCTGGCGAGGCTGAAGCTCAGAACGAATGAGCCAGACGAGGCCATTTTACGGGATTGCCTTGAAAGCGCGAAGGCGGCAATTATGGCAAGACGCTATCCATTTCAAGAATGGCCCTATGAGTTAGAGCGTAGATATCTGGATTTGCAGTTCAGGTGTGCGATGGACATCTACGCGAAAATCGGCGCAGAAGGAGAAATTTCCCACAACGAAAATGGCGTAAACCGTGGATATGAGTCCTCTTGGATTTCTGAATCGCTCTTGCAGGAAGTGACGCCGCTGGCCGGGAGGGTGACGTGATGCGCAGCCTACTCCGAAATCAACAGCCGGTTTTTTACAAGCTGTATGAGGGCCAAGAGGAAATCATTGATGAATATGGGAATCCGACCGGAAGCTATCTCCCAATTTACAGCTCATTGAAATCCGCTATGCTCTGCGTCTCCCCTAACAAAGGAAACTCTGAAGTGGAACAGTTTGGCTCTCTGGAAGATTATGACCGGACGGCAACCACTGCAGACACGACCTGCCAAATTGACGAGGATTCCGTTTTGTGGGTAGACGGTGCTGACACCAGCGGCCCATATAACTACATTGTGAAGCGGAAAGCTCCATGGAAGAATAGTGTCCAGTACGCTATCAAACGAGTCAAGGTCTCCGAGTACGAAGCGGAACAAAAACTGTTTGCTAGAAAGGCAGAAATTGAGGCGGCGATGCAAAGTGCCAAAAATCAAACTGAAGCTGAACATGGACTCGATCAACCAAGCGTTGAAGGAAGTCAAGGCGTACCAGAAGAAGGTTAAAAAAGCCGCTGACGATTTAACGCGAAAGCTGACCGAACAGGGAGTATCTTTAGCCCAACTCAATGCATCCTATATGAATATCTACGACACTGGAGAACTGATGCGTGGCATTGAAAGCCAGTACAAAGGAAAGGTTGGATTTGTAGTTTCCACAGCAACACACTCCATCTTCTGTGAGTTCGGAACTGGCATCGTAGGGGCACGGAATCCACATCCAGAGGTAGCGATTGCCGGATGGAGATACGATGTGAATGAGCATGGGGAACTAGGCTGGTGGTACATTGGAAGAGACGGAAAAGCTCACTGGACAAAGGGTATGCCGAGCCGACCGTATATGTATGATACCGCTAAAATGCTGCGGGACATGGTGGTGCCGCTAGCAAAGGAGGTCATGCGTTGATAGACATTGAATCGTTCCTTTTCAGCCGAATTGCAGGAGTGCTTCGAGCCTCCTATGAAGGGATTTTTGTGTCGGGTGAATATGTAGATAGCCCTGCGAAATTCCCAGCTGTCACCATCGTTGAAAGCGACAACAGTGTGCTTCAAAAAATGAGAACGGCAGCGCCAAATCTGGAAAACGCCGTATCGCTGATGTATGAAGTAAACATTTATACAAATACCGAGGGATTTAAAAAATCCGAGGCGAAGGATATCTTGGAAACGGTAGACAGCGAATTTTCCAAGCTGGGTTTTACCCGGACTATGAGTAATCCAATATCTAATTTGCAGGACGCCAAAATTTTCCGCATTGTTGTCCGGTATGAGGGCGTAGCGGACAAGGATTTTAGAATCTACACAAATTAAAAGGGCTGACAGTGCCAAGTGCCTCGTGCCAAGTGCCTCCCTAAAAACTTTTAGGAGGTACTATTTTATGGCAGGAATCCAACTTAGCACAGCGGGCGTTACTCTCTGGTATGCTGCAGAAGCTACCGCTGGAACGCGCCCTACAACGGGATATGAAAAGATTTCCGAGATCAAGAGCATTCCGGAGCTGAACCCGGAACCCGACAACTTAGAGACCACCACGCTGGAAGAGACGGAGTGGAAAACCTATATCCCCGGTTTGAAGGACATCGGCGGTGCGCTTTCCTTTACCGCGAACCTGACCGAAGTTTCTATGACTGAGTGGGAGGGCGTTGTGGATGCTTACGACACAGCAGCAGCGGACAATAAAGCCACCTGGTTTTGCATCGTAATTCCCGGCCTAACAAAGGCGCTATATTTTACCGGGCAGCCCTCTCCGATGGGTATGCCGGCCATGGAGGTCTCCGCTGTTCTGGAGACGACTCTTTACATCACCCCGACCGGAGCTCCCCAGTGGGCAGCCAAGCCTACTGATCTGGAAAGCATGAGTCTTGATGTTTAATAGGAGGCTATAACATATGAGCGATAATATCATCAATATTCAGGACCGGGTGCAGCCTGTTCGTGTCAATGACAACAAAACTGGCATGGCGTATGAGCTGGACTTTAGCAGAGAAAGCGTTAAGTTTGCAGAGAATCGAGGCTTTAAGGTAGACGAGCTGACAGTGTTCCCGGTGACTAGAATCCCGGAGCTGTTCTACTATGCTTTCCGAAAAAATCACAAGAATGTAGCTCGGTCTCAGACTGATGCCCTGCTGGATGGTATGGGCGGCATGACGAGCGCATTTCTGGAGCGGTTGATGCAGCTTTATAATCAGGCTGCGCTTACTCACTTGATCTCTACTGACGAGGACTCCGCAAAAAACGCGGAGGTGACTGTGGAGCTATAAAAGGCCCACAGTCGTACACAGAACTTTTTGAGGCGGATTGCCCCTACTATCTGTCCATCGGCATGACCTGGGAACAGTATTGGTATGGCGATGTATGGATGGTAGAGGCGGCCCGCAAGGCAAATAAACTCTGGATGCAGCGTGAAAATTCAAAGGCACATCTGCTTGGGATGTACATTTATGAAGCGTTGTGCGATGTGTCTCCTGTGCTGCAAGCATTTGCGAAAAAGGGGACAAAGCCAATTCCGTATCGGACAAGGCCATACGACATAGGAAATGAATCAAAGCCGCAAGCCGAGAAAGATCAAGAGGCCGAGAATGAAAGATTAAAAGCACAACTATTTTTCAGGAACTGGGCGCGAGCAACAAAGAAGCACTTTCAAGCATCCAAGTCCGGAAATAATAAGACGGCACCCGAAACAGGCACCGTCTGAGGCATTCATTACTGAGCTTTTTTCAATTCTTCAATTTGCCGGGTATGTATAGCCACCGTCTTTTCAAGATCATCCACGCGATCTTCCTTGACACTCCCCACAGCTAAAGCAAGGGGTTTTACGCCACACATAATAATGTCCATAGCTTCTTGCGGGATCAACTTCTTTTCAATATCGTCAAGGCGTTCTGAAAGAGCTTGGAATTTGGGGTCAAAGTAAGATTCCATCATGACCATCATGCGCCGTTCGGATTCTCTAACCTTAGAATCCATGGTGGTTATCATGCGTTGTTCGGAGTCTTTGATTTTAGAATCCACGACAACGCCGACCTCGCTGATAATATCTTCCTTTTGCTGAGACATCAATCTTGCAAGCATTTCAATGTCCTGTTCATCTAACATCCCGCTCACCTCTTGGTAGCTATTATACGGGATGACCGGATAGCTGTCAAGAAACTGTACCTTGAAAACTTAATAGAGATAGCGGAGATTTTGATTGAAAATCTACCATTTGAGAGGTTACGCATGGCGGGATATACCCCCGCCGCCTCTCAAAGATAAACTAAAAGTAGATTCAAAAATCATATGAAATCAACAGAAAGGATTGATAGAATGTTAGTGGAAATTGCGAAATTCGGAAAAGAAGAACGTGCTGTTTGCACAAGTCTCGATATTGCCGAAACATTTGGCAAGGAACACAAAAATGTTCTGCGCGATGTCGAAAATCTGGGGTGTTCCGAAGAGTTTAATCGGCTCAATTTTGAGCCGATCTCCTACACCGATTCTATGAACCGAATGCAGAAAGCCTATACTATGACACGAGATGGATTTACTCTTCTTGTTATGGGATATACTGGAGACCTGGCTATGAAGTTCAAAGAAGCTTATATTAAGCAATTCAACGCTATGGAAGCCGCCCTGCAAGGAAAGCGAATTGAGCGTGAGAAGGGAATTGCTGTTCGCCAGGCGTTGACAAAAGCTTTGCAGCAATCCAGTGAAAATGATCGGATGCACGGACACGCCTATTCCAATTACACCAACTGTATTTATAAAGTCCTGTTTGGGAAAAACGCCGCGCAGCTTCGATCTGATTTTGGAATTGGTAAAACAGACAATTTACGAGACTGTTTCAGCAAAGAGGAGTTGAGAGAGGTTCAGTCCATGGAGTGTTTAGTAAGCGGACTCGTTGATTGCGGCTGGGGTTATGAAAAAGTTAAATCCTTTATTGCGCAGACGAATGTAAAGATGTTGTCAGCGTAAATAACAAGGTATTTCCTCCTTGCCTCCTCCCTCAGATTGTGGTAATATTTGGGGGAGGAGGGCTGAAAATGAAGAAGCTAATTTCGTTTATTTTGGCTGGATTTATGATGGCTAGGGTGGTTGGCTGTGAAGACGGAAACGCAAAAACCACCCAAAACGATGACTTAACTCAAGAAATCCAACACCCGTCTTCTTCTGATGTAGAATATGAATTTTTGCACAACGGAATTTTTCGAATCAATGTTGATTCTATTGATACCACGGAGGATGGATATGATTTAACGATTTCGTTTGTTGGAGAGGAAGAAAGGCAGGCAGACCCCAATATATGTGCATCTGATATTGATAGGCTACTTGGAACTATTCTCGAAGGCAATCAATCGGTATATGATAGTCTTGAAAATGTTATTTTTAATTGCCCGTCTGATGGAAAGAACTATCAAGCGTCTCTTTCAATTCAATCGTACCAGAGTGGCCATGACATATCTTTTTTGGAAACGATTGGTGGCTCATCTGATGTAATTGTCGTTACGGCGGCCGATATTGAGGCAACTTTAGCTGAGGCACAACAGGAATTAGATGAGTTATTAGAACACCCGAAAGAATTAACCATAGGAAGAACGTTATACGACGACGATAAAATATCTATCGTGTATAAGGGGACAACTGAATATGAAATTATACATGCCCCCGACAACTTAGATGTACCAAAAGCTGCGATTATTTTTTCTGTTATTAACAAGACAGGAAAAAGCTTGACATTAACATTTTCAGATTTTCGTGTGAATGGTATTAACAGCGGATATGTTACAAGTCATTCCATATCATCGAATGAAAACAATTCTGTTGAAGTAAGGTTTGATGATTTGCCGAAACTTTTGGAGAATATACACTCTAGTGGGTCGATCATGTTTGATGATTATTCCACCTTTGATCTTAAATTCTAAGGCTATATTAACCAACCCTCCGCTCACTTTTGAGCGGAGGGTAAATTTTTTATGGAAACCTCTTGACTTTTTGTGTACATAAAAATAGGCTGCAACGCCAACGAGCTGAAAAGCGAGGAATACGGAGCGAGATTTAACGACAAAGCGAAAAGCAGTAACAAAGAGGTTCAGAGTTTTCGATACTTTGAAAGTGCGATTCCTGTCATTCGAGATATCCTGAATCAACATACTGTATAAAGCAGAGTCCCCGCTATCTCTATTAAGTAGGTAGCGGGGAATTTTTATTGGTGGAGGCAAAACAATGGCAACAATTGAAATTAAAACAAAAGGGCCAAGTGGGAAAATATTTATTAATGGTAAAGAAGTGCCAGATGTGCGTGGATATTTGATTTCACATAAGGCTGGGAGACTTCCGGTATTTAGGATGGACATCATTGCATCTGATATAACGTTTAATGGAAGTGAATTTTTGCCAGAGCTGCCGGAAGTGTTCAAAGATTTCTATGAACAGAAAAAATCGAAACGTAAAGATTTTTAGCGAATAAGTATAGTGCCAAGTGCCACAGTGCCGAGTGCCGAACATTGAAAGGTGGTGGCAACATGGCCGTTAATATCGACAGCCTGCAAATTGAAATTGAAGCAACATCGAGCGAAGCTGCGAAACGAGTGCAAGATTTGGCGGATGCTCTGACCAACTTGAAAGCAGCGGCTAAAGGCGGAGCCGGACTAACAACCGTATCAAAGCAGCTTCAAGCACTTGCGTCTGCCGCAGCCAGTTTGAACAACACAGGAATTGGAAAGCTGAAAAAGATTGCCCCAGCATTAAATGCCTTATCCGGTGTTCAGAAATCAAGTGGACTGACCTCAACGGTAAATGCGATCTCCAAATTATCTACAGTTAGCAAATCACTAAAAGGGGATGCCATAAAAGAGTTTGCGACACAAATGAACCAAGTAGCCGCAGCTATTCGCCCACTTGCCACAGAGATGCAGAAAGTAGCTAATGGTTTTTCAGCTTTCCCGATAAGGATTCAGAAGATCATCCAAAGTAATGCGGGGTTGGCTGCTTCTAATAATAGAGCGGCAAAGAGTTTTGGCGTGCTTGGCAGCGGAATCAGAAGCGTACAGGCGAAGTTCGGAATTTATTCAGTAGTTTTTCAACAGATCGCGAAGATAGCGTCCAGTTGGGTCAAAGAGAGCAACGATTATGTTGAAAACTTGAATCTATTTACGGTAGCGATGGGTGATGCAGCTGAAAGTGCCCTTGAGTACGCTGAAACAGTAAGAGATGCCGTTGGCATTGACCCCTCTGAGTGGATTAGAAATCAGGGCGTATTTAAGCAAATTACAAGTGGGTTTGGCGTGATGGAGGAAAAGGCAAACCTCATGTCACAAAACCTGACACAACTCGGGTATGATATTTCTTCTTTCTATAACATCTCTATTGAAGAGGCTATGGAAAAACTGCAATCTGGTATAGCCGGAGAGATTGAACCGCTTCGACGTTTGGGATATGCAATCGATGTTGCGACACTTCAACAGGTTGCGTATGAACACGGGATTCAGCAAAGCGTTAATACCATGAACCAGGCCCAAAAGTCTCAGCTCCGCTATATTGCGATCATGGAGCAGAGCGGGAACGCTATGCAGGACCTTGCTCGTACTTCCATGACGCCTTCAAATGCTTTGCGCATCTTGAATCAGCAGATCACTCAGCTATCTCGTGCGCTTGGCAATCTTCTGATTCCGTTGCTCCAGAAAATTATTCCGTGGGTACAAGCATTTGTAGAGGTTATCACAGATGCCATTCAGGCACTAGCAGTTTTCTTCGGCTTTGAGTTGCCAACCATTGACTACTCTGGGATGGACGGAATTGCGTCAGGTGCAAACGATGTGGAGGACGCTATTTCCGGAGCCACCGGTGCGGCAAAAGAGATGAAGAAGGCCCTTCTTGGAATCGACGAACTGACCATTTTAGAACCAACCAAAACAGGAGGAGCAGGCGGTGCTGGTGGAATTGGAAACGGTGATCTTGGGCTGGAACTTCCGGAGTATGACTTCCTTGCAGGCTTAAAAGAACAGACAGATGATCTAAAAACCAGAATGAAAGACCTTCTGGAGAATTATATCATTCCGATTGGTGCCGGTTTAGAAGCCTGGAGAATTGCAAAGACCCTGATACCAGACCTGAGACTTCTGCAAGGTATTTTGGGAGCAGGTTTAATTGCCATCGGAGTTTCGCTTTTGATTGACAGCATCCAAGATATCATTATTAGCGGGAAATTGACATGGAAAAACATTCTGACCGGTGCCGCTGGAGGCGCGGCTGTTGGCGGCGGGCTTGGATTCATGCTGGCAAAAAAACTTGGACTTACCTGGGCGCAAGGAATGCTTACAGGAGCTGTTATTGGAGTCGGTTTGTTTTTGTTAATTGCCGGTATCACTGCGCAGATATTGGAAGGACTTAATATCAAAAACGTTCTTATTACGGCAGTGGGCGGAGCATTGGCCGGAGCCACCCTTGGGCGTTATTTAGCGTTCAAGAAAAACTTAAATCCCGCGAGTGGGTTAATCGGCGGATTGGTTGCCGGTGTAGGTTTGTCTCTTCTGATTTCTTCAATAGTTTCGATTGTTAAAGATGGTCTGAATGTTGGAAACGGTATTATGGGAGCTATTGGCGGAGCATTGGCTGGTTTTGGAATCGGCGCGATAGTAAGAGGTGGTGCCGGCGCGGCATTCGGACTGATTATTGGCTTAGGTGTGTCTCTCGTAATTGAAGGAATCACAGCGCAAATCAGCTCTGGTGCAGCGAGCCTCAGTGGAGGACTTATGACCATTCTTGGCTCTGCCCTGGCAGGAGCAGGGATTGGAGCCACGATGGGACCTATCGGAACCGCTGCCGGTGCTGTTCTCGGATTTACCGTTGGTGTCATTCTTGAAATTGTCGGAATCAAGGAAGCGGGAAAGGCTGCTTATGAAGCAACAGAAGATTTTAAGGTTATGGAAAACATCCTGGATAGGTGTGCCGATGCTTCTGGAAGAGCTGATGCCGCGATGGACAACCTAAAATCTGGTATTGAAAATCTGGAGTCTGTGTCTCTTGATTATGCGCTTGCAAGCACACTTGTAGACGAAATTTATGCTATCAATGATAATGCTAACGCCACCAATTATGAACTGGAACTTATGGCGGCAAAGGTCGATGTTCTAAACGGACTGAATATTGATGGCCTATCTCTTTCCATTGATGAAACAACGGGGCGCGTCATTGAGACCAGAGAAGAGGTAGAAAGTCTTATTTCGTCGCTTGAACAGGAAGCCAAAATGGAAGCTATGCGCGATATTTTGGTTCAAAGCTATAAAGATCAGTACCAAGCCATAGTCGATGCAGAGAGGGCGACACGAGATTATACCGCAGCAACGCAAGCACTTGATGATGCAAATAGAGAACTCTACAATACACCTTTACTTGATCTGACAAAGCGAGCTGAGATTAAAGCGGCAATAGATAAAGAAACAGAGGCCGTAAATGCTTCCAGAGATGCCTACAACGACGCGAAAACAACACTTAATGAACTAGACGGAACCATTGACACATTCTTGGGTCAACTCGTCAATCTTCAAACAGGCCAGGGAGACCTTAAAGACAGCACCTATGATTGGGCCGATACGCAAAAGACTCTGCTCCAAGATGCTGGCATTGATATTCAGGCATACAGTGCGATTGTAGATGAGTCTTTTGGAGACTTGCCAGAACGCATGCGAGACTATGGTGGAAGTTCGATTACGGAATTTCAAAGCGCTATAGATGCAAATACACCTGCGCTGAAAAACACCATGAAAGATTTGGGTGTTGATGTATCAAATGAGTTGGTGTCTGGAGCAAACTCTGTTGATATTGCAACAAAGGGCGTTGGAATTGGCGTTGCATTAGGTGATGGTGTTGCGTCAGGAATTGAAATCAGCACGTCTAAGGTAGCAAAAGCGGCTGAAAAAATGATTAGTACTGCAAACTATCGTGCCAAGAACGCTGCAAAGATTCATTCTCCTTCAAGACTCTTCAGAGACGAGGTTGGCTTAAACATTGGACTTGGCGTAGCGGTTGGACTGGAAGATAGCAAATATGCCATCCTTTCTGAAATGTCCAGCATTAATCGCGAAATGGAAAATTTGTTTACATCGGGTGCGTTTAACCAAATGCCGACGACATTCTCTGTTAAACAAACGAGCAGCATCAACCAAGAACTCGCAAACACGGTGATGCTGAAAAACGGAAGGGAAAGCCAGCAAGAGGACAACATAAATCTGGTAAACACGCTTTATGCGGTTACACAGCAGATCATTTCCGCCATCGAGGAAAACAGCGGAGATGTCTACATGGACGGCGACAAGGTTGGAGAACGGGTAACGGCCTATCAGAACAGACAAAACCGGATGTACGGAAAGACGCTCCAACGCGTATAAGGAGGCAAATGGATGGTATTGAAAATTGACGGAACCGACATTGCTCCTTATATCGCGTATGGAGGGTTGAAGTGGCAAAGATCAGATGTAGACGGGGAAGGCGCGGGCCGCATGCTGGACGGAACTTTGGAACGGAACCGCATGGCAACGAAGATTCGACTGGATGTGACCTGCCGCCCCCTCAAAGCGGCTGAGGCAAGTATTGTACTTTCCGCTATTATGCCGGAATGGGTTTCGGTTACATATTACGACCCGCAAATGGGGAGTACGGTTACAAAAACCATGTATGCAAACAATAACCCGGCATCCTACCTTATCAAGCATCCGGACGGAACAGAGTGGTGGAGCGGGATTACATTTCCGCTGATTGAGAAGTGAGCTATGCGATATAAAGTTGTCATTGACAATACGGAATACACAGATGCGGACATCCGATCTGCCAATATAGAGCGACCGCTGTTTGATCAGCTTGGCATCGGAAACGCATGTGAAGCTACTTTGAAAATTGTGTTCCGGCAGAAAACAGTTATTCCGACGATGGCAAAGATGATTCCTTATGCACTGGTCAATAACCAATGGGAGCAGCTTGGCGTATTTTACCTGGATGAACGGTCAATAAAGCCGACCGGAATCATGACAGTGGTTGCCTATGACTCTATGCTGAAAGCGGACAAAATATGGGTTCCAGATCAGTCTTTGGAGTTCCCCATGCCGATGCCGGATGCCGTTGGTGTAATTGCCGACCTTATGGGCATCCAGGTTGATAGCAGGACTGTGTTGAATCCGGCCTATACGATTGATTATCCGGCAAATGACTATACGCTGCGGGATGTTTTGAAGTTTATTGCCGTTGCGCATGGCGGAAACTGGACGATCACTCGCGAGGATAAACTACTCCTTGTGCCGCTGGTCGGAAGCATGCCTCCAGAAACAAACTATTTGGTGACGGAAGACGGGGACGCTATCACCTTTGGAGGTGACAGAATCTTAGTATGAATGGCAAGCATTACATAGGGGCGAAAGCCTTGTCTCTTACAAAGTATGAGACCGCTCCGCCGATCAGTAAGATCATCCTCCTGCTAGATGACAACAATTACTACGAAGCAGGAGACGACACTGGAACTGTAATTGAAGAACCATGCCCTTATGCTACACAAGAAGTGGCGAACACGCTTCTGGCTGCGCTGAAAGATTACGAGTATCAACCCGTGGATGCGGATGGGGCGAAGTTGACACCACTTGCTGAACTTGGAGACGGCATAACAGTTGGCGGGTTATATAGTCAGCTGGCTTATCAGAATATCCGG
>ERZ834859.3555-NODE-3555-length-11029-cov-5.552305_pt1 | contig 11029 bp, 9 predicted proteins | sample MGYA00519947_ERZ834859 | MGnify/ENA primary metagenome ERZ834859 (study PRJEB31850, sample SAMEA3708763) | human gut metagenome | biome: human gut; feature: human-associated habitat; material: faeces | place: China | collected 2014 ...
ATCATCCTTGTATATCATAGAAGAATCTTATTTACAGACTTTTTCTCATAGTCTCCAAAAAGAGGATGTTAAAAAACATCCTCTTTTTTGCTCTTATTTTTCTGTAGAACTACATAATTCTAATTGTTTTCGTATTTCCTTTGCAATAATATAAGACAATTCAACAGGAACTGCATTCCCTATCATTTTATATCCATTATCTACATCTGTATAGATAAATTCAAAATCATCTGGAAACCCTTGTACTCTTGCACATTCTCTTACTGATAATCTTCTATACAAATCTTCTTTTCCAGGAACAAAAATTCGTTTATTTTTTTCAATAAAAAGCATTTTTGGTGCTTGTGGATGCAACTGACATTGTCTTCCGCTCGCCTGCACAGTAAATGCCTGTTCATCCCATGCCCTTACTCTGTTTCTGCTCATAAAAATCGTAGAATACGCACCTGTAAAGTATTCATGATTTAGAATCTCTAGCTTACCATTTGTTTTATTTCTCGGGAGTGCCGGTACTGCTGTTCCATCTAAATCACCAATCGCCTGAAAAAACGTCTTTTTATCCTCTTTTTTAGGTGTAGTAGGTGCAGGAAACTGAAACCTTATATTTAAATCCTTCCGAAATCCGATATAAAAAACCCTTTTTCTATCCTGAGGTACACCATAATCTGACGCATTTACTAAGTTGATTGTAACATCATAGCCACATTTTTCAAATAATCCTATTATATTTTTCACGGCCTCAGAGTGTCTGTTTGCCAGCATACCGGAAACATTTTCTGCTAAGAAGAATTTTGGCTTTTTACTTTTTAAAATTCGAATATAGTCAAAAAATAGCTGTCCTCTCTCATCGTTAATTCCTCTTAGCGAACCAGCTTCGCTCCAGCTCTGGCAAGGCGGACCACCAATAATACCGTCTATTTCATCTGGAAAATCAGATTCCTGTATATTTCTGATATCCCCCTTGATTAGTGGCGCAGTATGATTTTTTTCATAGGTTTCCCAGATTGTGGGGTCGTATTCATTTGCCATAGCAATTGTAAATCCTGCTTTTTCAAATCCTAAATCAAGCCCCCCTGCACCGGAAAACAAACTAATTATTTTCATTATTAAACCTCCTAAAACCTAATGGAAATCAGTTTTGCATCTCTTAACTGTGCTGGATTATCTGGATTTTTTATTTTAACATCTGAAATGCACAACATTTTCTTTTCCTTAGCCAGATCTTCTAAATTCTTTCTATTTGGAAAGGTTTCATATTTTTCTTTGTTAATTACCGCCATAAAGTTAAACTCTTTTTCCATATCACGAATAAAAATATATTTAAAGACCTGAAAAGGATTTTCAATTCCCCACATACCTCGTATTCTTAAATATGTAATCCCAAGAGGATCTACTTTATTCAATTTTCCCAATTCTCTTGTGTCAGTTAAGCTAATATTAGGAATCTGCATAATTCCATCCTTAATCCTTTGTTTTAAGGATTCATAGGTTTCAACAGATGCACAATAATCCAAACCATATACCATACATAAATGCTTCAGTTTATTCCTTTTCAGAATACCAACCACATAAATCATGTCCTTTTCTTCCCAATCCTCCGCATTTCTGCATGCATTTGAAATCATTGGCGAAGAAGCATACAGTTTCTGTTTTGGATAGCTGGAATTTAACGCAAGTGCTGAATTATCTGCTTCAATCTTTTTTACTTCAATTGCATCCCCATTTCTAAGCATAGCATCCGGCGGATTACTGTCATTGCCTAAATAAGAAAAAGTATCAGAAATCTTCTGCAATCTATTTGCTTCATCATGCTCATCAAAGGTACTTGCAAATAAATCCTTTACATATTCCTCCAGTGCATCCCCTGCACTGTTTGCTCTATTTTTTCGTACATAGGTTTCCTTCAACTCTGTAACAGGATGATTCAACAAATTTATAATTGCATCTATAATATTACTCATTTCATTCCCCCTCTTTTATTTTTCTATCATACTATAATAAAAGAGTATCTCGCAATACCCTTTCAAAAAGAAATCCCCACCCTCACGGATGGGGAAATATATAATTATTTCTTTTTGTTGGGAATCAGCTTCTTTGTACCACCCATATAAGGCCACAGAACCTCAGGGATATTTACAGTACCATCTGCCTGCAAATTGTTTTCAAGGAAAGCAATCAGCATACGGGGAGGTGCTGCAACAGTATTGTTCAGTGTGTAAGCGAAGTATTTTTTGCCTTCTGCATCCTGTACGCGGATACCCAGTCTTCTTGCCTGCGCATCGCCCAGATTGGAGCAGCTGCCGACTTCAAAGTATTTTTTCTGTCTGGGAGACCAAGCTTCAACGTCAACGGATTTTACCTTCAGGTCAGCAAGGTCGCCGGAGCAGCATTCCAATGTTCTTACGGGGATATCCATGGAACGGAACAGATCTACAGTGTTCTGCCACAGCTTATCATACCACATGGGCGCTTCCTCAGGATTGCATACAACAATCATTTCCTGCTTCTCGAACTGATGGATACGGTAAACGCCTCTTTCTTCAATCCCGTGTGCGCCTTTTTCCTTACGGAAGCAAGGGCTATAGCTTGTCAGGGTCTGCGGCAGGTCTTCTGCTTTATTCAGCGTATCGATGAATTTACCAATCATGGAATGTTCGGATGTACCAATCAGATACAGGTCTTCGCCTTCGATTTTATACATCATTGCATCCATTTCCGCAAAGCTCATAACACCTGTTACAACGTTGGAACGAATCATGAAGGGAGGAATACAATATTTGAAGCCTCTGCCAATCATGAAATCTCTTGCGTAAGCCAGAACTGCGGAATGCAGACGCGCAATATCGCCCATCAGGTAATAGAAGCCATTGCCTGCAACCTTTCTTGCGCTATCCAGATCGATACCGTCGAAGGTTTCCATAATATCAGTGTGATAAGGAATCTCAAAATCGGGAACAACGGGTTCGCCGAATCTTTCTACCTCTACGTTTTCGCTGTCATCCTTACCAATGGGAACGGTTGGATCAATGATGTTGGGAATGGTCATCATGATAACCTTGATGCGTTCCTCAACCTCTTTTTCTCTTGCGGAAAGGGTTTCTACGCGTTCTGCGTCTGCGCCAATCTGTGCTTTTACCTTTTCAGCTTCTTCCTTTTCGCCCTTTGCCATCAGCGCACCAATCTGCTTGGAAAGCTTATTTCTCTGCGCTCTGAGTGCTTCAACCTCCTGCTTGATGGTTCTGTTTTCCTTATCCAGCACCAGAACCTCATCTACCAGAGGCAGCTTTGCATCCTGAAATTTTTTGCGGATGTTTTCCTTTACGATATCAGGGTTTTCTCTTACAAATTTAATGTCTAACATTTCATGACCTCCTAAAAATAGTATTTTTTCGGATGGAAGTTTTTCGTATATCTTATGAAAGGTTTTTCAATCAGAAAAAAGAATTGTAAGCAATTCTTCTCTGTAAACAGCAATAAAAAATATCTGCAAGCAGCTATTTTTTCATCACCGCTTACAGATATGCTTTTCTGTTGCAATCGCTCATGCTTTCATAACAAAAAAACTCCCGATCCCGGTAATAAAACAGGGACGAGAGTATATTTCCCGCGTTGCCACCCAGATTGCTCGGAGCATCCTCCGAACCTCTTGAACAGCTATAAAGGGCTTACCCTTCCGACTTTCATCGGCAGCTTGGAAAGTGGAACATTCTCTTTTCTCCGCCGATTCGCACCAACCACCGGCTCTCTGTGGGAGTTTTACAAGAACTTAGCTTTCCTTTCGGCTTTCGCCTGCGCTATTTTGTCTTGTTTGACTTTTTGGTGTATATTATATCATATTATTTTAAAATTGCAAGCCTAAATTTTTTTCTTTTTTTTGTACAATTTTTCCATAAATCCCGTCTTTTTGCTAAAATATATAGAAAATGCTAAAAAATTTATATTTTTTTCTATATGCAAAATAGCGTCCATTGTGGTATACTATACGGGTACAAGAAAACCCCTTTTCCTGTACCACAATATGCCCCGGGGTTTGTGCGCACAACCCCATAGAATGGTGTCTCCCCTGGCACCATTCTTTTCCCTAGTCAAAAAGGACAATCAAGTATGATTGTCCTTTTTTTATGCTTTCCATCATGAAAATTCCCGCACCCTTTTTATTTCAGAATAAATTTCTCAATGACCTCTGCCACGCCGTTTTCCTCACAGCTTCGCTCCGTTATGTAATCCGCGGCAGCCTTCACATGCGCCTCGCCGTTTTTCATTGCAACGCCAAGCCCTGCCTGCAAAATCATGGAAAGATCATTATCACTGTCACCAATGGCAATCGTTTCGGCAAGCGGCACATTTGCCTCCTGCGCAGTCGCAGCCAATGCATTGCCCTTGCTTACACCTTTTTTCACCAGCTCCAGATAGGTTTCCGAGGAATAAAACAAATCAAAGATATCTCCTGCCGTTTTCTCCACATAGCGCTTCAGCGCCGAAAGATTTTTCCGCTCTCCGCTGATTAAGCATTTTGTAAACTCGCCCGCATAATCGGTCGGCTCCTGCAAAATGCGCGGATTTGCTTGCATCATCCAGCAATAGGATTTCACCTCGTCTGTCAATTTTTCAATCATAAAATTGCGATCATCATAGTAAAACAGCTCCAAACCAAGTGCTCTCGCCCGCTCTGCGATTGGTTGCACCACAGACGGTGAAAAGCTTCTTTTCAGCACCAGATGCATATCCCTTAAATCATACACCGCCGCACCATTCTGGCAGATAACATAGCCCTTTTTGCCCAGAAGATGCAATTCCTGCAAATGCTTTTCCACGCCAAAAACACCTCTGCCTGTGCAGATGACAAACTCCACGCCTTTATCCACAGCCTTTCGGATTGCAGCAGAGTTTTCCACAGAAACCCGTACACCTTTCCATAATAATGTGCCATCCATATCGGAAAATACCATTTTATAGCCCATTTTCTCCTCCTTTGTTTACATAATACATTACCCACAGCCTGTGGATAACCTGTTGATATTGTGGAAAACCCTCTGGACAACTTTTCTTTTTCACAAGTTATCCACAAAATGTGGATAAGATTTCAACTTATCCACAGAAATTTTCCTGTATCTGATAAGGAAAAAGGAGGAAAATCTCCTCCCTTTCGTCTGTTTTTGCTTTTATTTTTATTCTTCTTCGTCTGTTTCTTCCTGTTTTTCCACGAAAACGGGTTCCTGAAAAATCGGTTCGCTGATTTTTGCTTCCGCAATCGCGCGTTCCACGGCACTTTCCATGGCATCCCCCAGATTTTCCTCCTCAGGCAAATGCGCCTTCTCCGCAGCCGCTCTTGCTTCCTCTCTCTTTTTCAGAATGGATTCCGCAGCCGCAATCTTGCCTGCAAGCGTTTCCTCCTTCAAAATCAGCTCTTTTTCCGCCTCTGTTACATCACCGATAGAGGATTTCGCCTGTTTTTCCTTCGTTTCATCCACTTCGACCATTTCCACCTGATCCAGTGTAATCTGCTCATCCATGGCTCTGTCCTTATCCTTTTTGCGGAAGGTCGGCTTAAAGCGCACCTTAACCACCTTTTCATGCTCCGGCTGATAGGTATTATTTTTTGCCACCTCAACCGCTTTTAATTCCTCCTCGGAAAGCATGTAGGTGCTGACACCCATTTCAATCGGCTTCGCATAGGTAAAAGAGCCTGTACGGCTATGAATACCGTTCAGCACCACGCCGTTGTCATTCCCATCCAAAAGTGCCAAAGCAAAACAAAGATTGCCGCCCATTTCATCAAAGGGGTTATAGCGAATCAGCCCAACCTTTTGGATTTTGGATTTATCGGTTTTATCCATATCCGTCACCATATCCAACAGCTTAGAATATTGCGATTCAATTTTCTTTGAGGTTTCAAAATATTCTTCAATTTTCATTTCCAGGTTATGGGTTGGTCTGCGATTAGAGCCCATAAAATAATCATATCGTTTCTTCTGCCCGTTCAGCTTCACAAACAGAACAATGCAGAGTATAAATAATATGAATATTGCTGCCGCCAGAGTGGCAAAAAGAATCAATATCGTTTGCTGCGTCAATTCCATCATATTTCACATTCCTTATCGTTTCAGGAGCACCAAAAGGCGTTCCAAATCTTCCTCAGAATAATATTCTATTTCTATTTTACCCTTTTTCCGCTTACCGATAGGCTTCAGATTTACCTTTGTGGCAAACAGAGATTTCAAATCCTCCTCTATCGCACGATAGGCAGTTTCATCCGCTTTTTCGGCTTTTTCCGCAGGCGCGGGCACATCTTCCTTCGCCAGATATGCCTTGACCAGAGCCTCAACCGCGCGCACACTCAGCCCTTCCTCGATGATATGCTCTGCCAATTCAAACTGTGCGTCCCCATCGGATACAGGCAGAAGCGAACGAGCATGTCCGCCTGTCAGCTTATTTTCCGTCACAAAATTACGCACACGGGCATCCAACTGCAACAAGCGCAGGGAATTTGTAATCGCGGAGCGGCTTTTCCCGACCTTTTCTGCAATTTTTTCCTGACTGAGCTGAAATTCCTCCTGCAAACGCTGATAGCTTTCGGCTTCTTCAATGGGATTTAAGTCCTCACGCTGGAGATTTTCCACCAGTGCGGCTTCAAAGGCTTCACTGCCTTCCCATGCCTTCAGCACAACAGGCACCTTTTCCATGCCGGCGATTTTTGCGGCACGCCAACGGCGTTCCCCTGCAATGATTTCGTAATATTCCCCGTTTTTCTTCACAACAATGGGCTGAATCATACCGTATGCCTTTAGGGATGCCGCCAATTCCTCCAAAGCGGTTTCATCAAAATATTTTCTCGGCTGCTTGCGGTTGGGTTCGATTAAATCCAAATCCAGCTCCGTCACCGTTTCATTCGATTTTGCTGTTTTCAAATCCTGTACTTCTGTATTGATGAGGGCGTTGATTCCAAGACCTTTTGCACCAAGACCTCTTTTCTTTTCTGCCATATCAATTCCACTCCTTTTCCATGACTTCCTCTGCCAGCAATGCGTAAGCCTCTGCGCCCTTGGATTTCGGATCATAAAGATTGATAGGCAGACCATGGCTCGGAGATTCCCCAAGGCGCACATTTCTTGGGATAATTGTGCGGTAAACACTCTGCCCCAGAGAACGCTTAACCTCCTCCACAACCTGCAAGGAGAGGTTTGTTCTTGCGTCATACATGGTGAAAACAATTCCCTCAATTTCCAGTTCGGGATTCAGACGTTTTTTCACCAGATTTACCGTATGCAGCAGCTGCTCCAAACCTTCCAACGCAAAATATTCACACTGAATAGGAACCAGAACCGTATTTGCCGCCACAAGTGCATTGACGGTAATCATATTTAAGGAAGGCGGACAGTCGATGATAATAAAATCGTATGCGTCCTTCACCTCTGCCAACGCCTCCTGCAAAATATATTCCCTGCGGTCGTTGCCAATCAGCTCAATCTCCGCTCCTGTCAAATTGATATTTGCAGGAATTACCTCCAAGCCATCCATGCAGGTCGGCTGCTTTACCGCTGCAATCGTGGCTTCGCCCAAAAACACATCGTAAATCGTCAGAGGGACATCATTTTTATCCAGACCAAGTCCGCTGGTGGTATTTCCCTGTTGATCTGCATCAACGGCAAGCACACGCTTTCCCTCTGCGGCAAGGCAGGCGGAAAGATTGATGGCTGTGGTTGTCTTTCCAACGCCGCCCTTCTGATTCGTCACTGCAATGACTCTAACTTTGCTCATAAATTCCCGCCTTTCCTTCTCGTTTTTTCTTCTTTTTATATAATAGTATAATCAATATAAAAAAGCAATGCAAAAACACGATGTTTCACGTGAAACATCAGGAATTTATATAAAAATAGAAAAAGCCACTCTATTTTGTGAAATAAAATGGCTTTTTGTTTGTTATGCGCTATGTTTCACGTGAAACAATTATAGTGAACCAATTATAGTTTTGCAGACTTTGCGGGGCTTTTCAAAAGAGACATGATAATATTCTCCTTCGGTTCCTTTTCAAATTTCCCAAAAACAGGGATTGCCTTCGGAATCACCTTAATTTCAAACGGCATATCCGGCCCCAGCTCCCCATCAACCGTAGATTCCATAATTTTGAAATCGGGATCTAAGCACTCAATCTTAAAATAATGATCTCTGAGATACAATACATTCTTATCATGAATATGTTCCCCTGTCAGCATTTTCATCAAAACAGGTGTCATTTCAATCAGAGGCTTTCCTTTGATAGCAATAAATTCAAACTTCCCATCCGTAATGGATGCTTCGGGGGAAAGGTTCGTAAAACCACCCGTCCCTGCTGAATTCATAATCATATAGAAATACAAATCCTCCTCTATGACATCTTCGCTTGTCGTAATGCGAAACGGCACCTTTCTGAACTGCGGCAGCTGCTCCACGCCCTTTAAATAATAGGAAAGGCTGCCAAGTGCGTTTTTCACATCCTTATCCACAATCTGTGAAACATTTGTGAAAAAGCCGCCTGCGCAGACATTAATAAAGAAAATGGAATCATTCACCAAACCCAAATCAATATCCACCGGCTTTGTAGAAACAATCGTTCTGCAAACATCCTCCACCTCGCCGCTTTTGAAGCCAAGGTAGGTCGCAAAATCATTTGCCGTGCCGGAAGGAATGATACCCAAAGGAATATGCAGACCACGGCGCATCATAGCATTCAGCACAATATTCACTGTACCGTCACCACCGGAGGCAACAATAATATCATAATTCGGGTCCATTGTGGCAATATGCGTGTCAATGTCTCCGGGATGGAGCGTGCGGAAGGGATGCACCTCATAGCCGCCCTCCTGAAAGATACCAATACAAACATCTAAGTCAAATTTAAAGCTTTTATTCCCCGAAAAGGGATTATAAAATAATTTCAACTTTTTCATACAAATACCTTCCTTTATAAAGAGAATATCTATTTTAAGATAATTAAAAGCCCCTCGATTAAAAGTTTTCTAATCTCTGAAAACAAAATCCTGCAAGCAGTTTTTGTTTCAGAAGATTGAAAATGCTTTTATAGCATATCACATTTGTTCGGGTGCTTCGATACCTAAGAGTGCCAGACCCTTTTTCAGCACTGTTTTTACAGAGAAAACAATCGCCAAACGCGCCTGTCTTACCTCAGGTTCACTGCTGAGAATCGGGTTATCGTGGTAAAATTTATTGAACGCCTGTGCAATCGCAACCAGATGTCTGGTGACAACAGAGGGCTCCAGCTTTGCCGCCGCATCCTTAATTTTATCAGGGAATGCCTCCAGCAGCTTGCAGACATCCAAAGATGCCTCGTCGGAAAGTGCCTCAAAATGGATATCACTGAAATCCGTTTCACCTGCACGCTTCAGAATGGAGCAGGCACGCGCATGCGTATACTGCACATAGGGGCCTGTTTCTCCATCGAAATTCAACATTCTTTCCCAGCTGAACACAACATCCTTGATTCTTGTGTTATACAGGTCATTGAAAATAACCGCGCCAATGCCGACCTGCTTCGCGATTTCCTCTTTATTTTCCAGATTGGGATTTTTTTCCTCAATAATACGCTTTGTTTCCGCGCACGCCTGATTTAACAAATCCTCCATCAGCACAACATGCCCATGACGGGTAGAAAGCTTCCCACTATCCAGAGAAACCAGACCAAAAGGCACATGAATCAAATCCTTGTACCAATCATAGCCCATTTTATGAATGACCTCAAACCACTGTGCGAAATGCAGGTTTTGGTCAAGTGCAGTCAGATAAATGCACTTGTCAAAATTGTAGGTTTTCTTGCGGTAAAGCGCCGCAGTGATATCTCTGGTTGCATAAAGCGTGCCGCCATCCTTACGGATAATCAGACAGGGGGGCATATTTTTATCCTCTAAATCCACAATCATCGCGCCTTCGGATTCCTTGAGCAGGTTTTTGTCCTTTAATTCCTGCACAACCGCATCCATCTTATCATTATAGAAGGATTCTCCTGTGTACGCATCAAATTTCACGCCAAGCATTTCATATACGCGCTCAAATTCCTTGATAGAAATATCATAGAACCATTTCCACAGCGTCAATGCTTCTTCATCGCCCTCCTGCATTTTTACAAACCACAGGCGCGCTTCATCGTCCATTTTCAGCTCGGGATGCTTTTCTGCTTCATCATGGAACTTTACATAAATCCGCATCAGCTCCTGAATCCCGTCTTTCTCTACTGCTTCCTTGCTGCCCCATTTTTTATACGCAACAATCAGCTTGCCGAACTGTGTCCCCCAGTCCCCCAGATGGTTGATGCCTTCGCAATGGTAGCCCAGCTCCTCGTGAATTTTATAAATCGCGTTGCCGATTACGGTAGAACGCAGATGCCCAACATGGAAGGGCTTTGCAATATTGGGAGAGGAATAGTCGATCACAACGGTTTTGCCTGCGCCCATGTCGCTCTTGCCATAGCTTTCCTTCTGCTCCAGAACGGCAGAAAGCACCTGCTCCGCGTATACACTCTTGTCCACAAAAAAGTTGATATATGCACCGACCACCTGCATCTTTGCGATAAACGCAGGCTTTTCGATTTTTTCGATTAACTCCGCAGCAATCATCGGGGGTGCCTTGCGGAATACCTTCGCCAAACGAAAACAGGGATACGCAAAATCGCCCATTTCCTTTTTGGCAGGAATTTCCACTGCCGCCGCTGCATCCTCAACGGAAATTTCCGCTGCCGCCGCCAAAAGTTTTGCAATTTCTATTTTAAAATCCATAAATTGATACCTCCAAAAGCCCTGTAAAAAAGGGACATACTTCTATTTACTATAGCATGAAAAAGGGGGAAAAACAAGGGTTTACAAGGGAATTACAGCTTTCGCTGTATAAGAAAATGCATCTGTGTCCCTTCGGACGAAAATATTTCTCGGTGAAGCTAAGTCTTCGCCCGTTTGGAACTCCTTCGGCGAAACAAAGGATTCCTTCCTTACTTTTTATGCTAAAAAGTAACAAAAAACCCGGGACCCCTCCTCAATGGGTC
>ERZ834859.3557-NODE-3557-length-11025-cov-3.019508_pt1 | contig 11025 bp, 10 predicted proteins | sample MGYA00519947_ERZ834859 | MGnify/ENA primary metagenome ERZ834859 (study PRJEB31850, sample SAMEA3708763) | human gut metagenome | biome: human gut; feature: human-associated habitat; material: faeces | place: China | collected 2014 ...
GTACTCCGGTATCCGTAACGATCTGATCCAGAGTTTTGACTCTTGGGTCCGGAACCGGAATCGAGGAGATCAGCATTTTTGTATAAGGATGCAGCGGATTGGAATAGAGCTTATCTGCATCTGCGATCTCCATGAGATTTCCAAGATAAAGCACCCCGATCTCATCACAGATCTTTTGGACCACCTGCAGCTGATGGCTGATGAACAGATAGGTCAGCCCGTACTTTTCCTGAAGATCCTGAAGCATCTGAACGATCTGGGCCTGCAGGGAAACATCCAGCGCAGAAATGGGCTCATCGCAGACTACAAATTCCGGCTGTACGGAAAGTGCTCTTGCAATGGAAATCCTCTGACGCTGTCCGCCGGAGAACTCATGAGGATACTTCAGAAGATCCTGCTCTTTGAGGCCAACCACGCGGATCAGTTCTTTTGCACGCTCTTTGCGTTCTTTCTGCGTGTACATTTTATGGATCGCCATAGGCTCGCAGATGATATCCTGCACTGTATGGCTTGGGTCCAGAGAGGAATAGGGATCCTGAAAAACGGACTGCATTTTTTTGCGGTATGGAAGCAGTTCTTTTTCCCCCATGGCTCCAATCTCTGTTCCTTCATAAAAAATCTCTCCGCCTGTGGGTTTATGATAACGTAGAATTGCCTTTCCGATGGTAGATTTTCCGCTTCCGGCAGGACCTGTGATCAGAACCATTCCCTTGGTAAGATCAGCTGCTTCCATAACAGCCGGAGGAATGTGCAGATCCTGCGGATCCGGCAGATTAAATGCAATAATACGGATGACAGCGGCAAGAGAACCACGCTGCCGGTATGTATTTACACGAAATCTTGAGAGACCCGGGATAGCCATGGAAAAGTCATCGTCACCGGTTTCCAGCATAGGTTCTATATTCCGGTCGTGAGCAAGCTTGTAAATGATCCGGATAAATTCATCTGTCTCCGGAGGCATGAGCCGTTCTTCAAAACCATCCAGTGTACAGAGCTTTCCGTCAATTTTTACAGAAAGGGGACGACCGGCAATAATAAATATATCAGAGGCTTTTTTCTGAGTGGCAAGCTCCAGAAAAGCCTTTACTTTTTCTTCCATAAAATTATTCTCCTTTGTAGACAGACTGGCTGTTGTCCGGATTCCAGTCTGCAGTTACAACCGTATTCCAGGAGAGGATTCCGGCGATATTGCTGCTGGTCATGTCCAATCCTGCATTAATGGTATCAGAGGCAGCGGTATCAGAGGCTGTGGAATCAGCCGTACGGACAGTCCAGAATATAGAAACTTTCACAGCCAGACTCTGGGTGTCGGAAAATGCTTTCACATATTCAGCAGTATGTTCCTCTGAATCCCATTTTACATTCTCCTGTGAGTTCAGATAATCGGAGACGAGCTGGTAATATGCACTTTCTGATTTTGCCTGTGCCTGAAATCCTTCCAGTGTCTGAACCAGATCTGAATAAAAATCAGCTGCCTCACTGCAGGCATTATAATAGGCTGAGGTCTGCTCCAGAGAAAGACTGCTGGAGCGCAGATCCTGTCTGGAAGTACCATAGCCAAGCAAGGACAGGATCACCAGCATAAGTACTCCGAAGATTAGAAAAAGGGAAGGAATTCCAGTTGCGGAAAAAAGATGATTCTTTTCTTTCATGAATTTGCTCCCTCCTTTGTGGAAAAAACTGGAAAGCGAACTGTCTGTGTATAAAGACTGGTTTCCTCATTTGCATTCTGGAGTTTTTCAAAAGTGACCTGAATTTCTTTGACCTTGTCAGAAGCAGAGCAGACAAGCCTCATTTTATAAACCGCGCTTTCTTCGGAAGTATTCTGCCAGTGCTTGTCAAAATAATAGCAAATACTGTCCTGATCTGCAACTCCATCTGGCATCAGTGCCAGAAAATTTTGGACAGTGCCGTCAGTTCCTTCCAGAATTTCACCGGCACTGGTGATAAGCTCCTGGATATGAGAGTCCTCCCGGGCATGTACCCTTGCCATGTAGGAAGCCGCAAACAGTCTTACGCAGACACCGCAGGTCAGTCCCAGAAAAAGAAGGACAAATATCATTTCCATAAGAAAAAGCCCGGATTTGGAATGGGTAGTGATTTTTTTCATAAAAACTTCCTTTCAGCACATCATTCAGAAGTGACCTGCCCCAAATTCAGGAGCCTGCGAATCAGGCAGGAACCCCTGGATGAAGCAGAAAGCTGGAACAATGTCCATCTGTGTCCGTTAATGTGATTCTGTAAAAAGTGTTTTCTAAAGCGTCAATCTGGAAATCCTGAAGCTGTGCAAGGTTGGTCCCCATAGAAAGATCGGCCCGGGAATCCGATGCTGTAAAAAGCTCTTTTAAATGACTGCCATCAAAATAAATGTAAGTGCAGTAATCTTTCCCCTCAATAGCTTCCTGAAAGCAAAGAACCTGTGTTCCCTGAAGCTCTGTAAGGGAGGTCATTCCGGGAATATCGTGCTGACGAAACTTGGTAGTGATGTAAGAGGCTGCTGTATAAAGGTTGTTATTAGTGTCCAGGCTTTTTACAGAGGCCTGATAGTTCCCGGCACCAAAAAGCATCAGAAATAGAAGAAACAGCACATACATTGCAAAAAGCAGCAGGGCTGCCAGTGAATCAATGCTGTGGTTCTTCCGGGTAAATCTGGAATTCATCTGGCACCTCCTTTTCTGGCATTTACCGGAAGTACGCTGATCGATGGCAGAAGATTGGATCCGTTTGGAACATATTCTACCACAAATTTCTCAGAATCATAGGTAATATGGTAATCTGAAAGCAATTCATCCAGGCTCTGAGGGTATTGGCCTGTGAGGGCGTAGGTGCGGATGGCACCTCCTTCAAGTGCCTGCGTTAAAGTAACCTGTTCTTTTTCCAGGGAATCAGTCTGTGTACGTGCAATTCCAAGATAGAAGATCAGGCAGAGGACTGCCGCGAACAGGATTGGAACAATAAAGCGGAAAATCCGCCTGACACGAATGAGTCTGGTTTCAAATATATCCATTTTCACTCTCCCTTACAGTTGTTATGCGATCATTTCAGATAACAGTCCCAGCAGCGGCATCATAACAGAAAGAAGGACCAGTCCTACCAAAATTGAAAGGACGATCACAATAGTAGGCTCCAAAATTGACACAATGTGGGAAACAGAGTCTGTGGATTTCTCTTCATACTGCTCAGCCAGTTTTTCCATTACTTCGTCAGATGCACCAGCCTGAAAACCAAGGGAGATCAGACGAAGCTCCATAGCCTTAAAAAGTCCGGATTCCGTGATGGCTTCTGTAAATCCATATCCTTCCGCGAGCTGCTTCTGAATGGAAGCAAGCTTTTCCCTGATCTCAGTCTGGGTAACCACAGCCCCTGCCAGCTCCACACAAAGCTCAGGGGAAAGTCCGCTTCGGATTCCCAGGGAAATACATTGGCAAAGACGACTGTAATCCAGATTTACCGGAATTTCCTTCATGCCGGGAAAACGGCAGACGATTTTGCGGATCAGTTCCTGCCCCTTTGGGTGAAGAACCAGGAAAAGGATAAAGCCGATCATCGCGGCCAGAAGAACAAGGAAGGCAGTAGAATAGCGGCTAAGTGTTTCGCCGATTCCAAGAAGGGCACCGGAGATACCGCTCATTTCCAGTCCAAGCTGGCGGAAAACCTGGCGGAAAACCGGGAGAACCTTTACAAGAAGAATTACAATAACCGCAGTCATCATGCCCAGCATAACAAGGGGATAGGCGACTGCACTCTGAATCTGGTCTGTGATCTGAATCTCCTTCGCATAGAAAGCAGACAGACCCTTCATAACCTCATCCAGACAGCCGGTCTCTTCGCCGGTGCGGACATAGGCAGCAGCAGAAGCAGGAAAAGCACCGGATTGTTCCATGGCGTGCGCCAGAGAGCCGGATTCCTCCATGTCTTTATAAAGAAAGGTCAAAATTTCTTTGCCCCGTTCTGTCTGGCTGTCGTCATTTAAGATGGCAAGTCCCTCAATGGCGGACATTCCGGAACGTAATATGATGGAAAACTGTTCACAGAATTGGAACAGCTCCCGATTGTTTAATTTGGTAATCATATAAAGTCCTCTCTGAAAAAACATCAGGCAGATCCTGAAAAAATCCATGAACCTGCGAGGCGTTTTTCGTTGTGCTATCGGGTAAACTGCAGCGTATAATTTGCGCTGTCACCGATATAGGAATTGATAAGCTCTTCATCTTCACTGTTGGCGGTAAAGGTTGGATCCATGCGGTTCCATTTCTCCCCGTCATAGGTAATCGCCTGTTCCACCCATCCTTTTCCACGTATGTAAACATCGATCCAGGCATGCTTGATGTCACCTGCATATCCGATCTGAAGCTTACAGGGAATATCCCTGCTTCGCAGCATTGCCGTCATCAGGGCAGCATAATCAAAACAGATTCCCTTTCCGGTAGAGAGGGTTTCGTCTATATCAGGAAGATAGCCGGTCTCAACGTTGGCTGCTTTGTCCTCGTCGTAGGTGACGTGCTGGGTTACATACTGGAAAATGGTGTCAATGCTTTCTTGTTCCGTGGCATCCTCTGCCAGAAGAGAAAGAGCCAGCTTGCAGGCTTCTGAGTCCGGGGTAAAATTTACATACTGGTTCGGATACAAAAACGGAAGAAATTCATTTTCCAGGGAAACCTCCAAGGCCTGAGCAAAAAGTGCGGCATACTGGCTGCCGTTTACCTGCTCATAACAGGATACCTGGTAGGTGCCGCTTCCACTGGTAAACGGAATGACAGCACTTTCGCCGGAGCTTACAAAATAAGAATAAACAACGCCGTCATCCGCGGAAAGCTGGATGTTTTTGGTGGTACCATTGCTGTCACTGACAGCAGTCAGATATCCCTGACTGATATTTGAAATATCCAGTATCAGAGGTGAATATCCTATGGTGTCTGTTCCCGGAGCTTCCGGAACCAGAACCTTCAGCGGGGAAAAAACAGGCGGTTCTTCGCCGGAACCGGAGCTGCTGTTCTGACCGCAGCCTGCAGCTGGGAAAACTATTAGCAGGCAAAATAGAAATAAGCAAAGCAGAAGGGCCGAAATGCGTTTAGACATAGCGCCGCTCCTTTTTATAAGTTGATCATTCATTTTCAAACACGTTCCAGGGATTTTTGAAATTCGGGAAGATCGTACCATGCTGGTGGTTCCTTCATACGAACCACGAAATGGCACAGATCAGGACGAATCCTGGCTTCCAGGTATTCCATAGGACCCAGTGAACAGTGTGCTGTTCTGGTGTTGAAAAAAATAGGAGATCCCGGTTCAATGTTGAGAATCTGTGCATCAAGGAAATCAGCTGAGCTGATGTTGATGTGTTCTTCGCCAGTTTCAAATTTAATTCCGTAGTGCTTCTGAATAAAGTAATAGAGATCTACAAGCTGTTCGCGGTAGGTATCTAAATCTGGGAAAAAATCAATACGGATATAATTTGTCTGAATTATCACAGGCTGTTCATTGGAGGAAACCACTCTTTGAAGGCGGAAGACTTCTGTTCCTTCATTAAGGTCCAACGCACTGGCGACCTGGCTGTTTGCAGGAATACGGTCAATCCAGGTTCCGCTGATGGTCAGGGCGGCATTATCCGGAAACAGAGTGTTTATGTCTATTACGTTATGAAATTTTGAGAAGCTGGTAAGCTCCCGTTCTTTGGGATTGATCACCTGTGTGCCGGCACCCTGCTTTACCTTTATGCGTTTGTCTTTAACCAAAAGGTCAATGGCATGCCGGACCGTCGTACGGCTTACCGAAAACATTTTTCCAAGCTCATCTTCTGTGGGAAGATAGGAACCTATGGGATAAACGTTATTATCTATATCGGATTTTAATTTGTTATAACATTTCTTGTATGCAGGAAGTTTTTCCATAATGTTTCCTTTCAAAATAAAGTTGTTTAGTAACCTATAGTATATATGTATCAAACAAATAAGTCAAACGATAATTGGAAAAAACAGAATCTCTTATACAAAATGCATAAAAACAGGCGAAGTATCTTGTCAAATAAAACACTTTACTAAATATAAAAAACAATGTATAGTAATGTTTACAAACATAATTACGAATTTAAAAAATAAATTAAAATAAAGGAGAAACATAATGATGAAAAAACAGGAATTTGTACCGTGAAAGATAAGCGAGAAACCGCTGTATGAACTGAAATCCGTGGAAGATATTCCGGTATCAGAGCTGTATCAGGTTAAGATAAACGGAAAGGAACAGCGAGTATATCATACGGAATTTTTTGATTTTGTTTCTTTCTTGGATGAAAATGAAAAGGCAGAGGTAGAAGTTACAGTAAACGAACCATTTCAGAAAGCTGTTATCCGTCCTGCAGCTGCACAGATACCATTCAAAGAAGAGGGAAACAAAATCAGCATAAGCCTTCCTGCCGGAAAGAGAATTACTCTTGAACTGGACGATAAACTGGAGTCACCACTTTATGTTCTTCCTGGAAAATACATACCGAAGCCTGAGAATGCTGAGAGTTCCGTATGTGATCAGTGGCTCCGGAAAAACAGTTCCGGAGGATACAGGAACTTATCCTAAAAGTGCCCTTGTGACGACTGATACAGAGATTGAGAGCCAGAGTATGGTTGATTATCTGTGCAGCTGCGGACATAAAAGGATCGCCTTTATTACTTCCGGAGATGAAGGTCTTGGAAGATGCCATCTCAATGGCTATAAAAGGTCACTGGAGAAAAATGGACTGGAGTACGATGAGAAGCTTATAATTCGTTTAAAACCAGGTAAAAGAATTTATACGATTGAGAATGGTTATAACTGTACCTGTGAGCTTTTGAAATCGGGGGTGGATTTTTCCTGTATTTATGCAATTTCAGATACTCTGGCGGTAGGAGCATGCAGAGCAGTTATTGACAGCGGCAAAAGAGTACCGGAGGATTATTGTGTGGCAGGAGCAGATGGTCAGGACATTGCGGAATATTATCATCCATCCATCACAACATTAAAATATCCAAGAGTGGAAATTGCCCTGCAGAGCGTCCGTACCTTGTTTGATCTGATCGACCGGAAAAAGGTAGTGAAACGGCAAATACTGGGCGGAACTCTTATAGAGCGGGAGTCTACGCGCAAACTGTAATGCGTGTCTGCTGTCCTCCAGACATCGAAAAGGAATCTGTGAAAGTATTTGAGAATGATTATCATGCGTTACAATCAGCTCAGATATTTTTACAGATTTTTGCTTTCGTACTTTTTAGACAGATTTTTGTAAGTTTTAACAAGGAAATTCCGTTGACAAAAGCGACAGTTTGCTTTATTATATGAAGTGAATAAAAGGCAAACCTGTTGAAAGACAGGGACGCAAAGCCAAGGGTCTAAGGTCTCAGGACTATGACAGCCGGTTGCCGCATTGATATTGATTAGGTAATGTAATATGACAGGAGACGTGGTTCTTCTATTTGTGGCGACCGTTTATTTAATCTGATAAACGGTTTTTTTATTTCCACAAACTGATGGGACTGATAATTTCCAGATAGCGGCAAGTCAGTTACATTATGGTTCAAGAAAGGTGTGTTATTTATGAAAGGAAAGAAATTAACAGAGTGGCTTGCAAATAAAAAAGTTGTTTCCAGTTGTGCTGCAATAGCATTGGCAGCAGTGATCGGCGGCGTTTCATTATTCTCAGGAGCAGGAGAAACACCTGAATTCCCCAGTTATACAGATCCGATCATGGAGACTTCCATCATAGAAGATGAAACTCCACTGGCTTCCCAGCCGAAGACTACTGTGAAGACTACCTCCAGTACCAAGACAATCAGGAAGACTGTTAAATTAAAAAAGGCTTCCAAGAAGAGCTACACCAAGAAACTGAAAACCAAAACAAAAGTAACCAATAAAACAAATAAAGCCGGTAATACAACAGTAGATACCAAGACAACCGTTGTTACCAAAGCAACAGCGAAATACACCAAGAAATCCAAAAAGAAAGTTGTTACATCCAAGATCACAACAACTGTTCAGACAACAACTACACAGCAGGTATCAATTGACAATGAGACCGCTGTAAGCACTACTTCTTCTGGTACTTCCGTTTCCCAGGCAACTGCAGCAGCAAGCTCTTCACAGAACCAGAGCAAACACGAGGAAAATGTAGCAAGTGTTGCAGGCAAGATGGACAATCGTGTAATTGCAGCATATCAGCAGCTGGGATTTAAGCTTGTTGTTGATCCATCCGTCAACTATTCAGGATATTTTGATGCAAGATCAAGATCTATTACAATGAAGCAGATCGATGATTCTGTTTATCATGAGTTGGGTCATTTCCTTGCATTTATCGCAGGAAATGCAGATAAGACAGCAAGCTTCCAGAGCATTTTTGCAGCTGAGAAGGCAAATGTTACAGCTTTTAATAAAGCCTATGTAACACAGAATGCTTCCGAATATTTTGCAGAATCTGTTAAGGATTACATCCTGAACAATGCTTCCCTGAAGAGTAGCAGACCACAGACTTATGCAGCTGTTCAGAATGCACTGAATCAGATTACAGACGCACAGATCGCTAAGATCCAGAAGATTTACGGAGCGTTCTGGAATTAATAATTTTAAAGATGACCGGCACCCGGAGAAATATCTCCGGGTGTTTTATTGTGAATAGCACAGGCGTGGGAAAACGGTATTTTATAAAAAGGTAAGTGACAGCTGGTACTTATCTTTGGGTCACCGGGAGAACAGGACTCTTATATATGTCGAAGAGTCGGGATATGCGTCGACAGAAAATTCTTGCAATGAAAAACCTTAGGTGTGTATAATACAAAACAAAGGTTATCACTTTCTTGCAGGCAGGGATAGATATATTTGAGTTACTGGTAGGTTACTGGTCACGGGGTGAACAGTAACACTGGTAGAAGTGAACAGTAACATGTATTTGGAATGGATGTAGACACGGCGCCTGAAATGTGTTAAAATAAACTTTAATAAGTTTTTTGAAGGATGTTTTTATAATTCAGTATATAGCTTCTGTCTAATCAGACATTTGTATCCCGTTAAATCAAAATTGAAATGTGTTTTAGAATTGTATTAGTCGAAGAGGTAGATGATTGATGAAAGAAAAGTATGAATCATTATCCCTGGCTACGCTGAAAGACTTGGCAAAAGCCAGAGGACTGAAGGGCATTTCTACTATGAGAAAGCCTGAATTAATTGAACGTATGCTGGAAGAGGACAGGAAAGAACAGACTGCAGAAAATGAGCAGACTATTTCCGGAACAGCAGAAGAGAATACCATACCTGCAAGACCAGAGTATGTGGCAGCAGAAAAAACAGAAAATACGGGAAGTGTTTCTGCACCGGAGAGAAGAGAGGCACCAACCAGATCCCGTACCATTATACGGCGCAATCCTGAGTATCGCAGCAATAACAGCAATAATTATGGCAGAAGTGAAAATACGGGACGTCAGAACAGCTATAATGGAGAAAACAGACCGGAGAACTTTGTGAAGCGCACTACTGTAGCGAAACCTGTAGAAGTGGTTCCGCCAGCCGAATTAAGACCCGAGGAAACGGAGCAGCCCCGTACAGGCGCAGCCAGTGAGAACCGTACAGAAGAGGGAGTAAGCAACGCTTACAATGTTCCGGCTGAAACAGTCCAGCTTGACAGTGGCGAAAAGGCCAATGGAATCCTGGAGGTTATGCCGGATGGGTTTGGATTTATCCGAAGTGAGAATTATCTTCCGGGAGAAAATGATATCTATGTTTCTCCGTCACAGATCCGCAGATTCAATCTGAAGACAGGGGATATTATTCAGGGAAATATCCGTATTAAAACACAGGGGGAGAAATTCAGTGCCCTTTTGTATGTGACGTCTATCAATGGTTTCCATCCAAGTGAGGGACAGAAGAGATACAATTTTGAAAATATGACCCCAATCTTCCCAGATGAACGTCTGATCATGGAGCGGCCTGGCGGAACTACTGCCATGCGTATCGTAGATCTGATCAGCCCTATCGGAAAGGGACAGCGTGGTATGATCGTTTCCCCGCCTAAGGCAGGTAAAACTACTTTGCTCAAGGATGTTGCGAAATCTATTCTTAAGAATAACAAGGATATGCATCTGATCATTCTTCTTATTGATGAACGTCCTGAGGAAGTTACCGATATCAGGGAAGCAATACAGGGACCGAACGTGGAAGTTATTTATTCCACATTTGATGAGCTTCCGGAGCATCATAAGCGTGTATCCGAGATGGTTGTAGAGCGTGCACGCCGCCTTGTAGAACATAAGCAGGATGTTGTGATCCTTCTGGATTCCATTACCAGACTGGCAAGAGCCTATAACCTGGTTGTTCCCCCAAGTGGAAGAACTCTGTCAGGAGGTCTTGATCCGGGAGCACTTCATATGCCGAAGCGCTTTTTTGGTGCAGCACGTAATATGCGTGAGGGAGGAAGCCTTACCATTCTGGCCACTGCACTTGTTGACACCGGAAGCAAAATGGACGACGTTATTTACGAAGAATTCAAGGGAACCGGCAATATGGAGCTTGTTCTTGACCGCAAGCTTCAGGAGAAACGGGTTTTCCCGGCCATCGACATTCAGAAATCCGGTACCAGACGAGAAGATCTGCTTCTGAGCAAAGACGAGCAGGAAGCTGTATATATTATGCGAAAGGCTCTTAACGGAATGAAGTCTGATGAGGCAGTGGAACAGATCCTGAACATGTTTGCACGTACTGCAAATAATGCTGAATTTGTGCAAATGGTAAAAAAACAGAAATTGTAATGTTCACAAAAAACACCGTGCAGAATATTATCTGGGATTAGTTTTAGAAATTTTTATAAATAACTTGCATTTCTCAGAACCCCATGCTATAATCAATAGGCTGTGTAAAGTGTGAATTCGTCAGATTCAACGCAAATAAAATAGAATAAATATAGAGAGGTGAAAATCATGAGAGAAGGAATCCATCCGAATTACTATCAGGCAACTGTAACCTGCAACTGCGGTAATACTTTTGTAACAGGATCTACCAAGCAGGACATCCACGTAG
>ERZ834859.3560-NODE-3560-length-11015-cov-5.228832_pt1 | contig 11015 bp, 6 predicted proteins | sample MGYA00519947_ERZ834859 | MGnify/ENA primary metagenome ERZ834859 (study PRJEB31850, sample SAMEA3708763) | human gut metagenome | biome: human gut; feature: human-associated habitat; material: faeces | place: China | collected 2014 ...
AATTTACCCGTCCTACTGCAGGGTTGTTCCAGAGAAAACCATAGCCAAGACTGGAAAGCATAAAGGGAACACTGGCCTGGGAATTCCGGTGAGCCAGTTCAAGATCCGCTCCCTTGATGTCCAGATAAGGCTGCTGATACTGGCCCATTCCATAAATCTTTTCTCCCGAGGTGGAGACAAAGCGCATGGACAGACGGTAATCGCCGCCTGTGATGGGCTTAAATTCTCTGGCCTCTACTTCCAGGGAACTGCAGGTATTTCCAAACATATCTTTCCGGTTGCGGACGTATTCCTCCAGAAGAAGATCGCCCTTTTCATTGTAAAAAGAAACCTTTCCGATGAGATTGATCTCGGCGCAGATCTTTCCATTGCGGATCGTGGCGCCGTTTTCCCGGACTGTGATTTCCGGAATTGTATTCTTTTCAGGGGGGAGCAGTGCCCAGTCGGCAGGGTCCATATCGGCTGTCTTCCAGGCACGGACACGAAGACTGTTTTCTCCCCAGGGTTCGATTCTTACACGTTCTGCTTCGTAGCGGTAGCAGAGAGCATTTCCGTTCTGCTCAAAATATCCATATACATCTCTTACTTCTTCCTGGTTTGCCATTTCGCCTTCTCCTTTTTGTGGTAGTTTATGAGCTGCAAGTTGGGGGCCTGTTTAAATCCGATTTTAAGCTTGCGTCAGATAATCGTCAATACTGCTTTTATTTTTCTGTGATATTGCCGTTTTTAAAAATAATTTTTTGTATATTTTCACTAAAGTGTTTTAAAAGAATATTTTTGTATGTAAAAAAAATATGGAAAACTTGGGACAAAATTACTAATTTGAAAAAGAAACTTACTATTCCGAACCGGAAAAAAACGATATGATAAAAATAATCAAAGTGCGCAAAAAGATAAAGGAGGTGCAGTATGAAATACGTGAATCTCGATCATACAGATCTTAAGGTAAGCCGGATCTGTCTTGGAACTGCCGGTTTTGGTGACAAGCTTTCGGAGGAAGAGAGCTTTGCGATCCTGGATGATTTTGTGAGAGCAGGCGGAAATTTCATTGATACAGCAAATGTATACTGCAAATGGGTGAAGGGACTTGGAAACTGCAGTGAAAGAGTGATCGGAAAATGGCTGAAAAAAAGGGATATGGCAGGTAAGATGATCGTTGCCACAAAGGGCGGCCATTATTCCTTTGGTGATCCGGACCACAGTTCCAGGATCAATCGGAAAGAGATACGGGAAGACCTGGATGAAAGCTGCCGGACTCTTGGAACGAATGTGATCGATATGTACTGGCTGCACCGGGATGATCCTCAGAAGCCGGCAGAAGAGATCATAGATATCCTGGAAGAGCTGAAAAAAGAAGGCAGGATCCGTTATTATGGCTTTTCCAACTACAGGACAGAGCGTCTTCAGATGATCGAAAAAGTACTCCGTGAGAAAAAGCAGAAAGGGATCGTTGCAGTGTCCAATCAGTGGAGTCTTGCGGGAATCAACCCGGGAGGAAATACCAATCAGGACCCCACGCTTGTGGAATTTTCGGATCAGGAATACCGATGGCACTGTGAGAGCAGGACAGCATCGATACCGTTTTCTTCAACGGGAATGGGATTCTTTTCCAAGTTGCAGAATGCGGGAGTACCGTTTACCGGAGAAAAAGAACCGGATGAAGAATGGATGAAAGCTATGGAAACAAAGGCAGGATTTCTCCCGGAAAGCCTAAAAAAAGCATACTGGAATCTGACAAACCTTTGTACATACGAGAAACTTCTGAAACTTCAGAAGGAGACAGGCGCTCATGTGAAGTTTATCAACCTTTCCGGTGGTGTTGGAATCGCTTACAAACCAGATCAGACTCCGAATGATATCAGAGAGATCGGTGAGGGTGTCCGCAAAGTATACGAAGAAGTACTTGTTCCGGCCGGAATGGGTGATGTTGCAATCTATACAGAGATGGGACGTTTCATGATGGGACCGTATGGCTGCCTGGTAACTAAGGCAATCCATGAGAAGCATACTCATAAAGAATATATTGGTGTGGATGCGTGTGCTGTAAACCTGATGCGTCCGGCAATGTATGGCGCATACCATCATATCACTGTTATGGGAAAAGAAGACCAGCCATGTGATCATATGTATGATGTGACAGGTTCTCTCTGCGAAAACAATGATAAGTTTGCAATTGACCGCTATCTTCCGAAGGTTGATATGGGAGATCTTCTTGTGATCCATGATACAGGAGCTCATGGTTTTGCCATGGGATATAACTACAATGGTAAACTGAAATCTTCTGAGATCCTTCTCCATGAAGATGGAAGTTTCGAGATGATCCGCCGTGCCGAGACACCGAAGGATTATTTCGCAACATTTGACTGCTTCCCGATTTATGAGAAATTACTGGAAGATATGGAATAATGCTGTGATTATTCTGTAATTTATTGTCCTGTGGTATTGACGGGGCAGATAGGACATAAAAACACACAAAAAGAAAGGTACTGATCTGTGCATGATGCTGGAAGGTTAGTGCCTTTCGTTTTGCATGGAGAAACAGTGATTTCAGAAGAATGTACTGTAAAAATTTTGTCTGTTCGGAGGTAGTATGATTAAATATGAATATGAAACAGGAATGTGTAAACAGCTGCATTACAATGGTCTGTGGAGTGTACAATATGAGGGTGTTCCCGGACATTTTAAAAAAGTAAAGATGGTCTGTCCCTGCATCAGAGACGAATGTGATCAGAATTGTGAAGTGTTTAAGAACATACCGGAAATAAAAGCAGCAGATCAGGAATGGCATATGAGAGATGAGAGATAGAATAATGGGAGATAAGAAAAAAGAATACAGAGACAAAAGAACAGGCATGCAGACTGTAAGGTCTGTCATATTTGCTATTGTGCTTATAATTACAGGTTTTACCAGTATAATATCTGTGTCAGATAATACTTATGCAGCAGACGAATATCGAGTGCATAAATCTGAGGTGGTTGTAAAGACCGGTGCCACTTATACAGTAAAGATCCTGAATCATGATACAAAAGTGAGTCCAAAGAAGTTTAAATGGACCAGCAGTAACTCAAAATGTGTAAAGGTTATAAATGGCAGGATATATGGTTTAAAGCCCGGACAGGCAACGATCACAGCACAGATGAGTGGACTGAAAGTAAACTGCGAGGTTTTTGTCTATAATAAAACGGAAACAGTTCTTTTTAAGAAATACAAAAAACAGGTGAAAGTAACGGCAGGAAAGACAATTATTCTGGAGCCGCAGAAGTATGGAAAAAGGCTGACTTATACTTCTTCTGATAAAACGGTGGCAACTGTATCAAAGAAAGGAAAAGTTACTGCAAAAAAGACGGGAAATGTCAAAATCACCAGTGTTTCTTATGGTACTGACAGGTATGTATCAGAGATAGAAGTGATCGTCCTGCCGGCAGCGTCAGAAACTCCGGAAATTACGCCTACACTGACGCCGGATGAACCAGCACCATCTGTGACCCCGGAGCCGACGGTAACGGTCACGCCAACTCCGAAAATCACACCTGCACCGGAAGATGAGGAAAAGTTCCGGAAACCCCTGGATGGAGTTACTCATTATATTTTGCACAGAGGTGAACAGACAGAAGCACCTGAGAATTCCGTGCCTGCCTTTGAGATGGCAGGACGCAATGGGGCGGAGTTTGTGGAGACAGATGTGAGAGAGACCGCAGATGGAGTTCTGGTTGTCTCTCATGATGATTCTTTGCTGCGGATGTGCGGGGAGGACAGGCTTATTTCAGAGATGACTTATGAGGAGATAAAGCAGTATCCGATTATAAATGGAAGAAATGCTTCGCAGTATCCGGATAATCTTATTCCTACACTGGAACAGTATATTGCATGCTGCAATAAGTACTCTGTGACGCCGGTGATTGAAATAAAGTCAATCCGTACGGAAGAAGCCATGAATTTGTTCATGCAGCTTCTGACTGAATCACAGAAAGAGCCGGTACTCATCTGTTTTCGCATAGAAACACTTGGTAAACTGCGTGAGATGGGATTTACAGGAAAAATGCAGTGGATCCGTACAGTGCGCATGAATGCTTCTATGATACAGCAGTGTAAGAAATATGATCTGGACATAAGTGCAGAGTATAAAAATATCAGTATGAATGATATCAACAATGCCCATCAGAATGGAATCCGCATATCCGTATGGCTTTGCCGGAATGAAGATATGGTAGACATTTTCAGGAAAATGGGTGCGGATTATATCACGTATGAGAAGTGGAATACAGATGAAGTAAAAATGCGACAGAATTAGCAGAAAATCAAGGTAGACATTTAGCAGGAAAATAAGTAAAATACAAGATGTAGATATAAATTGTAAGCAGAACAGTAACACAAATGTCGTAAGTATTTAACAGTTCACTATTGCTATAAGAAAGGACTGAACAGTTGTATATATTTTATATACTGCTGAAAAAGAGGAGGAGAGAGTAATGAAAAAAATAGCAGCTATGGTGCTGGCAGGTGTTCTGGCAGCAGTTCCGGTTAGTACGGCCGGTGCAGCGGAATTTCAGGATGGAGCAGATACACAGAATTTCATCTGGGCAGCCGGAAAGGAAACTTCAACAGACACAGATGAAAGCAAAGGGGTAAGTGCAAATGACAGTGTCGTTGAAGGACTTGACAAACCTTTGGTTTTCTATCCCAACACTTACTATAAATTTAATGTGACCGGTGCCGGAACGCAGAATACGAATCCTGTTGAGGGAGATGTCAGATGGACACCATTATACTGGAGTCTTTCTCTCAAACCGCAGGAAAGCGATATTCACAGGAAATGGGAAATCGGTTCTGCAAAGGGTATTTATACAAAGGTGGAACGTGCATACAATATATATATCTTTTTCCAGAGAGAAGAATATACAGGAGGTATATGGGAGAAAAACGATATTGTACAACCTGTGAGATATCAGTTCAATGCAGCTCCGTTAACTGAACAGGGTGGAAGCTATAAGTACCTGATAGGTGGAATTGGCTATAAGATTTTGAATGAAAGAGAAGTAAGCGTTACAGGTCTTGCTGCGGAATATAATGTGATACAGATTCCGGCTACAGTTGTGATCAATGATAAAGTTTATAAAGTAACTACAATTGACAAGAATGCCTTCAGCGGGAACAAAGAAATTACAGATGTTATTTTTGGAAATAATGTAACAACGATTGGAAAATATGCGTTCAGCCAGTGCCCGAATCTGCGGAACATAAGATTTGGCAGCAGAGTAAAAAGAATTGGCAGCAACGCATTTGCACAGTGTACGAAACTGCGAAATTTTATACTTCCTGCCAGTGTCAGACATATAGATGCCAGAGCTTTTTACCAGTGCCCGGCGGTCAAAGTGATCAGGATCAACAGTACGGCATTGAACTATGTTGGAAAAAAAGCTTTTGCGGTCAACAAAACCGTAACTATCAGACTTCCTGAGAAGCTGTTTGCCAGATATCAGAAACTGATCAAGGCAAGCAATGTGTATTCTAAAACGAGGTTTGTGAAATATTAAAAAAAAACTCAAAAATGCCCTTGCCATTTCGACAAAAACGTGATATGATAATACTCGTTTCAATGCCGGCATGTCGGAATGGCAGACGAGGCAGACTCAAAATCTGTTGTGGGCAACCACGTGTGGGTTCAAGTCCCACTGCCGGCATTAAAAAGTAAGCGAAGCCTTTGTTTGTGAAGGTTTTCGCTTTTTTTTATTTTCCGTATTGAACAGTTCAGATAATTCTAAAATCTTTATGAAATTTATCTCGCTTTTCTTGAAAAAGAGATGAATAAGTGATATGGTACATCATAACAAAACGAAATGGAGGAAAAGCCAATGAACCTTGATAATAAAAAGCCTGGCAGAAAACCGCTTTATGTATATTATATCATTGCGGCAGTTATTATCATTCTTCTGAATGTGCTGTTACTTCCTGCAATTGAGGGACGAAAGGTACAGACGACTGATTACAGTACTTTCCTGACAGGAGTAGAGAAGGATTACGTTAAGACAGTAGAAATTCAGGATGATTATATTTATTATGTAGCAGAGAGTGACGGACAGGAGGGTTATTTCAGAACTGTCAAGATGAATGATCCTGACCTTGTAGACCGTTTGCATGATGCAAATGTCAAGTTCGGTGCAGCAGCACCACAGCAGACATCTATCTGGATCAGTCTGATCGCAGGATATGTACTGCCGATTGCCATCTTTATCCTTCTTGGAAGGTGGCTCAGCAAGAAGATGATGAGTTCCATGGGCGGAGGTCCCGGTGGGGCAATGTCATTTGGAAAGAGTAATGCGAAAGTATATGTGAAATCATCTACGGGAATCAAATTCTCAGATGTAGCGGGAGAGGACGAAGCCAAGGATCTTCTGACAGAAATCGTAGATTATCTTCATAACCCGCAGAAATACAGAGAAATCGGTGCATCTATGCCGAAAGGAGCCCTTCTTGTAGGCCCTCCGGGTACAGGTAAAACACTTCTTGCAAAAGCGGTAGCCGGTGAAGCGGAAGTTCCGTTCTTCTCCATTTCCGGTTCTGAATTTGTGGAAATGTTTGTTGGTATGGGCGCTGCCAAGGTGCGTGATCTTTTCAAACAGGCGAATGAGAAAGCTCCATGTATTGTATTTATCGATGAGATCGACACAATTGGCAAGAAACGTGATGGTGCCGGATTTACAGGCGGCAATGATGAGCGCGAGCAGACTCTGAACCAGCTGCTTACAGAGATGGATGGTTTTGACGGCTCCAAAGGTGTTGTGATCCTTGCGGCAACCAACAGACCGGATTCCCTTGATCCCGCACTTCTTCGTCCCGGACGTTTTGACAGACGTATTCCTGTTGAACTTCCGGATTTAAAAGGACGTGAGGAAATCCTTAAAGTCCATGCAAAGAAGATTAAGATTGCAGATTCCGTACGTTTTGATGAGATTGCGAAAGCTGCAGCCGGAGCTTCCGGTGCAGAACTTGCAAATATTGTCAATGAAGCAGCACTTCGTGCAGTACGTGACGGCAGAAAATTTGCCACTCAGGCAGATTTTGAGGAGAGTATTGAGGTAGTTATCGCAGGATATCAGAAGAAGAACAGAGTTCTTTCCAATAAAGAAAAACTGATAGTTGCTTATCATGAAATCGGACATGCGCTGGTTGCAGCAAAGCAGACCGAATCTGCACCGGTCCACAAGATCACTATTATTCCGCGTACATCAGGAGCACTCGGATATACCATGCAGGTGGATGACGGAGATCATTATCTGATGACAAAGGAAGAACTTGCAAATAAGATAGCGACCTTTACAGGCGGTCGTGCCGCTGAGGAACTGATCTTCCACTCTATTACAACCGGAGCATCCAATGATATCGAACAGGCGACTAAGCTTGCAAGAGCAATGATCTCCAGATATGGTATGAGTGAAGACTTCGATATGGTTGCCATGGAGAATGTGACAAATCAGTATCTGGGTGGAGACTCCAGCTTAAGCTGTTCTTTTGAGACACAGACTCTTCTTGATAAGAAGGTTGTGGAGCTTGTCAGGATGGAACATCAGAAAGCACTGAAAATCCTTCAGGACAATATCGGAAAGCTCCATGAACTTGCAAAATATCTGTATGAGCATGAGACAATTACAGGTGAGGAATTTATGAAGATCCTGAATGCACCTGTACAGGTTCCCACTGCAGTGGCGGAATCTGAAAGTAATACAAAGTCTGAGAACAATGCAGAATCCGAAAACAGTACAGATGCAGATACATCTTCCGGGAAAGTAAATCTGCAGAAGTGATATTTTCTCGAGATATACAAGCCAAAAGTCCATTGCCGCAGGTAATCCGGAAATTTGGTTATGTCACTGAAAACTGAGTGAACAGTAATGAAAGCAGCAGAGGCGATTTGAGCTTCTGCTGCTTTTCCTTGCCAATTAACTCCGGTTCGGTTATAATTCGTAATAGTGAACGCAGCATCCTGGATGTTTTTTGGAAGAAAGAAGGGAATGAAGATGGATTGCCGAACTGCAGAAGGAATGGTGAGTAGTTATATTAAACATGATCTTCCACTAAATGAACTGGAAGAGTTTCTCGATCATGTACAGAATTGTTCTTCCTGTTATGATGAACTGGAAACATATTTTATTGTACATGAGGTAACACAGCAGCTTGATGATGACAGCAGCGATTCGGTTCTGGATTTCAAAAAACTGCTGGAACAGGATATCCGGAAATCCAGAAGATATATCCGCAAGAAGAAAGCCAGTTGGCTGATGTTTGGAGTAAGTATATGCCTTCTGATCGCTACGATTGCGGCAATATTGATTTTTGTAATGATGGAGACAAATTACATTCTATAAAGACACTGGAGGATTTTATGAGCGAAAAAATATTACTGATTGACGGACACAGTATTCTGAACAGAGCTTTTTATGGTCTGCCGGATCTTACAAATTCAGAAGGAAAACACACAGGGGCAGTATATGGTTTCCTGAATATCCTTCTTCGGACGATCGAGGAAGAGAAGCCTCAGTATCTGACAGTGGCATTTGACCTGAAGGCACCGACTTTCCGCCATAAGATGTTTGAAGCATACAAGGGAACACGTAAACCCATGCCTGAAGAACTGAGAGAGCAGGTACCGCTGATCAAAGAAATGCTTACTGCAATGGGTGTGAATGTTGTGACAAAAGAAGGCTACGAAGCGGATGATATTCTGGGAACTCTGGCCAGGAAAAGCGAAGCGGCAGGAATGGATGCGACAATCCTTTCTGGTGACAGAGATCTGCTTCAGCTTGCGACAGATAAGGTTATGATCCGTTTGCCAAAGACTGTAAGGGGCAAGACCACCATAGAGGATTATCATGCACAGCAGGTGATCGAGAAATATCAGGTGACACCTCCCCAGATCATTGAGTTAAAGGCGCTGATGGGTGACAGTGCTGACAATATTCCGGGAATCCCGGGAGTAGGTGAGAAGACTGCCACAAAGATTATTGTGGAGTATGGAAGTATTGAGAATGCTCATGAACATTTGGAAGAGCTGAAGCCAAACAGAGCCAGGGAATCAATGAGAGAACATTATGATATGGCGCAGATGAGCAAGGCTCTGGCTACGATCTGTACGGACAGTCCCATAGAGTTTTCGTATGAAAAGGCAAAACTGGGAAATCTTTATACAAAAGAAGCTTTCCTTCTCTGCAGACAGCTGGAATTTAAGAATTTGCTTAACCGTTTTGACTCTGCGGCAGTACAGGAAGATACGCTGGAACAGGAGTTTTTCACATGTGCAGACCTGGCAGGCTGTGAAGCGCTGTTTGCGAAAGCAGAAGCAGGAAAGACAGCGGGTGTTTCTCTGGTTACAGAGAATAGCAGAGTATTTGGTGCAGGACTTGCGCTGAATGAAGAGGAAATTTATTATATTCCTGTAGAAGGGATGATCACAGAAGGTTATCTCTGCGGAAAATTGGAAGGGCTCCTTCATAAAGTATCTGAATCCAACACAGAGAACATTATGAAATCTAATACAGATGATGTGAAGAAGGATCCGGAAAATGAGATATCTGATGTCAATACAGACGGTACTCTGAAATATGATAAAAAATGTGTATGTGCATTGGATGTAAAGGCATTACTCAAGCATATAAAATCTGATGATCCGATGGCTGTATTTGATGCAGGTGTGGCTGCATATCTGCTGAATCCTCTGAAATCCTCCTATACTTACGATGATATGGCAAAGGAATATCTGAATGGTCGTATCCTGCCTGCAAGAGAGGAACTTCTTGGAAAGAAAACAGTGGAAAAAGCATGGGAGGAGAGTGCAGAGGGGCTTGCAGCATGGGCCTGCTACATGGCCTATACAGCACTTGCCTGCCGGAAACCCATGTGTGAAGCACTGCGTGATACAGGTATGTGGAATGTATATACACAGATTGAGCTTCCGCTGATCTTTACTCTTGATTCCATGGAAAAATGGGGAATCAGCGTGAAGAGTGAAGAACTGAAAAGCTACGGTGAGAAACTAAGTGTACGTATTGGAGAACTGGAGAAGCAGATCTGGCAGCAGGCAGGGGAAGAGTTTAATATCAATTCACCGAAACAGATGGGCGTGATTCTTTTTGAAAAGCTTGGTCTTAAAGGTGGAAAGAAAACAAAGACGGGCTATTCTACAGCGGCAGATATTCTGGAGAAGCTTGCACCGGAATACCCGATTGTAAAGGATATCCTGGAATACCGTCAGCTTACAAAACTGAAATCAACTTATGCGGATGGTCTGGCAAATGTGATTGCAGAGGATGGCAGGATTCATTCTACCTTTAATCAGACAATCACGGCTACAGGAAGGATCAGCAGTACGGAGCCAAACCTGCAGAATATTCCGATAAGAATGGAACTGGGACGACTGATTCGAAAAGTTTTTGTGCCAGAAGAAGGATACGTATTTCTGGATGCGGATTATTCACAGATCGAGCTTCGTGTGCTGGCACATATGTCCGGTGATGAAAAACTGATCCAGGCTTATCGTGAGGCGGAGGATATCCACCGGCTCACCGCATCCCAGGTGTTTCATGTGCCGCTGGATGAGGTGACATCCCTTCAGCGAAGAAATGCCAAGGCGGTAAATTTCGGAATCGTTTATGGGATCAGTTCCTTTGGACTGAGCCAGGATCTGAGTATTACCAGAAAAGAGGCAGCTGCCTATATTGAGAAATATTTTGAGACCTATCCGAAGATCAAAGGTTTTCTGGACGGTCTGGTAAAGGATGGCAAGGAACACGGTTATGTGACAACTATGTTCGGCAGACGAAGGCCCGTGCCGGAGCTGAAATCCAGTAATTTCATGCAGCGCTCCTTCGGAGAACGTGTAGCCATGAACTCTCCGATCCAGGGTACTGCAGCAGATATCATCAAAATAGCCATGAACCATGTTTATGAACGAATGAAAAAAGAGGGACTGCGTTCAAGGTTGGTGCTGCAGGTTCACGATGAGCTTCTGATCGAGACAAAG
>ERZ834859.3568-NODE-3568-length-11000-cov-12.913111_pt1 | contig 11000 bp, 7 predicted proteins | sample MGYA00519947_ERZ834859 | MGnify/ENA primary metagenome ERZ834859 (study PRJEB31850, sample SAMEA3708763) | human gut metagenome | biome: human gut; feature: human-associated habitat; material: faeces | place: China | collected 2014 ...
TGGCCGAGATCGCCCATGTGGACCTGATCGAGCAGGAGCTGCTGGACAAGCCCCGCGACCGGGTCATCATCCACATGTATCTGGAGCCGGGCGCTTCCCCCGTGGAGACCCTGGCCCTGATCTCTGCCCGCATGGAGGCTGCCGGCATCGCCTACACCGTGGAGACCGAGGGTGTGGAGCAGGAGGACTGGCAGAACGGCTGGCGCAAGTATTACCACCCGTTGGAGATCGGCAAGCGGCTGGCCGTGGTGCCCTCCTGGCAGGAGTACGACACCGACCGCGTCAAGCTGGTGCTGGACCCCGGCCTTGCCTTCGGCACCGGCGGCCACGAGACCACCAGCCTGTGCATGGAAGCGCTGGACGAGCGGGTCCAGGGCGGTGAACGGGTGCTGGACATCGGCACCGGCAGCGGCATCCTGGCCATTGCAGCCCTGAAGCTGGGTGCCGCCGTGGCCGAGGGCGTGGACATCGACCCCGTAGCCGTGCGCACCGCCGGGGAGAACGCTGCCCTGAACGGCGTGCAGGATCAGCTGACCGTGCTGGTGGGCGACCTGTCCGACAAGGCCAGCGGCCAATACAACATCATCACCGCCAACATCGTGGCCAACGCCATCCTCAGCCTGGCCCCCGCCGTGCCCGGCCTGATGGCCGACGGTGCCGTCTTCATTGCCAGCGGCATCATCGACACCCGCAAGGACGAGGTGATCGCCGGGCTGGAAGCCGCCGGCCTTGCCGTTGTGGAAGTGAAGGAGAAGCGCGGCTGGGAGTGCATCGTCTGCAAGAAGGCGTGAAATTATAGAGCTGGCTCGCCCTCTCCGTCACCTTCGGTGCCACCTCCCCCAAAGGGGGAGGCCTTGGCAAAGAGATGAAGTTTGCGTGGACTGCCAAGGGCTCTCCCCTTGGGAGAGCGGACACGTTAGCGACTGAGAGGGCGAGGATGTTTCAGGAGGAACTATGCCGCACCGTTATTTTACCACTGAGATCGCCGACGGCACGGCTGTGCTGCGCGGCACCGATGCCCATCATCTGGCCCGCGTGATGCGTGCCCGCATGGGCGATACTGTCATTCTATGCGACGGCAGCGCCGTGGAATACACCGCCACCATCACCGGCTTCGGGGATGACTGCGTGGAATTCTCGGTAGAGCCGGGCTACCCCAGCGCCGCCGAGCCCAGCGTGGAGGTCACCCTGCTGGCCGGTTACCCCAAACAGGACAAGCTGGAGCAGATCATCAAGCACGGCGTGGAACTGGGGGCCGCCCATGTGGTGCCCTTCTTCAGCCGGTATTGCGTGGCCGCCCCCAAAAAAGAGGAGCAGAAGAATGAGCGCTACAACCGCATCGCGCTGGAAGCCGCCAAGCAGTGCGGCCGGGGCGTGCTGCCGGACGTGGCCCTGCCGCTGCCCAACTTCGGGGCCGTGTGCCGCACCTTTGACCAGTACGACCTGGTGCTGTTCTGCTACGAGTGCGGCGGCGCGCCGGTGCGCCAGCTGCTGGCCGAGGCAGCACCCGCCGACGGCAAAAAGCGGAAGATCGCCATCGTGACCGGTGCAGAGGGCGGCTTTGCCGCCGAGGAGGCCGAAATGGCCGCCAAAGCCGGAGCCAGAACGGTTGGCCTTGGCCCCCGCATCCTGCGGTGCGAGACCGCCCCGCTGGCCGTGCTTGCCGCCGTGATGACCCTGACCGGCAATCTGGAATAACCGGGGCTCCGGGCGGCGCACCTTCCATAAACGAAAAATTCCGACCCACGGGTTCGGGAAAGTCTGCGGGCTTTCCCGGCCCGTTTTTTATTTTTTGCCTCGTATAAAGATCTCCCGGATTTTTGTGCAGCATTACCCTGTCATTCTCCCTCAAATTCTCAGCTGTTTTTGTGCTCGTTCCACAAAATTACCTACAACCCCCCCCCCGAAAATTCAGCATTTTGTCTTGACATTCTCCACGGCACAGTACTATACTTGCGCCACAAAGAGACGCCGGGCATGAAAATGCACAGCCATGTGATTTTCTGCCCCGAAGTTCCGGTTTTTGCCGGTTTTCGGTATCGTTCCCGGTAACGTTCACGGTAACGTTTACGTCTCTGCAAGTTTTTTTGTTTGGAGGGTTTTGTAATGCGAAAAAACGTGAAACAACAGCTTGCCTTGCGGGTACTTTCTACAGCTGCGTTGATGGCCATGGTCTCGTCCATCGCCACGGCGGCGTTTGCGGACACTTACGATTTGAACAAGGGCAGTGTGGACATCCTTGCTGAGGGCGGCAAGCAGTATATCACCCAGTGGGAGGATAAGGACAACGACACCTGCGTGAAGGATGGCGAGGGAAAAGAGATTCGTGACCGCGAAGATTCCGACATCACCCTGACCACCAAGGACGAGACCACCGGCGAGACCGAGACCACCCACAACACTGTCACCATTACCGCCGAAAATGAGGGCGACACCGCCAATGTGACCTTGCAGGATGTGCACATTGAGTCGAGCTCCACGTGGAGTTCTGACCCCGCACCCATCGAGATCAAGGGCAACGGCAGCACCAACCTTGAGCTGAACGGCAATAACACCGTTTTCAGCGGCAATGAAGATCACGCCGGTATTGAAAAAGCAGACGTAAACGGCACCGGCACCCTGACCATCAAGGACGATGTGAACAATGATAGCAAGCCAAAGACCGGTACCGAGGCGGACACTACCGGCACGCTGGTGGCAGGCGGTTTCGAAAATAGTGCCGCCATCGGCGGCGGTGGAACCTATGACACTGCCTGCACTTCCAACATTACCATCACCGGTGGTGATATCACTGCCAGCGGCGGTTATTACGGCGCCGGTATCGGCGCCGGTTGCTATGGAGATGCATCAAATATCCGCATTGAGGGCAATGCACATGTTACCGCCTTTTCAGACGGCAGTGCTGCCATTGGATCCGGTTATCATGCGACAGGCAACAGTGATATTACCATCACCGATCATGCCACTGTGGAGGCTGCTAGCCTAGATAGCTGTGCCATCGGTAGCGGTCATGATTCTTCTGATAAAGTCACTATCACAATTTCTGGTAATGCATCGGTAAACGCCCAAACCAGAAACTCTCCAGCAGCCATTGGCAGTGACACGTTTTCTACTACGGTTAACATCGAAGATCATGCTGACGTTACTGCCGTTGGTGGTTATGGTGTTGCCATCGGCACCGGTTATGGCCATGATTCTACTGGATATCATGGAGAGACCTCCACTGTGATCAATATTACCGGTGGAACAGTAAATGCCGTCACCCTTCACGACTCCAAACCCGCTATTGGCACAGTTAATGGCAATTTGGACCTTACGATCAACAGCTCTACCGGAAAAACGACCGTAAATGCCTGCACGACCGGCAGTGACCCCCTATCTTTAAATATCGGCACCGGTCATTACGACTCTCCTTCATGGAAATATAGCACCAGCCCATCTGAGGGCGCAGAATACAACGAGGATGGCTCTTCCAATCTGGGCGAAGACAATGCCGCTATCATCAATTTCTACCGCAACACTCCTTTGGGCACTGGCACTTATGATGCGCCCGAAACACTTGATGATGGTGCATTTCATCCCACTCTTGAATTTCAGGGCACTATCCTCCGTCCGAAGTACATCCTCTCTGACAAAGACAAAGGTGACCTCACCAAGGTCGTCCACAACCGCAAGTACATGGAAGAGCACCCCGAAATTGTTGACATCAACAAGCTGGAGGACGAGGACCTGCACGACTGGAAGTTGGTGGGCGAGATCGTAAAGCCCACGCTGGAAAAGGACGGCTATGCAGACTACGTCTGCAGCATTGACAAGTGCGGCCAGACCAAGCGTGTGCCGCTGCCCAAACTGACCCCGGAACCCAGTGAACCGGACACGCCCAGCACCCCGGACACACCCGACACGCCCAGCACGCCCAGCACGCCCAACACCCCGGACACGCCCAGCACCCCTGTGACCCCGGACGTCCCGGTGCAGGATGCTGTGCCGGACACTGCCCCGGCAGATGCCGCTGTGGCCCCTGCGGCTGCCCAGAACGTCGTGCAGGACGCAAAGCCGGAAGCCGCTGCCACAGCTGCCGTTTCTGCCGCCGCCCTGCCCCAGACCGGTGCAAACTGGCTGGCAGTGGTGGGCAGTGCCCTGAGCGGTCTGTTCCTGCTGGCCGCAGGCTTTGTGCTGGACCGCAAAGGCCGCCGCATGAACTGAGAAACCATTTTTATAAAAGCCATCTTCTCCTGCCGTGCGGTTCCGCAAGCAGCACGGCAGGTTCCCCAAACAAAGGGGGCTGCTGCACAGCGTGCAGCAGCCCCTTTCTTTTATCGCTTTATTCCAGCTCGGTGTCGTCCGGGTGGGCGTCGGCTTCCAGCAGAGCCTTTTTGGTGTGCAGCAGGTTCTGCGGGCTCACCGAGAAGCTGCGCAGGCCCATCTGCAGATACTGCACCGTGTTCACCGGATTGCCCACGGCAAGGCCGCAGATGGTCACCGGCACGCTGCCGGCCTTTGCCGCCTCCATGACCATGGCGATGAGCTTTTTCATGGCCGGGCTGGCGGGGCGGTAATACCGCTCCGCGCTGGCCAGCTCCCGGTCGGCGGCGTGGGTGTACTGGGTCAGGTCGTTGGTGCCGATGACCAGAAAATCGCACCCGTGGGCCACGAATTCCTCCGCGGTCAGGCAGGCCGACGGCACGCTGAGCATGACGCCGAAGGGGGTCTTTTCGTTGAAGGGCACGCCCCGCTCCCGCAGGCTCTGGCGGCAGTGCTCCACGATGTGCATGGCGGCGTCCCAGTCCTCCACATCGGTCACCATGGGGAACATCACCCGCAGCGGGCCGCGGGCCGCGGCCCGCAGCAGGGCACAGATCTGGGTCTCAAACTGGCGGGGCTGGCGCAGGCTGTTGCGGATGCCCCGCAGCCCCAGCTTGGAGGACTGCACCCCCTGATAGGCGTCCGCCATGGTGCGGTCGGCACCAAAATCGAAGGTGCGCACGGTCACAGGGCAGCCCTGTGCTGCGGCCAGACAGGAGGAATAGAAATAGAACTGTTCCTGCTCGTCCAGAATGCGGCCGGGCAGCATCATGTAGCTGCTGCGCAGCAGGCCCACGCCCCGGGCACCGGACTGCATGGCGGTGTCGATGTCCTCCGGGCCAAAGCAGTTGGCCAGCAGCTCAAAGGCTGCGCCGTCCCGGGTGTAGCCGGGCTGGCGGCCCAGCACCCGCATTTCTTCGTTTTCACGCTGCAGCTCACAGATGCGGGCCTCGGCCTGCTGGCGGGCCACCGCGTCCGGGTCCAGGATGCATTCGCCCTTGGTGGCATCCAGAATGACCGTGCGGCCGTCGCAATCCTCCAGAAAATCCGCTCCCACCTGCACGATGCCGGGGATGTTCATGGCCCGGGCAATGATGGCGGCATGGCTCTGGCCGCTGCCCTCGGTGGTGACGACGCCCAGGATCATGCCGGAGGGCACACTGAACAGGTCGGTGGGCATCAGGCGGTCGGCGGCCAGGATCACCGGGTGGTCCAGTGCCAGCCACATGCGGGGCCGGTTGCCCAGAATGTTGATCACCCGGCTGGTGGCGTCCAGAATGTCCACGCTGCGCAGCTGCATGTAGGGGTTGTCCTTCATGTTGGCCAGCTGGTCGGCGTAACGCTGGCCCACCTTGTCCATGGCGGCAGCGGCGCTGATGCCTGCCTTGATGCAGAACCGCACCTCGTTCATCATGCCTTCGTCGTCCAGCATCATGCTCTGGAACTGCAGGATGGCCTGCTCGGTGGAAGCGGCCCGCTCTGCCATACAGTCCAGCTCGCTCTGGGCGGTGCGCACCGCATCTTCCAGCTGGCGCAGCTCCCGTTCCGGGTCAAAGGGCCCGGTGCTGAACGTTTCCACATGGCGTTCCAACCGGCTCACCTGCCCCAGCACAAGGCCCGGGGACGCAGAAACACCTTTACAGATCTTCATGTTCGGTCACCTCCGGCAGTTCCGGCGCGGTCAGGGCCTGCCAGACCAGCGCCTGCAAGAATGTATTGGGCAGCAAGGCTGCCAGCGCCGCCCGGCCCGCGTCCGCGCTGCCTGCAAACAACGGGGCGAACCCGGCCATGCGCGCACGGTCGCATTTGTCCAGAAACGCCTGCCCCAGCGTCCGGGTGGTGTAGTACACCGTGGGGTCTACCCCCACGTCCTCGGCCACGGCTTCCAGCGGGGCAAGCTCGGCGTCCTTCATCCGGGCCAGCAGCAGGGCCGCGTCTGCGGTAAGGGTCACGGGGTATTTCTCCCGCACGGCCTTCTGCACCGCGTCGAACCGTGCCCGGAACGCGGCAGCATCGGCGCTGCTGTCCGGGCCGTTGTCCACGGCATAGGCGCAGCCCCGCACCCGGCCAAAGGCCCGCAGGGTGTCGTAATACCCCAGCTCCACATTGCGGCGGGCGGTATCGGGGTCAAAGTGCAGGATGTCGCCCAGCTCCCAGTAGCTGCGCACCATGGTGGTGGGCAGACCGGTGAGGTTGGGGCGGGTGATGCCCACCCCCTCCAGGTCCACGCACACCAGCTCGTCAGCCCCCATCTTTTTCGCAAGGCCGGTGGGCATGTTGTCGCTGTAGCCGCCGTCCAGGAACTTGACCCCGTCGATCTCCCGCGCCCGCAGGGCAGGGAAGCAGGCCGCCGAGGCCATGAGGTAATCCTTCACGCGGCCCTGCGGGATCTCGTCCAGCGTCAGCTCCCGGGGCTTCAGGCCCCGCTGCTCCACCGTGACAAGGCCAAAGCGGATGTTGGCGCGGCGCAGCGCGTCCTCGTCCAGCACCCGTTCCACGATCTCTTCCAGCGGCGAGACGTCCATACCGCCGGCCTTCACCACGCTGCGCAGAAAACTGTGCAGGGCCGACAGGTCGGCGTTTTCTTCGGGCAGCTCCATCACATCCTTGCTGCGGATGGTCAGCCACATATCCCGCGCCACCTCGTACAGGTCCAGCACGAACATGGCACCGTTCAGGCTGCCCACACTGGTGCCGGTGATGATCTGCGGGTGCCAGTCCAGCTCCATCAGAGCCTTCCACACGCCCACCTGATAGCTGCCGCGTGCTCCGCCGCCGGCCAGCACCAGCGCTTTGCACGGAATGGTTTGGTTTTCCATACTGCCTGCCTCCCTGTCTGTCTTTGCTGAAATTATACCATATTTTCCGGAAAATTTCTCCCCGTTTTTTGGTTCCTCACGGCTTTTATACGGCTAAGATCCGTGGTATACTGGGCAGGAATCATCTTAAAGGAGGAACTTTGCCCCATGCGCTGCAAGCAATGGATCTTTGATATGGACGGCACCCTCACCGACAGCATGACCGTGGTGTGGCGGGGTGCCCCGCTGGCGCTGCTGCAGCGCTATGGCCGCACGCCCAAAGCAGACCTGAACGACGTGCTGCTGACCATGGGCATGGCCGACGGTGCCCGCTACCTCATCCGAGAATACGACCTGCCCCTGACCGAGGCGGAATATTACGACGTGATGCGGGACGTGATCACCCAGCTGTACGAAACGGTGGACCTGAAGCCCGGTGTGCGCACCCTGCTGGCAAAGCTGCAGGCCGAGGGGGCCCGGCTGTGCCTGTGCTCCAACACCTGGTCCGACCAGTGCCGCACCGTGCTCACCCGGCTGGGCATCGCGGACTATTTTTCCTTCATCGTGGAGGCGCAGGGCGTGCTGCACAAGAGCCGCCCGGAGGTGTTCTTCGAGTGCATGCACCGGCTGGGCGGGGCCGACCCCGCCGCCTGCGCCGTGTGCGAGGACGCCATTTACGCCGCTTCCACTGCCCACAAGGCCGGGTTCACCGTGCTGGGCGTGCAGGACGCCGCCAGTGCCGCCGATGCCCCTGCCATGGCGCAGGTGTGCGACCAGTTCCTGCCGGACTGGACCGCACTGGACTGGACAAAGATCTGAGAAATTTTTCCGCAAAAAACACGCCGGTGTTCCCGCTGTGGGAGCACCGGCGTGCTGTTATTTCAGGCTGTATTTCTGCTGCTGCACCCATTGCTGGAAGGCGTCCCGCACGGCACCCTCCCGCCCGCGGGGGATGGAGATGCGGGCCCCGCTGCGCATGCGCAGCTCCCCGGCAGAAAGCAGGTCCGCCTCGGCCAGATTGACCACATAGGAGCGGTGGGGCTGCAAAAAGCGCCCATCCGCCAGCAGAGGCTGTGCCACCGCAGAAAACGGCACCCGCAGCGACAGGGTGGGCACGTCCTCCCCGCTGGTGAGGTGGAAGTGCACGATGTGATGGGTGCACTCCAGATATTCGATGCCCGCATAGGGCAGCGCCCGCAGGCCCTCGGCGGTGTTCACCGTGACGGACGGGCCGTATTCCGGCTCGGTGGCGCGGGCCAGCAGGGCCGAAAGCTCCCGCTGGCGCACCGGCAGCAGCAGATATTGCAGCGCATCCACCTTGTAGGCGCTGTAAGCGTGGGCCGTGGTGCGGGCCACAAAGGCCAGCGGGGCCCGGCGGCCCCGGCGGCGCAGCTCCCCGGCAGCCGCCAGCCCCACCGGCGTAGCCGAGCCGGAAAGCTCCAGCAGGTACAGGTCGTACCGCACACCCTCCCCGTCCTTCCGCAGCAGGGCGTCGGTGTCCGGCAGGTGTTCCACGATGCAGGCGTCCGCCCGCCGGGCAAAAAATTCCATGCACTGGCGTTCCAGCCCGCTGCGCAGGCCCGCGTCCGGGCTGCACACCGCAATGTGAAAGATCACAGGATCCCTCCTCTTCAAACCCGCCCTTGCATTTTGCGCGGTGCGGGGGTATAGTAATCAAAAAAACAACAAAGGAGACGCCGCCATGTCAAAGCCCCTTGTCAGCATCATTCTGCCCGTGTACAACGCCCAGAACCACATCGCCCGCTGTCTGGAGAGCATCTGCGCCCAGAGCTGGCAGAACATCGAGGTCATCGTGCTGAACGATGGCTCCAAGGATCAGAGCCTGCCCGTGTGCGAAGCATTCCGCGCAAAGGACGAGCGCATCGTGCTGGTGGACAAGGCCAACTCCGGCGTGTCCGACACCCGCAACCTGGGCCTGAAGCTGGCCAGCGGCAAGTATGTGCAGTTCGTGGACAGCGACGACTATATCGACCCGGACTTCACCGAGCATCTGGTCACCGCTGCCGAACAGAACAACGCCGACCTGGTCATCGCACCCTACAAAATGGTGATCCCTGCCGGGGCCAGCAAGCCGGAACAGGTGCTGGACAAGCTCCAGGACGAGCTGGGGGTCATGACCGTGGCCCGGCCCCCGGAGGTACGGGAGTACGGCTTTCTGCCTGCCGGGGTCTACACCCAGGACGAGTTTGCCCGGCATCTGATGGACAAGCCTGCCTCTTATTTTTACGGGGTGCTGTGGAACAAGCTGTACCGCCGGGACCTGCTGGTGGACCACCAGATCCAGTTTACCAGCGAGGTGCGGTGGGCCGAGGACCTGGTATTCAATATGCAGTACCTGGAGTACGCCAACGTGCTGGTGTCCATCCCGGAGGCAGGGTACTACTATGTCCAGAACCCCCAGAGCATCTGCCACACCCAGATCAACGCCGCCTCTCTGGTGCAGAACAAGATCCAGGTGTTCCACTACTACACCGAGCTGTACACCCGGCTTGGCATCTACGAGCAGGTGCGTCCGCAGCTGTACAAATTCCTGGTGGATATCGCAGAGAGCACTTACCCTTCCGGCCCCTTCAAGGAGGTCATCGACGAGGCCAAGGCCTACTGGAAGGATGCCCGCGAGGACGTGCAGACCCGCACCGCCGAAGCGCGCGAGCGCTGGAACGACATGCGGGAGGAGCTGCGGGAAACGGCGCAGGAACGCAGTGCCGAGTGGAAGGCCCGGCACGACAGCGACCCCAAAGAATAAGCAAAAACAACAAACGGGAAGCCGCAGGAGCTTGCACGCTCCGGCACGGCTTCCCGCTTTTTTATGCGATGTTCAGCGGCCGGGTGCTCAGCAGCCGATGGCGGCGCACTTCTTGGCCAGCCACTCGCGCTCCTCGTCGTTCAGGCGGGGTGCCAGCTTCTCGAACACCTGACGGTGGTAGTTGTTCAGCCAGTCCAGCTCGTCCTTGGTCAGCACACCGGGCACGATGGGAGAAGTGGCGATGGGCACGAACATGATCGGCTCAAAGCCCAGGAAGGTGCCGTACTGGTTGTCGGCCTTGTGCACGCACACCAGCTCGTTCTCGATGCGGATGCCCACCAGATCGGTCTCGTACACGCCGGGCTCGTCGGTCACGATCATGCCCGGGCGCATCAGGGTGGTGTTGCGGCCGTTCAGGGCGTGGGGGCCTTCGTGGACGTTGCCCACAAAGCTGACGCTGTGGCCGGTGCCGCAGCGGTAGTTGATCAGGTGCTGCCACAGCGGTTCACGGGCGATGGTGTCGATCATATGGCAGTCGCAGTAGTCCAGCCAGACCGCCTTGGCGATGTCGATGTGGCACTGCAGGGTCCAGGTGTAGAACTTGCGCTCGTCCTCGGTCAGCTCACCCAGCGGGTAGGTTCGGGTGATGTCGGTGGTGCCGTCCATGTAAGTGGCACCGCTGTCCACCAGCAAGAAGCCCTTGCGCTGGAGCTTTGCGTGGTCCTCCGGGGTGGCGTGGTAGTGCATCATGGCTGCGTTGCCGCCGTAGGCCGCAATGGTGCCAAAGCTCTCCACGATGAACTTATCCGTGGTGCTGCGGTACTTGTGCAGGATCTCGTCCACGGTCAGCTCGGTCAGCTCTTCGCCGGCTTCCAGACGCTTTTCCAGCTCGATCTGGAACCGCACCATCGCCACAGCGTCGCGCAGGTGGGCTTCCTTGTCGTGGGTCAGCTCCACTTCGTTCTTCACGCCCTTCATGGGCAGCAGCGGGTCGGCCAGGTCCTTCACGGTGAGGGCGGCGTTGTTCTCCAGCACCTGATACACGGCATAGTTCACGGTGGCGCTCTCTGCCAGCACGGTCTGGGGCTCGGTCTCAGCGGCCATGAAGTCCAGCACACTGTCGTACTCGG
>ERZ834859.3575-NODE-3575-length-10979-cov-2.183907_pt1 | contig 10979 bp, 9 predicted proteins | sample MGYA00519947_ERZ834859 | MGnify/ENA primary metagenome ERZ834859 (study PRJEB31850, sample SAMEA3708763) | human gut metagenome | biome: human gut; feature: human-associated habitat; material: faeces | place: China | collected 2014 ...
ACCTCCCATGAAGGTGACGGGGATAAATACGGCCATGAAGACACAGGTACAGGAGACGATAGCCATCGTCACGTCGCCCATCGCATCTTTGGTGGCAAGGTAGGGCGACTTGTATCCGGCATCAAACTTGGACTGCACCGCTTCTACTACTACAATGGCATCATCCACCACCGTACCGATGGCAAGCACCAGGGCAAACAGGGTCAGGATGTTCAGACTGAATCCCGCAGCTACCAGACAGGCAAACGTACCTACCAGTGACACGATGATGGAGATAGACGGGATGAGTGTACTTTTCAGGTCCTGCAAGAAGAAGTATACCACGAGGATGACCAGAATGATGGCGATAATCAGTGTTTCCACCACGTTGTGTATGGAAGCGAAGAGGAAGTCGTTCGAACTCATCATGGTGACGAACTCCGTTCCTTCCGGAGGTTTTTCTCCATCCGCTCCATCTGGGCGGTAATTTCTTTATTGACAGCGGTCGCATTGGAACCCGCTGTCTGGAAGATCATATAGAGCACGGCAGGCTGGCTGTCCATCTCACTGCGGAAACTATAAGTCATAGTGCCCAGTTCCACATCCGCCACATCTTTCAGACGGAGTATCGAGCCGTCTTCACGAGAGCGGACAACGGTGTTCTGAAACTCTTCCACGCTCTTCAGTCTTCCGCGATATTTCATCGTGAACTGGAAGACGTTCTGCGAACTCTCGCCCAGTGAGCCGGTAGGGGCTTCTATGTTCTGCTCGCCCAGCACGCCGGTGATGTCCGAAGGCACCAGCCCGTATTGTGCCATCCGTTCCGGTTTCAGCCAGATACGCATACTGTAGGTATCGCCCAGCTCCATGACGTCTCCTACTCCCTCGATACGCTTGATCTGCGGGATGACGTTGATGTCCAGATAATTGGCAAGGAAGGTCTGGTCGTAGCGACCGTCGGTGCAGACCAGCGCGCCGATTTGCAGGAAGCTGGTCTGGCGTTTCATCGTGCTTACGCCGACTTTCGTTACTTCGGCGGGCAGCAGTCCCTGTGCTTTGGCTACACGGTTCTGTACGTTGACAGCCGCCATGTCGGGGTCGGTGCCTTGCTTGAAGTAAACCTGTATGATAGCCAGACCTGCATTGGAGGCGCTGGACGTGATATACATCATGTCTTCCACCCCGTTGATGCTCTCTTCCAGCGGCATGATGACGCTGTTCATCACAGCTTCGGCATCGGCGCCCGTATAGCTGGCGGATACATAGACCGTGGGAGGCGCGATGTCGGGATATTGCTCCACCGGCAGGGTGAAGAGCGAGATAAGCCCTATGGCGAGAATCAGCACGGAGATGGAGATAGCCATCACCGGCCGTTTTATAAATATATTTCCTTTCATAATCAGTCTCCTTCTTATTTAACCTGTGTGCCTTCGCGCACCAGTCCGGCGCCTTCCGATACAATTTCGTCACCGGCTTTCAGGCCGTCCAGCACTACATATTCGCGTCCGTCGTTGATTCCGGCTACGGTGATCAGGGTGGAGACTGCTTTGCCATCCACTACCTTATATACAATCGTCTTGTCCTGCATCCGCACGGTGGCTGTTTGGGGGATAGCGATGCAGTTCTTGTAGATGCTCGCCACTACTACCGTGCCCGATGCTCCGCTATGAAGCAGCCGTGATTCGTTGGGGAACACTACGCGTGCCACTACGGTCCCTGTCTGACGGTCGATCACTCCACTGATGGATTCGATGGTACCTTTCTTCTGATAGACTGAGTTGTCGTTCAGAATCAGTTCCACTTCCGGCATATTCTTTAACGCTTCGTCCATGTCGCCGTACTGTCGGGTAAGGGCGAGCAGTTGGTTTTCGGTCATCGAGAAATAGACGTACATATCCGAATTGTCACTGACCGTAGTGAGCGGATAAGGAATGTTGGCGCTTACCAATGCGCCTGCACGATAGGGCAATGCGCCTACAACTCCGTCACTGGGACTTTTCACTTCGGTATAAGAGAGGTTGTTGCGTGCGCTTATTTCCTGAGCTTCAGCCTGTGCCAGTTGTGCCTTGGCGGTGAGATAAGAGTTTTCGGCAGTCTTCAGGCTAAATTCTGAAACGACTTTCTGCGCATACAGTTCCTTGTTGCTCTTGTAAGTCAGTTCGGCGGTGCTCGTAGCAGCGCGTGCCGCTTCCACATTGGCGGTGGCGGTTTTGAGCGCGGCCCTGTAAGGTACCTGGTCGATGATGAAAAGCAACTGTCCCCGGCGTACTTTCTGACCTTCGGTCACGCAGAGTTTCTCGATTGTTCCCGACACTTGCGGATATATGTCAATATCCTGTCGCCCGCGTATGGTCGCCGAATAGGAGGAAGAAAGTTCTTTGTCCGTTGGTTCTATCTGCATGACTGCATAAGAAGATTTCACTCCTGCATCCGGTGCCTGCTTGCACGATGCCATCCACACTGTACAACCGACAATCCCTATCAGCCGTATCCATTTTTTGTTCACTGTAATCATACTTACTCTTTTTGTCTTTTATTAAAATCAGAACAAAAGTAGGAGAAAAGAACAAGTCAATGGTGACCGATTTTTCTCTATGAATGTCCTGTTTTCGTTATTTGTATTTGTTGTGGCTAACTATTTGCGTATAAACGACATATCAAACAATTATAAAGGAGTTTGGGACATTCTGTTTTCCCTATTATTTACCAACTTTGCAAAAAGTAAAAAAGGAGAGGCTATGGAAAAAGAGAACATTATGACAGTAGATATAGAAGACTTTAAGAAGAGTCAGCATATCCTTGATTATATAGACGATGACTTTGCGATAGTCAACAGTCTGGACGGGATTCCGTATAGTAATGATACGGTCCGGCTGAACTGTTTCCTCATTGCCGTCTGTGTGGAAGGGTGTATTCAGCTGGATATCAACTACCGGACGTATCAGTTGCAGGCGGGCGACTTGCTGCTCGGTCTTCCCAATACACTGATCAGTCGTACGATGCTGAGCCCTAAATATAAGATAAGGCTGGCGGGATTTTCTACCCGTTTTCTGCAACGCATTATTAAAATGGAGAAGAAAACGTGGAATACCGCTGCCCATATTCACAACAATCCGGTGAAGTCTATCAGCGAAGGTGGGGACGAACCTGTTTTCAGATTCTATCGGGATTTGATTGTGGCGAAGATCAATGATGAACCTCATTATTATCACAAGGAAGTGATGCAACATCTCTTCTCCGCTCTCTTTTGTGAGATGCTGGGACAGCTTCACAAGGAAATTGATGCTCCCGATAAGGGGGACAGCCCGAAAGAAGGTATCAAACAGGCGGATTATACCCTGCGGAAATTCGTGGAGCTATTATCGAAGGACAAGGGTATGCACCGTTCTGTGAGTTATTATGCGGATGCGCTTTGCTACACTCCGAAGCATTTTTCGAAAGTCATCAAGCAAGCGTGTGGCAGGACTCCGTTGGACTTGATCAATGAAACGACGATAGAACATATCAAGTACCGGCTGAAACGTTCGGACAAGTCCGTTAAGGAAATAGCGGAAGAGTTCAATTTCCCCAACCAGTCCTTTTTCGGGAAGTACGTAAAGATGCATTTGGGGACTTCACCGGCTAATTATCGGAATCGCAAGAATGAGTGAGACGAAGAATCTCTTGGAAAGCCTTCAGGTAGCGTTCGCTGACTGTCTCCATATTGATATTTTCCCGGATCATCCGTTCCGACTCTTTTCCCATCTCCTTGCAACGTTCGGGAGATTCGAACATCTCTCTGATTCTATCTGCCAGACTATCGGCGTCTCCGTCTTTGAAGAAATAGCCGTTCTTGCCTTCCATGACCAGGTCGCGTTCCGTACTGTCGCATACGGCACAAAGGACGGGCATACCATACGTCATGGCATCGTTGATCGAAAGCCCTCCCATGCCGGCAAGCACATAGATACTCGATTCGTTCATATAGGCGCCCAGCGTTTTCGGGTCATAGACGGCTCCGATAAAGCGGATGCTGTCTGTCAGTTGCAGGTCGTTTGCCTGTTGTCTGAGGTTGTCCAGTTCCGGTCCGTCTCCTACGATCACCAGTTCCGCTTCCGGATAGTCGGCGGCTACCTTCCGGAAAGCCTCTATTAATAAATCTACCCGTTTCCATTTTACGAGCCGTCCGATGTGCAGCAGGCGACGGTCGCACGGGGGAAGGATGGAGGGGGAAGCCAGTACGGATTCTTTTTCTTTGAGAAGTGCTTCCGTATCGGTCGAGTTGTAGGTGACGTGTATCTGCTCCTTCCTTACTCCGTAAGAGGGGAGGATGTCGTAGGCGGCTGTCGAGTAGTTCAGCGTTCCGGCAGCTTGGGCGTAGCAGTACTTCCGTATCCTTGCCGTTATCCATTGGCGCAGATAGAATCCGGTCCCCTTGCTGAGCAGGCGCATACCTTCGTCGTGCATCGGATTGGCTTTGAAATATTCCTTGATCTTTCCGTAGGGAGGAGTCTGGAAGGGGATTTCACGAATCACCAGCTTGGCGTTGCAGGACTTCATAGCCTTTCTCAGTGCGGGCTGGAAGAATACTTGCAGGAAGTAGGGCCATCCTATTACCACTATATCCGGTTTTTCTTCCGCAATGATTTCGGGAAGGGCGGGGAAAGCGCTTTTTCCGTAGAACATCTTCTTCTCCGGTGTAGTCAGATGCTTGTAGATTCCTCCTTCTACCATTTTCACCCCTTTGCCTATGGTCGTATTCCCTTTCTTTGGACTGACAACGGTTATTTCTACTCCTTTTGCCTGTAGCCTGTTGAGCATGGCATTCAGGTAGTGGGGGATTCCTCCGAATGTAAAAAGTACTTTCATTGTATATGCTTGCTGATTTGATTAAAACATGTGATTAGTTTCTCCACTTCGTGTTCGTGGGCGTACCGGGCGAAAGCCTGAGTGTTCATCTTTGTTTCGGTACACAGCGAGCGGATAGCTGCGCTGCATTCTCCGGCGTTGTCTTCTCCGGTGGTTTGACCAGTTCCGTATTGTTCTACCCTCCGGCCCATGCAGAGGCCGCGGCTGACTATGACCGGTTTGCGGAAGGCGGCAGCTTTGGTCAGGAGGTTGCTGCTGCCGGTGAACTGCTTGTATGCGGCAAAAATAAGGTCGCTCTCCGCTATCAGGGCATTGAAACAGCTTTCATCGGGAATCTTCTCCAATGAGAACAGACAGTTATTCCTTGACTCCCCGAACGCCCGCAGGTCGTTTTCCTGTTGTGCGGTGAGAGAAGATTTCCCCGCAATGAGGAAGAAATATTCATCCTTTGGCAATAAAGGGATACTCTCTAGCAGTAACTTTATCCCCTTGCGGAAATTGATGGAACCGAGCAGGGATATCACTTTCCTTCCTCTGGCTTTCTCCTTCAGTTTCCGCAGCAACGGGTAGTTTGTGGCGGGAGCCGAAAGATCGGCAAAGTCGGGAAACAGCAGAATGTGGCGCTGAAATGTTTCCAGGTCTTTCGCTGAATATTCGTTCAGTATGCCTACTCCTACGCAGTTCTTGCTTCGCAGGAAAGGGCGTGTATCGGGCATCCCTCGGTGGTAAGGCGGCAGGGCGGACTGAACCAGCAGGCCGCTCCACTGATAGGGCAGCAAAAGATTGAACAGCCATAAGGGAGCCAATGTAGGCAGCATATCGTCGAGGCAGGCGAAGAAGACCAGATCAGGTTTCAGCCGTTGAAGACTCCGGCGCAGCCTGTACAGATTTCGCAGCCGAATCACTGCATTGCGCAGTACAACCAGCTTTTTCTGCAACGGTTTTCCGGCAGGGAGCGGCAGCAGCGGAAGCGCTGAGACAGGCTGAAAGGCAACGGTCTCCTGTACACCTTTCCCATCGGGAGCGATGAGCGACGTTTCGTGCCCCATGCCCGCCCATGTCTGAGCAAACTGTTTATAATACGTTTCCCGATGGCCTGATACTGAACAATCTATGACTGTAACTTTCATGATTCCGATGCTTTTGGGGGCTTGGACATTTCTAATGCTTCTGAATAAACTTGCCGTAACTTCTGCCCTGCCAACTGAAAGTCGAAACGGCTGACGATGGACTGGCGGATTTTCTCTTTGTCGAACGACTCGTAGGTATCGTACAATGTTTTCATCTTAGCGGCGAGCGCATCCACATCTCCCGGTCGGATGAGGAAGCCGCTTTCGGGAGTGATGATGTCCTCCGGTCCTCCGCATATGGTGCCGATGGCGGGCAAGCCTGTTGCCATTGCTTCGATGAATACGATGCCGAATGTCTCCGCAAAGGAGGCCAGTACAAAAGCATCGCAAGTACCCAGCAACCCGGACAATTCTTCCCGTGACAGGCGGCCGGTCAGTTTTACCTGCTCTTGCAGGTGGAGAGACTGAATTAACTTTTTGAGTGGCTGCATTTCTTCCCCGTCTCCGGCAATGATCAAAGAGACGTGCGGCATATCCTTGAATGCCCAGTGAAAAGCAGTCAGCAAATCCCAGAACCCTTTGCGCTTATTCAGGTTTCCGATGCTGATGAAAGTAAAATGTTTCTCTTTCTCCGTCCGGTGAGGGCTGAATGCAAAGGTATTCGTATCTACAAAGTTCGGTATGACGGTCACTTTATCCGGGTCACTGACGTATGCGCACAGGCTCCGTTTTAGTTTCGTGCCGACACAGATAATCTTTCGTGCCTCGCTGTATGCCTTCTTTAGTATCACTGCCTGTGATGGTGTCGTCTGATTGCCGTTGATGGAAGAGGCGTGCTCTGTGATGACATAGGGAATCTTATACCATTTATAAACCAGTCGGGCGGCATACCCTGCCCATGTGCCGAAGTGCGCATGAATCAAGTCGGGGCGACCGTAGGTGCGGATATATTTCCGTACTAACAAGACGGTCAGCAGAGACCAGATGATTCCTCCCGCGCGGGTGCTTAGTTTCGGGTTCCATGCGTGCATGCGCATGGTGACGAAACTGCCGTTATCTTCTGCCGATATCTGAAAATGACTCTCTTTACGGAACCGTTTCCATGTGAAGTTCTTCAGAGGCCTTTGCTCCGTGAAGGCAAGTCCTACCTTGCAGCCTGATTTAGCCAGTTGCATAGCCTGCTCGAAGAACATATATCCCCGGTGCGGGGAGGAGTCCTTCTCAGGATAGTACATTGGAAGTATCAGTATATGCATTTGTCTTTTATTTTTAGAGAAAGAATGGTGATGAAATCGCGGATGCGTTTCCCGAAAGTAACGGTCGGCACACCGGTGTAGGCGGAGGCTTTCTTGCGGAAGGCCTCTTCATCGTCGAAAGTGGGGTGGTTCACAAAGTGTTTGTACAGCAGATACAATCCTCTTTTCTTCTCGTAAGGAAGATGCCATACCGCCAGTTGTTCGTCTCCTTTTTCTACCGTATTGTATTTGGGGTAGGTCCAGAGGCGTTTGACGTATTGATTGGCGATATTGTTGTGGATGTTGAGTCTCGTTGCTACTACGCTCAGGAAGTGGGCTTCTTCGTTCAGTTTGGGCTGATTGGCGGCAAAACGTTCCAGATTATAATTCCATAAAGCAGGATACGCTTCGTTGATTCGTGCTACTACATCACCACGCAGCGAGATAAATTCTCCCCCGTAATAATGGACAAGCTCTGTTCTTGTGACTCCGTTTTTCGTATCTTGCTGCTCTGCTTCTTCCTTTTCCGCTTCTGTTTTCTTCGTTGCCTCCTTCTCTTTTTCTCTCTTCTCTTTTTCTACGTAACAGTCATTATAGATATCTGTCATCTCCTTTAGTGTGATTCCGTTCACGCTGAGGTCCGGTCGGTCGGATGCATCGTACAGGGCGGAACCGTATTTCCGTGTGTCGCTGAACAGTTGCTCCAACGGACGCATACAGAGACAGTCCGCATCGCAGATGAGCAACGTATCGTCCGCTTGCATCCTTTTCTCCATATAGCGCAGGATATCATACAGGTAGAATTGATTTCTCCATGCCCCGTACCATCCTTTGGGAGGGATGCAGAGATAAGGCAGGGTAACAGTCTCAATCCGTAACTCCTTGAATAATCGTTCCAGATAATCGGGAAACTGATCCAGATTGCTGAAGAAAAGCAACTTGTCATCCGGATGATAATGCCTGAAAGTGGTAAAGAACGGCACTTGTATCTGCATATAGATGGAATGGACGAGGGCGGAATCTCCCCGTTTGCCTGCCTGCGGATAGAAACTGGCATCTTCTTTGGATTCCTTGTAGAACCAAGTCGCTATGTAATTGGTAGGTGTCGTCATGATATCTTTTTCTTTTTAATGAACTGAATACATTCCTTGAAAATGACTGATTGCATTTTCCACAAAACAAGTGCATATAGAGAAGCCACGAAAAACACTTTGATGGCAAGTGACAAATACAGATTAGTGATGCCCGACGTTATGTAATGGGCTGCGATTGTCAGCGAAGCTGCCAGCAGAAAATAAGGAGCGATATCTTTCAGTATGCTGAACAGCGTCAGCGGAATCTCCCTCCGGGCAAAGCAGTACCAGACAAACAGCCACCCGATATTGATAGCGACAAACAGATAAATCATGGTGGTGATGCCGTATGGATAACTGATACAGGCAGTGATCAGCTGCAACACGCTCAGTGCGATACTGTTGAACATAAAGATGGAAGACCGTCCGCGGCTGACCAGCAATAAGGAGAACAGATTATTGATCGGGATAAAGGCTCCCCATATACAAAGTAATTGCATGATCCGTGCGGAAGCGAGCCATTTGTCCGTGATGGCAATCAGAATGAACTCTCTGGAAATGAGACTGAGCCCGAACATGGCAGGAAAAGAAATAAAAGCCGTGAAACGCAGCATTTTATGAAATACGGCCGCCTGACGCTGCGGGTCATTAGCCACACTTGCCAGTACGGGCTGGGTGACTCCGTTGATCATTCCGGTGATAAGGGCGTGTCCCTTATTGTTCCAGTTGTTGGCTTGGCTGAAGTCTCCGACTTCCTGTTTGGTGTAGAATTTACCCAGCAGGACGGAGAACAGGTTTTGGTTGATGATAATAAAGACTTGCGTAATCAGCATTTTACTGCTGAATCCGAACATCTCCCTGATGGGAGAGAAGTCAATGCGGAAGCTGGGCTTCCAGTGGGCAAAGTACCAGTTGAGTGCCGTGCCTATGACGACAAAGGTCATTGTCTGTATAGCCAGACCCCAATAGGCAAATCCGTTTGCGGCAAGAATAATCCCCACAATACCGGATAGAAACAGGCTTGAAAGAGAAATGATGGTATTCTCCTTCACTTTGAGATTACGGAAGAGAAGAGCTCGTGGAGCTATCCCGAAACTGGCTATAAAGAAACTGAGGAAAGAGAAACGGGCAAGCGACGTTAACTCCGGAGTATCATAAAATTTAGCAATCAGCGGAGCTGAAGAATAGAGCAAAATATAAAGAACAGCACTAAAAGAGATACTGAACCAGAATACAGCGTTATAGTCTTTATCGCTGACTTTCTCGCGATTGGCGAGTGCTGCGACAAATCCGCTTTCCTGCAGGGCGGAAGCAATGGCCGGAAAGATAGCCAGCATACCGATCATACCGTAATCGGCAGGGTCCAGTAATCTTCCCAACACTACTCCGAAAAGAAGTCCTAACAGCTGTTGCACACTGCTGCTGAGCCCTCCCCAAAATAGCCCTTTTGCTGTTTTTTGTTTCAGTGACTGTTCTTCACTCATATTATTATACCATATTTCACTTTCTGAATCCTATTGGATTACGTGGCTTATCCGCTATTGCTTTTTGCGCTTGCAGTTCGGCCAGTGTTTGATTGATCAGCTCCAATTGTGTGCGGGTATCCTCATTAATATCATTATAATCGGTGAAGGCCTCTTCGATATAATTTTTCAGTTCTTCCATCTGATTTTCTAACTGGCCGACTCTATCTACAGGAAATTTGGCAATTAGTTGCCGTATGGCAACAAATGCACGTACAATCAGAACACTGGTCTGTATGGCAATATCACTTCGGAGTATACTGGAGAGCATTACAACACCGTGTTCGGTAAATGCTAGTGGAAGAGCAGATTTCGGACGTTTGGCACGGGATGTCATCACAAATTGTGATGACATATCTTCCCATTCCTCATTTGTTAGTTGAAACATAAAGTCTTCGGGAAAGCGGCTCTGATTCCGCTTTACCGATTGATTTAAGATACGTGTCTCAACTTGGTACATTTCGGCCAAATCAAAATCCAGCATTACTTTCTGCCCTCGGACTTCATATATCTTACTCTGTATTAATGTGAGTGTAATATCCATTAGCTTATCACTTATTTTACTTCGCTGCCCGGCTTCACCTCTTTCTGAGGCATGATAACTGCCAGACTGCCGTCGTTGTTTTCGGCACTAAGAATCATGCCTTCGCTGACGATGCCTTTCAGTTTGCGTGGAGCAAGGTTGGCGATGAAGCAAACCTGTTTGCCTACCAGTTCTTCCGGTTGATAATGCTTGGCAATGCCCGATACGATGGTACGTGTTTCCAGTCCGTCGTCGATTTTGAATTGCAGCAATTTATCCGCTTTCGGTACTTTCTGACATTCAAGAATGGTACCTACACGGATATCCAGTTTCGTGAAGTCGTCGAATTCGATGTTCGGGCGGATAGGATTAGCCTTGTAGTTGGCTTCTTCGTTTGCTTTCTTTGTATCGAGCAATTTTTGTACTTGTGCTTCGATAGTAGCGTCTTCGATCTTCTCGAACAATAACTCCGGTTTGTTTAACTGATGGCCTACAGGAAGCAGGTTATCTTTTCCCAGTTCAGACCATTCGAAAGTATCCATGTTCAGCATTTTGCGGAGTTTTTCCGAGCTGAACGGCAGGAACGGATCGAAGGCGATGGCAAGGTTGGCAACCAGTTGCAGGGAGATGTTGAGGATAGTACCTACACGCTCCATATCTGTTTTTGCCAGTTTCCATGGTTCGGTGTCGGCCAGATATTTGTTGCCGATACGTGCCAGGTTCATAGC
>ERZ834859.3583-NODE-3583-length-10937-cov-4.901121_pt1 | contig 10937 bp, 8 predicted proteins | sample MGYA00519947_ERZ834859 | MGnify/ENA primary metagenome ERZ834859 (study PRJEB31850, sample SAMEA3708763) | human gut metagenome | biome: human gut; feature: human-associated habitat; material: faeces | place: China | collected 2014 ...
CCATATCGCCGTGGAAGTCCTCCACGCCCTGAATGTCCAGCATGGTCATCCAGCGCTCGCCCTCGGTGATCAGGCCGCAGGAAATGCCCGCAACCGGAGCCTTGATGGGCACGCCTGCGTCCATCAGTGCCAGCGTAGAGCCGCAGATGGAAGCCTGAGAGGTGGAGCCGTTAGAGCTGAGCACCTCGGACACGCAGCGGATGGTGTAGGGGAACTCCTCCAGAGAGGGCAGCACCGGCACCAGAGCACGCTCGGCCAGTGCACCGTGACCGATCTCGCGGCGGCCGGGGCTGCGCGGTGCGCGTGCCTCGCCCACAGAGTACGGCGGGAAGTTATAGTGGTGGATATAGCGCTTGGTCTGCTCGTCGGTCAGATCGTCCATCAGCTGGTTGTCCTTGGTGCCGCCCAGCGTGCAGGTGGTAAGCACCTGCGTCTGGCCACGGGTGAACATACCGGAGCCGTGCACGCGGGGCAGGATGCCCACCTCAGCGGCCAGCGGGCGGATCTCGTTGATGCCGCGGCCGTCCACGCGCTTGCCCTCATCCAGCAGCCAGCGGCGCACCACGAACTTCTGCATCTTGTAGCTTACCAGATCCAGATCGGCAGCGGACAGGTCGGGGTATTCCTCGGCGATCTTGTCCATGATGGGCAGCAGGGCTGCGTCACGCACGTTCTTGTCGTCGGTGTCCATAGCGGCCTTGAAGTCGTCCAGATACTTGTTCTGGATGGCGTGGAACACGTCCATGTCCAGACCCACCACCTGGAAGTCGATCTTCGGCTTGCCGCGCTCGGCCACGATCTTGTTGATGAACTCGATGATCTTCTTGATCTCAACGTGTGCGGTCTTGATGGCGGTCAGCATGGTGTCCTCGTCCACCTCGTTGGCACCGGCCTCGATCATCACGATCTTGTCCATGGTGGCGGCAACGGTCAGGGCAAGGTCGCTCACCTTGCGCTGCTCCTGCGTGGGGTTCAGCACGATCTCGCCGTCAACCAAGCCCACCTGCACGCCGCCGATGGGGCCGTTCCACGGGATATCGGACACGGCGGTCACCAGAGAAGCGCCGATCATACCGGCGATCTCGGGGCTGCAATCCGGGTCAAGGCTCATGACGGTCATGGTGATGCACACGTCGTTGCGCATCTCCTTGGGGAACAGCGGGCGCATGGGGCGGTCCACCACGCGGCTGGTCAGGATGGCGCGCTCGCCGGGGCGGCCCTCACGGCGCATAAAGCTGCCGGGAATGCGGCCTGCGGCGTAGAGCTTTTCCTCGTACTCCACGTTCAGCGGGAAGAAATCCACGCCCTCGCGGGGCTTGGGGCTCATGACCACGTTGCACATCACGCAGGTCTCGCCGTAGCGGATCAGTGCGCTGGCATTGGACAGGCCACACATCTTGCCCATTTCAACCTTGAACGGGCGGCCGGCCAGCATGGTTTCGTAGACCTTGAAGTTGTCAAAGGTCTCTTTGCGGGAACCAAATTCGATTGCCATTGTTTCTGCCTCCTTGTTTTTCGGATCGTTCTATCCAAAAAGCCGTGGCGTGCGCATTATAGCAATAAATCCAGCGTCCCTGCCCGCAGGCACGGGCGTTCGATTTACTGCTGCAATACGCTGCCACCGCTATTTTGTGCGCATGGGATACATGGAGCTATACATAAAGCAAAGGGCAGGTACCATTGCGGTACCTGCCCTCCGTTAAAATTACTTACGCAGACCCAGAGTTGCGATCAGAGCACGGTAACGCTCGATGTCCTTCTTCTGGAGATAAGCCAGCAGATTGCGGCGACGGCCGACCATCTTCATCAGGCCGCGGCGGCTGTGGTGATCGTTGGGGTTCTTCTTCAGGTGCTCGTTCAGCTCGTTGATGTGAGCGGTCAGCAGAGCGACCTGAACCTCGGGGGAGCCAGTGTCCTTCTCGGTCAGAGCGACTTTGGCCATAACTTCCTGCTTATTCATAATACAGTACCTCTTTCAAGTAATTTATCTGCCTATGGCACAGCGGCGGGAAACGGTTCTCCCAAAAGCGGGCATACTCCCAGCCCCGTGCCACGGTAACAGATACAGTATACCAGATTGCACAGCAGATTGCAAGAAGATTTTTGTCCGCAAGCCTTAATTTTTTACAATGCCGCCCCAGTACAGCTGCACCTCCGGCAGCTTCTTTTTGCGCAGCAGAAACACGGTGGGGATCAGGTACACCGCCACCGACAGCAGCCGCGAAGCATCGTAGCCGCTTACGCTCTCGGCCACGCTGGTGGTGCCGTACAACCCGCCGATGAGCATGGCGGCAATGTCCATGGCGCTGTGCAGGAACACCGTCACCCACAAATTGCCGGTGCGGAAGTAGATGGCGGCCAGCATCACGCCCAGCGAAGCCGCAAACACGCACTGCATCAGCACGCCAAAAGGCGCCGAACCGAGCAGGTTGCTCAGGTGCGCCGCGCCGAACAGCACGCCGGACACAAGACAGGCTTTCCACACCCCGGCGCGGGCGGTGCCGTAGCGCTCCAGCAGGGTCTGGGCAATGATGCCCCGGAACACCAGCTCCTCGGCCACGCCCACAAAGATCATGTTCAGCAAAAAGGTCAGGATGCGGGGCAGCGGCAGCAGCGGCGTGTCCGGGCGGCCAAAAGCCAGCGTCCCAAAAAACGTGTACCCGATGAAGAACAGCGGGTACATCCCCACCAGCAGCCCGTTCAGAAAGCCGCAGCCGCGCCGGCGCAGCAGATCCAGCCTGCCGGTGCGGGTCAGCAGCAAAAGTGCCACCGCCAGCCCGACAGCTTCCTGCACAGAGCCAAACAGATAGCCGTCCATGGTGTCAAAGTCCGCACCTGCCGCTGCCAGCACGATGGTAGCCAGCAGGCTGAACACGACCATGCTGCCAAGGAACAGCACCTCGGACAGGATACAATAAAGAATGGGGTGCGCGGTGCGCAGCCGTTTGAGCATAAGTACAGCCCTCCCTATCAATGATAGCCCTATTCTACCACGATTCCCCCAAAAGCGATAGGGCGAAAATAAAGCGTGCTGCCGGGGTATCGGGGAACTGTGAACGGCCTGCAGCATCTTTTTACAGAAAGTTCATGTAAAAGTGGGCTAAAATAGCCTTGCAGGTTTGACGTGTCTGCCGCTTTGGTGTATCATATACTTGTATTGTTATGCGCGATCCCGGGCGCATCACAGCCCGATTTTTAAGATTTATGAGGTGTGACCTATGTCCCTTGTTGAAAAACTTTTTGGCAGCTTCTCTGACCGGGAGCTGAAAAAGGTAAATCCCATCACCAAACAGGTGCTGGCGCTGGAGCCCAAGTATCAGGCCATGTCCGATGCCGACTTGCAGGCGCAGACTGCCGCCTTTAAGCAGCAGCTGGCCGAGGGCAAAACGCTGGATGACATCCTGCCGGATGCCTTTGCCGTCTGCCGCGAGGCCGCATGGCGTGTGCTGGGCATGAAGCATTTCCCCGTGCAGGTGACCGGCGGCATTGCCCTGCACCGCGGCGATATTGCCGAGATGCAGACCGGTGAGGGCAAGACCCTTGTGGCTACCCTGCCCGCCTACCTGAACGCCCTGACCGGCGAAGGGGTGCACATCGTTACCGTCAACGACTATCTGGCCAAGCGCGACAGCGAGTGGATGGGCAAGCTCTACCGCTGGCTGGGGCTGACCGTTGGTCTGATCGTGCAGGGCATGGACGGCGATGCCCGCCGGGATGCCTACAACGCCGATATCACCTACGGCACCAACAATGAGTTCGGCTTTGACTATCTGCGCGACAACATGGTGACCTACAAGGCCAACATGGTGCAGCGCGGCCACGCCTACGCCATCGTGGACGAGGTGGACTCCATCCTGATCGATGAAGCCCGCACCCCCCTGATCATCTCCGGCCGCGGCGAAGATTCTTCCAGCCTGTATACGCAGGTGGACCGCTTTGTGCGCACCCTGCACAAGAGCGTGGTGGTGGAGCTGGAAGATAAGGTCTCCACCGATGAACAGGCCGATGGTGATTACGTTGTGGACGAAAAGCACAAGACCTGCACCCTGACCGCTGCCGGCATCAAAAAGGCTGAAGCCTATTTTAAGGTAGAGAACCTTGCCGCCGCCGAGAACATGACCCTTGCCCACCACATTGATCAGGCTATCAAGGCCTACGGCGTGATGCAGCGGGACATGAACAGCATCCACACCGCCATCGAAAGCGTGGACCGGGCCGCCTTTGACCAGGTGGTGGACCGGCTGCTGACGGCCAGCCATATCTATCTGATGGGCGTGCGGTCATCGGCGTTTCTGGCAGGCTACCTGAATTTTTACCTGCACCTGATGTTCAAGAACGTCACCCTGGTGCAGAATGCCGCCGCCGGCGAGATCTTCGAGCAGCTCAGCCAGATCGGCCCCGGGGACGTGCTGGTGGGCATCAGCTTCCCCCGGTACTCCCAGATGGCCATCCACGCCGTGGAGTATGCCCGGGACCGGGGCGCCGACGTGGTGGCCATCACCGACGGGCAGATGTCGCCCCTTTACCGGATGGCCACGGTGTCGCTGCTGGTGCGCAGCGACATGATCTCCTTTGTGGACTCCATGGCCGCCCCTCTGAGCCTGCTGAACGCCCTGATCGTGGCGGTGGGGCGGCAGAAAAACGAGGAAGTATCCGGCACCTTCTCCCAGCTGGAGAATGTCTGGTCCAAATACAACATATTCGGGAAAACGGAAGATGAATCATAAGCGAATCGCGGTGGTGGGCGGAGGAGCCGCCGGCCTGATGGCGGCTATCGCCGCCGCCGAGGGCGGCGGACAGGTGACGCTGCTGGAGCCCAACGACCGTCTGGGCAAAAAACTGAACATCACCGGCAAGGGCCGGTGCAACGTGACCAACGACTGCTCCCGGGAGGAGCTTCTGCGGAACATCCCCCGGAATGGGCGGTTTCTGTACGGGGCCTTCGCCCGGTTCGACAGCCGGGACGCCATGGCGTTTTTTGAGGACCTGGGGGTGCCCCTGAAAACCGAGCGGGGAAACCGGGTCTTTCCCCAGTCGGACTGCGCCTTCGACGTATCCGGAGCCCTCCGCCGCCGGTGCGAAAGGCTGGGCGTGAAGTGGGTCCGGGACCGGGCCGTATCCGTGGACACGGACGGGGGCCGGGTCTGCGGCGTCACCGGACAGCAGGGGACCTACCCGGCGGAGGCGGTGATCCTGGCCACCGGCGGGCTGTCCTACCCCGCCACCGGCTCCACGGGGGACGGGTACCGGCTGGCCCAGTCGGCCGGACATACCATCGTCCCCCCCACGCCCTCTCTGGTTCCACTGGAGGAGGCGGGGGACACCTGCGCGCAGATGCAGGGACTTTCCTTGAAAAATGTGACCCTGACCCTGAAAAATCAAAAGAAAAAAGTGGTCTTTCAGGAGCAGGGAGAGATGCTTTTCACCCACTTCGGCCTCTCCGGGCCGCTGGTGCTCAGTGCCAGCGCCCATGCCAACTGGAGCAGGGATACCTACACCGCGGTGCTTGACCTGAAGCCCGCCCTGGACGAGGAGAAGCTGGAGGCCCGGATACTCCGGGACATCGCCCAGGCCCCCAATAAGGCCTTCCACAATTTTTTGGAGGGTCTGCTGCCCCGGCGGATGGTGCCGGTGATGGGCGCGCGGGTGGACATTGCCCCGGACCTGCCGGTGAACGCCCTGACCAAGGCCCAGCGCCGGCGGCTGGTGGAGGCCATGAAGCACTTTGCCCTCCCCCTGGCGGGGCCCCGGCCCATCCGGGAGGCCATTGTAACCGCCGGCGGCGTCAAAACGGGCGAGGTGGACCCGGGGACCATGATGTCCAAAAAGACGGCGGGGCTTTTCTTCGCGGGAGAGATTTTGGATCTGGACGCCTATACAGGGGGCTTCAACCTCCAGATTGCCTGGTGCACCGGCCGGGCAGCGGGAGAGGGCGCGGCCCGATACAGCAAGGAGGAACGGGAATGAGACCCTTTCGCAGCATTGCCATTGACGGCCCCTCCGGGGCAGGGAAAAGCACGCTGGCCAAGGCACTGGCGGCCCGTCTGGGCTTTTTGTATGTGGATACCGGCGCCATTTACCGGACGGTGGGGCTGTATGTGGCCCGACAGGGAGGGGACTGCGGGGACCCCCAGCAGGTGCTGCCCCGGCTGCCGGAGCTTCAACTCTCCCTGACCTATGGAGCCGACGGCCTTCAGCACATGCTGCTGGCGGGGGAGGATGTGACCCAGGCGATTCGGGAGAACCAAGTCTCCCGGTATGCCTCCCAGGTTTCCGCCTACCCTGCGGTCCGTGCCTTCCTGCTGGAGATGCAGCGCAACCTGGCCAGAACCCATGATGTCATCATGGATGGCCGGGACATCGGCACCGTGGTCCTGCCCCAGGCGGACCTGAAAATTTTTCTCACCGCTTCCGTGGAGGAGCGGGCCCGCCGCCGCTGCCGGGAGCTGCAGGTGGACCTGGCGACCATCCAGGCGGAGATCGCCCAGCGGGACTACGCGGACAGCCACCGGTCCGCAGCGCCCCTTCGGAAAGCGGCAGACGCGGTGGTGGTGGACACCTCCCAGATGGATCGGGAGGAGAGCCTTGCGGCCCTGATTACCCTGGCGAAAGAGAGGTTAGGCCTGTGACCCTTTACGAATTTGCCTATATTGTCAGCAAGATGATTTTCAGCATTGTCACCTTCCGCACGCCGCTGAAGGCCTATGGAAAGGAAAATATTCCGGCCGGAGGTGCGGTGATCTGTTCCAACCATGTGCATAATTCCGATCCCTTTTACATCGTCTACTCCTTTCACCGAAAGGACAAGATATGGATTATGGCCAAGGAGGAGATCCGTCATTACCCCGTGGTGGGGCGGCTGCTCAACTGGCTGGGCTTTGTCATCTGGGTCCGGCGGGGGAAGTCGGATGTGGGGGCCATCAAGTCCGCCCTGAAAGCCCTCAAGGGGAAGGAGAAGCTCCTGATTTTCCCCGAGGGTACCCGCCATGAGGAGATCGGGGAGGGGAAGACCGGGGCGGCTATGATGGCCATTCGCACTGGGGTCCCCGTGCTGCCGGTGTACATTGCCCCGGAACGGACCCCGTTCCACCGGACCAAGGTGTACATTGGGGAGCCCTATCAGCCCTTTACAGAGAACCGCCGGGCCACAGCGGAGGACTATGAGGCGGTGACGGAGGAGATCATGGACCACATCCGGGCGGTCCGGGACCGCCGGGCGGAAATGGAGGCCCGGGGATGAGGAAGGTCCTTTTGGCCAAGTCCGCCGGCTTTTGCTTCGGGGTCCGCCGGGCGGTGAAGCTGGCCCAGGAGATTGCCGAGAGCGGCGCACCCTATGTGATGCTGGGGCCGGTGATCCACAATGACCATGTCATTGCCCAGCTGGCGGCCCAGGGGGTGGGCTGCGTGTCCAGCTTGGAGGAGGTGCCCCCGGGCTGCGGCGTCATCATCCGCTCCCACGGGGAGGGGAAGGAAGTCTATGACAGACTGGCGGCCATGGGCTGTCCCGTGGCGGACGCCACCTGTGTGAAGGTGGCCAAAATCCATGAGATTGTGAAGGACGCCAGCGACCGGGGGCGGCAGGTCATCATCATCGGCGCCCCGGAGCACCCCGAGGTCCGAGCCATTGCAGGCTGGTGTATTGGTGCGAAAATCTTCCGAAATGAGGCGGAATTGACGGTTTTTCTGGAGGAATGGAAAGAAAATCCACAAAAACCTGTGACCTTGGTTTCACAAACTACATCAACGGATAGAATTTGGACTCCATGCAGAGAAAAAGTAAAAAAAGAGTGTACAAACGCCGAAATCTTTGATACAATATGTAATGCTACGTGTATGCGGCAATCAGAAGCGCAGAGTTTGGCGGAGCAATGCGAGGCGATGATCGTCATCGGTGATCGGAAAAGCTCCAACACGACCCGTCTTGCTGAGTTATGCCGGGCACACTGCCCGTTGGTTTACCACATCAGCCGGGCTGAGGAGCTCGACCGGAGGAAGGTGAGCGGGGTAGCTTCTGTGGGAATCACCGCTGGCGCGTCGACGCCGGGGTGGATAATAAAGGAGGTCAAAGACAAAATGAGCGAGGAAATGAACAACGCTATGGAGATCGAAGAGTCCTTCGCTGATATGCTGGAGAAGTCGATCAAAACTTTAAATACGGGAGACAAGGTCACTGGTGTCGTCACCGGCATCACCGCCACCGAGGTCAACGTGGACCTGGGCACCAAGCACGCCGGTTACATCCCCATGTCGGAGCTGAGCGACGATCCCGCCGTAAAGCCCGAGGACATCGTGAAGGTGGGCGACGAGATCGAGACTTATGTCATGCGGGTCAACGATGTGGAAGGGGTTGCCACCCTGTCCAAGAAGCGCCTGGACAGCGTGAAAAACTGGGACACCATTGAGGCTGCCGTAGAGGACAAGACCATCCTGGAGGGTACCGTGACCGAGGTCAACAAGGGCGGTATCGTGGTCAATGTCAAGGGCATCCGTGTCTTCGTGCCCGCCTCTCAGACCGGAATGCCCAGAGGGGCCGACCTGTCCGAGATGATCAAGGACCGCGTGAAGCTGCGTATCACCGAGGTCAACCGTTCCCGCCGCCGTGTGGTGGGCTCCATCCGCGCTGTTCAGGCAGAGGAGCGCGCTGCCAAGGCCGCTGAGGTCTGGGCAAACATCGAAGAGGGCAAGAAGTATGAGGGCACGGTGAAGTCTCTGACTTCCTATGGTGCCTTTGTGGACATCGGCGGTGTGGACGGCATGGTCCACGTGTCCGAGCTGTCCTGGAGCCGCATCAAGAACCCCGCCGAGATCTGCAAGGTTGGCGACACCATGGATGTGTACGTCATCTCCTTCGACCCCGAGAAGCACAAGATCTCCCTGGGCGCCAAGGACCACAGCGTGGATCCCTGGCAGGTGTTCATGAACAAGTACGGCGTGGGCGACACCGCTGAGGTTCGTATCGTTAAGCTGATGCCCTTCGGCGCTTTCGCTGAGGTGGTTCCCGGCGTGGACGGCCTGATCCACATTTCTCAGATCGCTGACCGCCGCATCGAGAAGCCCGAGGACGTTCTCTCCGAGGGCCAGACCGTTGAGGCTAAGATCACTGCGATCGACGAGGAGAAGCAGAAGATCTCCCTGTCCATCCGCGCTCTGCTGGCTCCTGCCGCTGACGAGGAGGACGCTCCTGTTGAGGAGTAATTTCGACTGAAAAAAGGAGCAGACCGACCGGTCTGCTTCTTTTTTTGCCGTTCCGCATCGTTCTTGCGTTCTCAGCTGCTTCAAAGCCTGTGGCTGCAAGGGGTTGAGGTGCGGCGAGAACAGGAGAGAGCGGGCGTATTTTGTTATGAGTGAACGTGCTAATTGGCGCGTGATTTGAATTATTGTGATTTTTTTCACGTTTTGCTTGCATTGCCGGGCCGAATATGATAAGATTTTAACGATACAAGGAAAACTTTGCGGATATGCAGAATAAATATGGAGGTAAAAGACGATGAATGTTCAGGAACTGTATCAGCAGAAGCTGACTACCGCTGAGGAAGCGGTGAAGATTGTCAAGTCCGGTGACTGGGTGGATTACGGTTGGTGCTGCAATCAGCCTGTCGCTCTGGACAAGGCTCTGGCTGCCCGGAAGGACGAGCTGTTTGACGTGAAGATCCACGGCGGCGTGACCATGTGGATGCCCGAGGTGTGCAAGGCGGATGACGCCGGTGACCACTTCACCTGGAACTCCTGGCACTGCAGCGGCATGGACCGCAAGATCATCGGCAAGGGCATGGGCTATTTCGGCCCCATGCGCTATTCTGAACTGCCCCGTTTCTATCGGGATGGCAACGCCACCACGGATGTGGCTATGATCCAGGTGACTCCCATGGACGCCCACGGCAACTTCAGCTTCGCTGTTTCTGCTTCCCACATTGGCGATATGCTGGAGCATGCCAAGAAGATCATCGTGGAAGTCAACCAGAATATGCCTTGGGTCTACGGCCTGACCGGCACCGAGATCAACATCCGCGATGTTGACATGGTCGTGGAAGGCGAGAACCCCGCCGTGGCCGCTATGGGCGCCGGCGCTCCTCCCACCGATGTGGACCGCAAGGTTGCCGAGATGATCGTGAAGGAGATCCCCAACGGCGCCTGCCTGCAGTTGGGCATCGGCGGTATGCCCAATACCGTTGGCTCCCTGATCGCAGAGTCCGACCTGAAGGATCTGGGCGTGCACACCGAGATGTATGTGGACGCTTTCGTGGATATTGCCAAGGCTGGCAAGATCACCGGCCGCAACAAGAACGTGGACAGAGGCCGTCAGGTCTATGCCTTTGCTGCCGGCACCCAGAAGCTGTATGACTACATCAAGGAGAACCCCGATGTGATGGCCGCACCTGTGGATTACACCAACGATGTTCAGGTCATCGCCAAGCTGGATAACTTCATCTCCATCAACAACGCTGTGGATATGGACCTCTTCGGTCAGGTCAACGCCGAGTCTGCCGGCATCAAGCACATTTCCGGTACCGGCGGCCAGCTGGACTTCGTGATGGGCGCTTACCTCTCCAAGGGCGGCAAGAGCTTCATCTGCATGTCCTCTACCATGACTGCCAAGGACGGTACCGTGAAGAGCCGGATCGTTCCCACCCTGACCAACGGCTCCATTGTTACCGATCCCCGGTCCTGCGCACACTATATCGTCACTGAGTACGGCATGGTGAACCTGAAGGGCATGTCCACTTGGGAGCGTTCCGAGGCCCTGATCGGCATTGCACACCCCGATTTCCGGGATGAGCTGATCAAGTCTGCCGAGGCAATGCACATCTGGAGAAAGTCCAACAAGCGGTAAGTTACCGGATCAACCGAATCATAAGAAAAGCGGGAGCCTTTCGGCTCCCGCTTGAGGCTGTCGATAAAGTGATAAATTTTCCGCGACGGTAAGGAAGGGTGTGCGC
>ERZ834859.3601-NODE-3601-length-10879-cov-2.527993_pt1 | contig 10879 bp, 9 predicted proteins | sample MGYA00519947_ERZ834859 | MGnify/ENA primary metagenome ERZ834859 (study PRJEB31850, sample SAMEA3708763) | human gut metagenome | biome: human gut; feature: human-associated habitat; material: faeces | place: China | collected 2014 ...
CTTCTGGAGAAGATGCCTCCGTTTCTGACCGGCGGGGAAATGATCGATTCTGTTACCCGGGAGGGAGCTGTCTTTGCAGAGCTTCTTGCATCGTGAAAAATTATACAGTTCCGCTATCACACGCAAATGATCAGATGCCTGCACCAATTTTTTCTCATAGGTGCAAGACATTATGCTGTTTTCTCTTCGAAAATAGTGATAAACAGGCTGATTAAAGAAAAAAACTTTTCGGCAACTCCAAAAGTATGCCCAATGCCAATAAGCATCCTCGTATAGCAGCGAAGGAGGAAATCTTAACTTTTCACGCTCTATGATCGATCTCCGATACAAGATCCCCCAACAAGTAAAAGGAAAATCATAGATAACGCTGTCATTAACTTCAACTTCTCCCGAATAATGTAATGCAAAATAGTGTCCGTCTTGGACTTCTAACTCTTTGTGTACATCGTACGAAACAGTTGCTTCGCCAATAACTGCGTCAACAGAGTCAAACATTCTCTCAATCAACAACTGCAGAGCATCCGGAAGAATTTCATCATCTGCATCTAGGAAGAAAATGAATTCTCCCCGTGCCACGGCAAGCCCCGCATTTCTGGCGGAGGACACTCCTTCATGTTTTCTTTGTAAAATTTGTATCCGCGCGTCCCGTTTTCTAAAATCCTGAAGTATCTCCAAACTCCGATCTGTTGAACCATCATTGATGCAGATAACTTCGAAACTTTGAAATGTTTGGGCAAGAACACTTGAAAGACAAGCGACCAAGTAGTTACTAGCGTTATAAACAGGAATAATCACGGACACGCAGGGATCCGCAATGCTTTTCTTAGTCATTTGCTCAGGTTCTCGGGCTCTTATCGTTGCTTTTAATTCTCTGTCCAAAAGTCAGAGACTGTTTTGAGCAGTATAACAAGAATGGGCTATTAATTCGTTTCTGTCGTAGATGCGTTACTAGCGGAATCAGAACCTATCTCTGAGTTCAACCTTATAAGCAAGAAATCTTTATATAAAAATGGGATATTTAATATAATTAGTGCAGCATAGAAAAGTGTCTCAATTAAGATTAAAGCTCCCTCATTCGCTGATTTATTCGCAGCAACTTCTCTGGAGCTAGTGTTGGTAAGAAGAATAAAGTTCCTTGAAAGTTTGATTCCTTTGCATAATTTGAAAGCGGTATCAAACTTTACTAAAGCAAAAAGCAAACGCAGCGTTCAATCTTATCTATGGGAACTCATGATCCGCATTTTTTCAGTTTGTCTATAACTTGTCAGACCCTACGTGTAGGGAGGCGCATCACGACTCCTTCTCCTGCCGTAGCTTTGTCGGTTTGACGATGGACTCACAATCTCCGTAGGAAACTACGATCCTGCGTTTTCGTCATCCGCTAGGGAAAAGCTGTTGTGACAAAAAGATATTTTTATTATTCAAGTAACCACTTACCAATAAAGGGCTTCTCTTCAACAAAGACACGATTGTTGACGGTTCTTTTATTGAAGCGCCGAGTTCGATCAAAAATGCTGACAAAAAGCGAAATCCTGAAATGCCAGCCGCCCACCGTCATCAGAAACTACTCCGAAAGCCTCAGAGATATTCTTCATTCTCATGATTACGATGCAAAAGTTCTTCTTTCTAGAAGAAGCACTCAAGGTCGTTGATGAATACTCCATCCGAGCCTCTTCGATTATTGAACATATGCGAGGACTGATTAAAGCGAAAGAATCGAAGATCCAAGAAGTCGAATTGAACTCGTTGGCTCTGTCTATCGTCGAAACTTATCAAGAGTTAGGCGGAAAATACGAAGTTAATCTCGTTGCATCGGGCAACGCTCCGGTTCCTGTCCGGATTGATCCCACTCAGTTTGAAATTGTTTTACTCAACTTGCTCAATAACGCTTCCGAAGCCATAACGCACCAAGAAACGAAACCGATTATCACCTTAGAGATCTCCGGCGAAAACGGTGAAGCCGCCGTTACTGTCGCCAATGAAGAATTTTTAGAGCATGAAGAATCCTTTAATAATCTGTTTGCCGTGAAGAACTCTACTAAAGTCAACGGCCTCGGACTGAGATTAGCAATTGCGGCAAGAGTCGTAGAACGCTGGGGCGGTCAGCTCAGTATTCGTCAGCACAATAAAGAGGTCATCGCATGTATCCTTCATCCGAGCCTATGGATCCCTCCGTCCTCCGCCTAGTTCAGGGAAAGTCTTTAGTCAGAATTGTGGACGACGATGAGACTGTCGCGAAATCCTATGAATTTATGCTTCGTTGTTCCGGCTGGAACTGCAGGATCTTTAATAGTGCGGAAGATTACCTTGCTTCTGAAAACGTTCAAATCGGTTGTCTGATTCTTGATGTTCGGATGCCGGGACTTTCAGGTCTGCAGCTTCAGCAAAAGTTAGAGATTCTCGAGCGTGAGATTCCTATCATTTTTGTGACCGGACACGGAGATGTTGATATGGCCGTGCTTGCATTGAAACGCGGTGCTCAGGACTTCATGCTGAAACCGGTTGATCCTCAGAGGTTAAAGGGGGCAGTTTTTCAGGCATGCCAAAGTGACTTGCTTCACTTCTTAAGAAGTCAAAAGGAAGAAGCTGAAAGAGAAGCGACGAGCTCTCTTTCACAAAGAGAGCGAGAAGTCGCGCAGCTCTTGGCGCAAGGTTTACTTTACAAGCAAATCGCTGAACGTCTCGGTTGTTCGGAAAGGACAGTGAAATTTCACAAGGCCCGGATTGCTGAAAAATTAGGTGTTAAAACTTCAGCTGAGATTGCTTTAAGACTCTCCAGTACTGCTAAAAATAAATGAGATATATGAGCATTAAGAAACTGGAGATGTACAAAAAGTGTTTTGTACAAAATCAGCCACCCTGAATTTATTTTTTTTCGATTAAGAATTGTGTCCCTATAGGAACATAGGAGGAACTCTTGACCATCCTGATTTATGCAGTGACTTTTGTCAGGTTGTCGAAGTACCGTACTCAGATGGATCAAACTTATTAGAAGCAGAATAATTTCATTTTTTTTGGCGTCTTTTTCCGCTTCTCTATTAGTCAGATTAGCGGGCCTGTTAGCTTCTATTTCTTGCCGTTCACAGAATGCGGCTTCTTCTGCATAATCAAAACCGCTACTAACTCGCTGGCAAGAAGTACCGCCATTCCGAAAATTGCCGACAAGCTCAATCGCTCATTAAAAAGCAGGACTCCAAACATTACCGCAAACGGCACGCCGGAAAATTGAAAGACACAATTAAGTAACGTCGAGCCTCTTCCCCAGCCTAGGGTGACACAAAACTGCTGAAGAAAAGTAAAGAGCGCCAAAAGAATAAAAATAGGATCGAGAAAACTTTTATAGGGTTTACTTTCTAACGGGAAAAGGACTGCCGCAGTGATACAGCACGTCAGCGAAAAATAAAAAATTGTTCTTTCACTAGGCTCCCCTCTTTTACCTAAACCTTTGAGAGAAAGACTTGCTAGTGAAAGGAACAATGCGCTCAGTAATGCGGCGGAAGAGTAGCCAAAACCAACCTCGCTAAAAGAAGGACGGTTAACAAGAAGAACTCCGAAGAAGCCAAGAGGTATTAAAGGAAGAATCTTTAACCATACCGAACGCTTTTGATTGAAAGCATGCAAGCAGAAAAAGATGCTAGTAAATAGCGGTGCCGTGTAGTACATCGTCTGAGCGTTGATAACCGGAATATTTTGTGCAGCTTCTATAAACAGAACAACTGCACCGATACCGCATAAACAGCGAATCGTTGTCAGAAGTGCGTTAGGAGTCTTAATGGAAACGTGAGAATGCTTAAGGAGCGAGTATGAAATTAAGGCCAGGGGAAAATACCGAACGAATAAAATTTGGGATAAACAGTATTCATTGTTGGCAACATTTAGACATGCGGTAATACTTGCTGCAAAAAAGCCGGAACAAATTACCAATAGGCTGTAAAGTGGATTCGTGTTCCGGCTTGGGTTCATATTTTTAGAATTTATGATTCATACCTACAGCAAGCTGCCATGCGTTAACCATATTGGCGCGGAAAGGTAAACCGCTTGCTTTCAAAGAAGCAGTTCCGGAAAGCAACTTTCCGCCATCAGCATAGCCGGCGAATCCGTACACGTAAGTTCTCTTGCTCAGAGGATACTCATAGGCAGCATTGATGTTCCAAGAATTGTATTTATCTTCCATACTGGCCTTCTTGGCTTTTCCATCCAATTTACCCAAAAGCAACTTGCCTCCGAACTTTAACGTACCACCAGCCAAAGGAGTTGCGCTTGAGAGAAGAATCACATGCTGTTTGCGTTTATTGTCCTGGGTTCCGTATTGATAACCGAAGAAGACTTTGGTCATCGAGAACTTATAGGAACCGCCGGCAGAAATCACATAAGCCGGTTTAAGCGCTTCGGAAGACTTATTGTCGAGAGTTTCAAAAATAAGCTCTGCATTTAACGATCCCTTGTCATACATCGCCCCGATTCCGTAGTAATGATCGTTATGAGACCATTTTTCGTCATCTGTTGTTGTACCGTTAGAGTACATGGCTTGGACTTTAAAGCCGTCAAAACTCGGAGAAACGTAGGCCAATGCGTTATTAACGCGGCTTTGGTTAAAGGTATAGCCAATAAAAGAGGCTACCCCGTAACCGATTCCAAAGGGGCTCCACTTCGCCATATTGAAATCACCGGTACCTCCGCTAAGTGAAACCATTCTTCCGAAAGCAATCTTGCCAAACGGACCCGTTACATCTAAATAGCTCTGACGATTGAAGGCACCATTCTGTACAACACCGTCTTTGCTCCAAGTATTGAACTGAGCTCCTGTGTCCAAAAGGAAGCCCTGTTCCAAATCAAATCCGACAGAATAGCCATTACCTAAATCTTCTCTGCCGCGAATGCCGATACGATTTCCCATTGAAAAACCGGATGTAAATTCCAGCATTGCATCCTGCCCTTTGACTTTATAGCCGGTGACAGCTGCATCAATCACACCGTAGACCTGAACATTGCTTTCTGCTGCATAAACCCCGGTCATGAGTAAAGCAGCCGCAGATAAAGCAAGAACTTTTTTCATAACTTGTCCTCGTATTGTTCGAGGAGACAACGTATTCGTTGTCTCCTATGTGGGTTTGAAGATTAGTTCCAGGTCAGAGTGTGACGTGTTGCGATACCGCACATATTATTAGGCTGGAGCATAAAGAAGCGGTTCCAGTTCGGCTGAACGCTGATGTAATTCTTGCCATTGGAGTCAACACCCGTGTATGTGATCATGTAACGATCCGGCATATCAGCAGCTTTGCTGGTATCTTCCCAATAAATTGCCTGACGTTTTCCGTTTGCTTCTTTTGCAAGTTTCTCTGCTTCAGCTTTGGTCAGCATCTTTCCGCCGCCGTTGTACATTTTCTCTATCTTTTCTAAAGCAGCAGGCAAAGGTTTGGCATTAGTTGCAGGTTTTGACTGTCCGAACACCTGTTCGTTTTTATAGGCCACTAAACGATTAATAATATTGTTCGGAGAAGAAGCTGGGTATTTTGCATCCAAGAACGGATATTCAGCACGGCCTTGTTTGCTCACGGTATATGCGCAGTTTGTATCTCTCAGTGCTTTTTGATATCCGGGAGCTTCTTCAAGTTTGAATCCGGGTTTGGAAGAATCAATACCATAGTCGCCGTAGACAAAGGCGTTTTTGGGATTGACCATTAAAGGACGATAGAAGTAACCGATGATGATCATCTTCTTGGGATTCACGACGTAGACGTCTTCATAAGACATGAAATCGCGAATCGCATTTTCTTTCGCTTTTGCCAACTGCTGGGGATTCAGATTAGGATCGAAGTGCCAAAGGAGATTCCATTCTTTAATGGTCGTCAAGGACTTGCTCATAATGGCTTCAAGCTTCTTCAGAGCTTCAGCATCTTTCTTCGGATCTCCAGTATTGATCGATTTAGAAGTGATGACTTCTACCGGACCGTCAAACTGCACGCCATAGCTGTCGTAGTAGTTATAGCCATGATTTTTGATTTCATTTTCGCGAAGCTGCTTGACCCAAGCAACCGAAACACCTGTTCCGGACTTGCTTGCTCTCAAGATCTTGCCGCTGTCTTTGGCAGTTGTTCCGTAGAAAACAAAAGTTCCTTTAGCCGGATCGTAATCTGTCGTCAACTCTGCAGTGATGTTTTCCGGTCTGTTGCCGTAAGAAGTGGCGATTGCATACATATTTCTGCCGCCGCCGATTTTCTTTCCGTCGAACGTGCTGGGACCGGTATAAAGGAAATCAGCTGCCATATCTGCCAAAAGTTTTTTGCCTTCGGCTGTCTTGGTTAAGACAAATGCTCCAGAAGTTGCTTCACGCTTCTTAGTAGCACCGGAAATTTCCTGAACTTGGGGAGACGCAGTACTCACGGCTTGGGTTTTAGCAACTTCTTCTGCGAAGGACGAGCCGCAGGCCAAGGCCAAAGCAGAGGAAACTAGGATGGTTATTGGGGCTAAAGCAAAGGTCTTCATATATTCTCCTTGGTAGATGTGTCGGTACACCTCCTGATTCTATGAAGTTTGTTTACAATTAGAAATAGCAAATAAATCAACCTTGGAATTGCGTTTTTTGTAAATTCGATGCCATCCAAAAAAGACCCTTTTAATTCGGATCATATTGATTTTCTGTTAACTATTGCGGATACCGGCGCGATCGGCAAAAGCGGAGAAAAATTTAATCTTTCTCCCTCTGCGGCGACGCGACTGCTCGATCGGTATAGGGATTTTTTCGGCGATCCGCTGTTTGTTGTATCTAAAGGCGTTTTACTCCCCACCTCTTATTTTCACAACCTTAGACCCAAGCTCGAGAGTTTCTTGGAACTTGCTTCGACTATTCGTGAACGAGATTTCGATTTAAAACACTGCCGGCGCCACTTTAAATTCTCCTGCTCACCGGGTTTTGCTCCTTCTATGATGGCTTATGTTTTACCGAGAATACTTTCCGAAGCTCCTGAATGTACCGTTGAACACGTCAGCATCGGAGAAAGTCCTATCTCAATACTCATGAGCGGCGATATTGATCTTTTGATCGGGAGAGCCGTCGGTCTTCCGCAACAAGCACATTACGCCGACCTAAAAACGGGACACCGCTGCTTATTGGTTAGGAAAGATCATCCGCTGGTTTATAAAGACAAGATCACGGTTGATGACTTGACTCAGTACAAACGCGTTTCGTTATCTTCGGGACGCAAACAGGATTGGCGATCGCCGGACGATGAGATTTTTTCAGGAAGGAACAAAAATGAGTCCGTGTTTTTTAAAACCGATAGAGCCGACATGGCTTGGAAGGCTATTTCGGAATCCGATCTTATTTTGATTAGTACTGAAGAAAGCGCAAAAACCGCCTGCACCCTTTATCAGAACCTCACAATTGTCGATCTGGTCCCGCATCTCAAATTGAACAGTCCAAAGATGGCCATCATTTGGTCAGACAGTAAGCATAGGGATCCGGCTCACCAATGGTTTAGAAATCTTTTTTTGCAATGGAGACAAGATTGAGAACGTCTGTTATCTTTTTACACTTATCCAGAGCGTAAAAGTTATTTAAAATCAAAACATTAATTTACAAGAATTAATAAGTTAATTTGCAAGAAAAAAAAGCAATTTTTGGGGCAAGAAAAAATGAACCGTCCCTTATTTATCCTCCTGAGTTCGTCAAGCTGAGCTTCTTATCGTTAACTGAAAGAAGGAAATCAGATGGATTATTCTCCCGCTGATTACAAAATTAGCCAAATAAACGATTTCAAATAAAAGTGAAACAACCGGATTGAAAAGAACTCCTCCAATTTCATGTCTAATCAACCCGGCTGCCCTTAGGTGGAAGATTTATACGGACCTATAGTTTTGATACTTCTTGAATAGAGCCTCCATCTTGTTAGGATCGACCAAATTATTTACGTCGAATAGTTCTTCAATGACAGAGTCCGGAAGAACATTAGCTTTTTTAGCTGCTTCTTTGCACGTGATTCCTTCGTCGATCGCGATATGCGCAATCTTAGTTCCGATTTCATAACCGAAAAGAGCCGAAACCATTGTTGCTAACGAAGTCGACTTTTCGGTCATATCCAGACAGTGTTTCCGATTTGCGGTTATTCCTTTTATGCATTTGTCTGCGAAAACACGCATAGTTCTTGAAATCAGATCGGCACTTTCAATGAAGCTCTTAATCGGAATACCGGAAGATGTTCCAAGCTCAAGCCAGCCGGATAAAACGCCTGAAACCAGACCTGCGTGATTGGCACAAACACGATCAGTAGACAAAAAGACCATCTCGGGAATAACGGGATTTACCTTTCCCGGCATGATCGAAGACCCCGGTGCCACCGCCGGAAGGTTGATTTCTCCAAACCCGGCTCTCGGGCCCGAACCCAGCAGTCTGATGTCACGCGCAACTTTCCAAACTAACGTTGCGAGGGCTTGCAGATGTGCGTGTGCAATCACCAATCCGTCTGTTGCCATCATTCCATCATACAGATCTTCTTCTGTATGAATCGGACGGCCGCAAACCTCAGATAAGTGTTTATCAATCACGGCTCTGAATCCGGGCATACAGCCCATACCCGTGCCTACACAGGTTCCGCCGATACAGGATTGATTCCATCTGGCTTGCTCTGTTTTAAGCCGTTTGACTAATCGTTCGGCGGCATGGGCAAAGGCGCCGAACTCTTGCCCGAGCGTCATCGGAACCGCGTCCTGCAAACAGGTTCTTCCCATTTTTATGACGTCTGCGAATTCGTCTGCCTTGCTTCTTAAAACTTCGGCAAAATACTCCGAAGCTTTGATGACTTTACCCATTTCATCATAAACAACCATTTCCTTAGCGCTCGGAATAAGGTCATTGGTTGACTGGCACATGTTCACGTGAGTGTTCGGGTGGATCGTTCCCTTCGCCTTATCTCCCGTCATCAATTCGTTAGCGCGGTGTGCGATAACTTCGTTGACGATCATGTTGGCAGGAGTGCCGGATCCTCTGTAAATGTTGACGACAAAGTTTCCTTTGAATTTTCCCTCGGCAACCTCCCAAGCTGCTTTTTCAATAAATTTGGCTTTTTCCGGATCTAAGGCCCCGATTTCTGCATTAGCACGAGCACAGGCGATCTTGCACAATGCAATTGCACGGATATATGAAGGATAGTTATCCAATGTCAGAGGACCCACATCGAATGCTTTTCTGTTCCTTTCCGAGACAATACCCCAGTAGGCTTCCTCAGGAAGCTCCATCTGGCCCAAACCATCATGTTCTAATCTCATATTGCACCTATTAATCAATTTTTCTTAAAGAAGAATATTTGCGGAACATCTCGATAGTTTCTTTTCTATCGGCCAGCTTTCTGACATCAAATAACTCTTCTGCAATCTTCGGATCAATAAGCCCCTCCTCAAGGGCGACTTCTTTACAGGATTTCCCTTCATTGAATGCCTTATGGGCAATTTTTGTACCGATGGGGTATCCGTACAAGGCAGAAACCATCGTTGCCAGAGAGGTACTCATTTCAGCGTTCTTTCTAGATAATTCGGCGTTAACCTGGATCCCCTTGATGCAAAGATCCGCGACCAGTCTGAATCCCTTTTCAATTAATTCGAGAGATTCCATAGCGCCAAGGAAACTACCGCAAGTACTCGAGCAAAGGTCCAAATCAGATTCATTTACCGTAAGAGTGGCCATCATGTCGTGGGAGATGACTTGCTGCATGATCTGCAGAAGCATTTCCGGCATGTAGGGGTTGATCTTTCCGGGCATGATGGAGGAGCCCGGAGCGATCGACGGAAGGATAAACTCTCCGATTCCAGTTCTCGGGCCGGAGCTGAAAATGTACAAATCATTTCCAATTCTGCCTCCCGCACAGGCGATACATTTCAAAACCCCAAGAAGGTAAATAAATGAGTCATTGTTTTGGGAGCCGTCAAACAATGCGGAATCTTCTATTACTTCGTCCTTATTCTTAGCCTGACGCATTTCAAAGCCGACAATATCACTGAGGTGCTTGTAGACGGCTTCGTTGTATCCGGGCATTTCACCCATACCGCTGCCGAGAACCGTTGCTCCAAGGATTGTTTCCTGATATTCCGGCAATAATTTCTCCAGCCTTTTACGATTTCTTTGGACCAGAGACTGCCAAGCAGCAAAAACTTGACCGAAAGTCATGGGAACAGCATCTTGCATACATGTTCTCCCCAGACGCGGGAGGTCTTTAAATTCGATCGCCTTTTCTTTAAGCGCATCCTCGAAATATTTAACGGATTCCACTGTCTTCTTAATCATCCGGTAAAGGACGATCGCTTCTGCAGCCGGGTAGGTATCGTTGGAAGACTGGCACATGTTGACGTGCGTGTTCGGATGAACTTCATCGTAACCTTTGCGGCCCGTCAAAATTTCGTTAGCCCTGTTCGCGATGACTTCGTTAACGTTCATATTGACCCCGGTCCCATGGCTGCGCCAAATATTGACGGGGAATTGATCGGAGAGTTTTCCTGCGATGATCTCATCACAGGCTTGAGCGATTGCATCGGCTTTATGAGCTTCGAGAGCCTTGATTTCTTTATTGGCAAGCGCCGCGGCCTTTTTTACTTCAGCAACCGCTCGAATCACGTGAGGAAGTATGATCCGTCACATCATAGTTTTGAGCGCATCGGACAGTTTGAATACCGTAGTAGGCTTCTTCCGGAACAGGAAGTTCGCCTAAGGCGTCTTTTTCTATACGCATGAATTAACTCCTTAGAACACGAAATAGGAAATAACAAGACCGAATAAAATCGAGCTGATACATGTCACAAAACCGGGCAACTGGAAGCTGTGGTTCAAGACATAGCGGCCGATTTTTGTCGTCCCGGATCTATCAAAAGTGATGGCTGAAATAGCACTGCC